>ENA-ORXT01003610-ORXT01003610.1-marine-metagenome-genome-assembly--contig:-NODE-3610-length-16854-cov-8.736723_pt1 | contig 16854 bp, 8 predicted proteins | sample MGYA00237868_ERZ511482 | MGnify/ENA metagenome assembly ERZ511482 | reverse complement strand
TCAGACGTGTGCTCTTCCGATCTGACGTTACAGTTCTCTAAATTTATATGGAGAATTTGCATAACGCTCACGTCTCGTTAATTCTCAATTTTTAATTCTCAATCCTCAATTAATTTAAAACGTTTTCTCAGGAATTGATGTAAGGAACGAAAGCTAAAGTTTATAGGTCCAGTAATTACCTTTCTTCCCTAAGGTAAGTATATGGCGGAGAATAGATTGATTTGTTTATTTGTTGAGGATGTTTATTTGTTTATTCGACCACGTATTAGTGTGGCATAAACAAATAAACATCCTCAACAAATAAACAAACTCCTTAATTCACAATTAGCATTTTCTTGGTTTGAGTGCCAAACGGTGTCGCTAATTGATACAAATATGTGCCCGTTGGTAAGTTTTTATTAAAATGAAAGACATTTACACCTGCTGCAAAATCGCTTGTTTCTTGATGGTGAATCCGACCTTGCATATCCAATACTTTTAAAGATACTTCACTTGCTTTCGGTAAATCGAAGCGAATAGTAGTAGCCGTTTTAAAAGGATTTGGCTGATTCTGATATAAGGAAAATTCTTGTATAGGAGCGTGCTCTTTTTGTATAGCTACGTCCATGATAGAACCATCCCTATTATAGGCTTCTGCCGAAAGTGTGGAGCCTATTTGTAGGAACTGGTGCAATTGTCCACTTTCTTGTGCTTGGAAAGTGAGTTGGAATAGAGCTTCCCCGTCTGCTTGTTGAAGATTAGTAAGGGTACTACTTTTACTATCTGTTGTTGGCGCAGCGGCGAAGGTATTCCAACTCGTATTTATATATCCACGATCTGTGTTCGATAATCCAAAATTAGTAGATTTTGTGATGCCTTCTTCTAGGCTGATAAAATCTAACTGCTCAAAATTTAAAGAGAATTGATAGCCTTCTATCGTAGCTAGATTTTTGGCATAGACAGGTACTTTAACCAAATCTCCTTTTTGTATAGTTTGATTGCTTATTTCTAACATAAAGGGCTCTTCACTGGTGCGTGTTTCTGCTTGAACTAAGCTATTTGCCTTCGCATTTCCTGATACATCTCCTACTTTAATAGCTACAAAATCTAAATTACTCATTTGTCCTGGTAATTGTTCCACTAAAATAGACTCTGGAAATGCTTCATTAAGCGGCGCATTCGTCGTGAATTCGTATTCAGCAGGTACAAAACGCCAGCTCGTATTTTCTATCGGTAAATCGTCAAGGATGCCGAGTATTAGTTTTCTAAGAATAACAATATCGAATGCCGTTATAGAACCTGATTTATTGACATCGCCTGCAATATATTGATAAGGAGAAGAAAATTCATCAATCGCTAATATATGTTTTGAAAGTAACACTAAATCCATGGTAGAAACTCCATTTAGCGGATTAATATCCTTGACTGGACGAATCAAATAAGATTCTCCCATATTCAAGCTGAAATCATAGCCTCCACTCGTGCTGGTCATATAGGGGGCAGGCATATTGCCACTACCTTCTACATATATTTCCGTTTGTTCTACTGCTGTACCATCTTGCTTATAAATATAGCCTGCCACTTGACTCTCCGCTGCCTCACATACATTTTGGTTGTTTTGAATCACGACAGTCGTGGTACAAAAATCCCAATTGCCCATTTGGTCAATCACATAGACAGATACGTATTGCGTACCAATGTGGATACAATTAAAGTTAACTCCTATTCCCAATTCTTGCACTTCTTCTAGTGTTGTTGGGCGGTCGCTTACCAAGTCGTGATACAATCGAATATCTAAATCTCCTTGTGCGGTACAATTATCATAACTACCCAAGTTAAAATCACTGCCCCAAATAGCCACTTCTCCATTGTCATCTAAAGCGATAGCTAAACCACTCAAGCAATAAGGGGTAGGTTGTTTACAATCTTTGAAAGTATATGCTCGTGCTTCCCATGCAGAATTTCCACATTGATCATAAACATACCATTTTACGCTGTAGGGAGTACCTGCTTTTACCGTCCATTGAAAGCTATATCCTGCTCCGCTACCTTTTAGATAATTATTTTCAAAAATTTCCCAATTATACACCAAATCTATGGTAGAAGCGTCATTGCAGTCTGTGGCAGTGGCAGAGAAGGTTTTGATGTCATCGCAACCTTCACCCACAACACATTCTTCGACTTCTGCAACACTAACCACTGGAGCTTCGGTGTCTCTAACCTCTAACAATTGGGTGTAAGAAATTTGGCTATACTCGCCAAGCGTCGTACTAGAAATAGTTTGAGGGGTCGTAACCATTCCATTATTCTGCTCTATTCTATTGACTTCATATACGGGCCTATTTGGATCGTACTGGCACCAATTAATAATGGTAAAGGTTCTTATTACCTTATAGCAAGCACCTGCTGTGGTTTGAAATACTTGTTCTTTTACTTCATAAGCTAATTTATCACAGGTGCCACTTTGTATTTGAATATCTGAATCAGGAACGGAGCTGCCGCAAGAACCTATCCAATCCGTAGGGAAAGTAATCGTCCAGTTTGCTCGATAATTAACGGTTATTGTTTGCTCGCTCCAACTAGAATTATTGCCTTTCCAATCTACCGCTCTATATCTACGCTTGACGCTTAACTGTCCACAATTTAAATCTAGCATCTGGTATTCTTGTTCCATTCTTAAATCATTACAAGCTAAATTATCTGTACAAGAATAGATAGGGTCGCCATAAGTTTGATTGTAATGTATTAACAAATCTCCTGTCAAAGGAACCCATTCATCATAATCAAAATTGGCATTTCCGTTTTTATCCGTAGGAAAGCCTAATTCCCCAGAATGCAATTCATCACAAAAATGAGATTGCGCTGGTAAAGGACTACAAGTAGGACTCAATTTATCCTCTGGGATAATATTTACATTACAAGTATTATAATTGCCTACATTATCTATTACTAACAATTCTATTTTGACTGTTTGATGCAAATCACAACATTCTATTTGCGCATAGTCTCCCCAACCAGTAGGGTCTATATGATCACCTAAAGCATCTGTTATATAAGTATTGTTTTCTCCTGCCCAACTATTGGGATTATCGCAAGCGGTTCGTCTAATAAAGTATTGAGCGATACCACAAGCATCTGAACTACCCCCATCAATACTCGATGCATTAATACGAGCATACTCATTCCCAATAGACACATTCAATTGGTCTGTGCAAATTGCAGAAGGCGCTGTTTTATCTTCTAAAACAAAATATCGGTAACAAGTATCTTCTTTTATTTGGTTGGGACATTCATCAAAAGCTCTCCAGCCTACTCTGTAAGTTCCAAGTCCTAATTCACCAGCTTGACTTAAATTAGTTCCTAATTTAGTCCAGTAGTATTGGTCTTGTCGTTCTACCGAAAACATAAGCACATTTACGGAAGGGTCACATATATCAGTCGCATAAGGCGTAGGAAAATTAGGGGTCGTCGTACACTCGTAAGGAGGTAGACTAATAGATTCTGCTGTCTCCAAACTAAAGTGGGGGGTACATTGAATCGTTGGCGCAAGCGTATCAACAAATTCAATAAATTGGTCATCAATTGCTATGGTGCCAGCAGCACTATTACACCAGTCTAAAATTTCCCAAACTCTAAGTACTTTGGAGCCACAAGAAGATGGAAATTGTTGGTCTCTTTTTACTAGCAAATAGCTACAAACATAATCTGTTGTACTCAATGCCAATGTATCTGTTGAATAGAAGATGCCATTCTTTTCATATCCTACTTTCAATCCTAAAATGCCTGTTTTAGTAAAATCTTCTACATCCTCTTGTGTATCTTGTCCACAACTTAAATAAGCGTCTGGTACTTTAATGATTTTATCGAAACCAGGTCGGCGTATTTCTAATCGACTATCTAAAAAAGAAGTATTGCCACACTGATCTTCTGCTCTCCAAGTAATTAAATAAGTTTTGTCACAACTACTAGATGCACTCAATTCTACTGCATTAAAGAAAGTTGCTTCTTTATAAGAGCAATTATCAATAATAGCTGGTCGGAATTGTTTTAAGCCTTCATCACTTAATACAACATCACAATTATAAATAATATCTGTTTGATTGCCAGTTGCCGCAAATATCGGAGCCGTTTTATCTTGAAATTCAATTTTTGTATGACAAGTATATCGCAAAACGCCATTATTACAATAAGTAGGCGTAAAATCATCAAAGTAAACTCTAGTAATTTCTGCGGTATAGATATCTGAACCACAAAGACTAATCATGTCTTTGGTGATTGTGGGATAATCACCATTTTTACCACCTTTTACAATGACTTTTCCATAAGCATCTTTCACCTGAATCTCGTAATACATGATGCCCGGAATAGGGTCACAAGTATTTTCTGTGAACATATCTGGTTGTAGAATAGTACTACAAGAAGAACCTAGAGAGATATTTACTTTATCATTGCAGACTAAGGCTGGCTCTCCCACAGAAAAAACGGTGGACTTAGTTTTAGTTCGGTCAGACAGAAGCGTGTAAGTTATCGAATAACTACCAATCGCAAAAGTTTGAGTTACTGTTTTTCCTTGAGATTTAGAAACAATGGCATTAATACAAGATTGCCCATTTCTACTGAACACTTCTACTAAAATATCATCATTAATGCTGGTGCCACAGGAATTGGTGACTTGTAAACCACCAATTGTCAATACATCAAAATAACTATCACAGTCTAGGCTAGAAAAGATGCTAGGCGCACTTAATTGTATATCTCTAGCCTCACAGGTCACCCAAGCATCCCAGCCTGTACCTTTATTATAATCGCCATTGGTAGCAAATGTAAAGGTGAGACATCCAGAAGGGTTGGTACTCGGATCACAACTAGATTTTACCCAAGCCCCAAAGGCAGAAGAAGCACCATATCCAGATGCGCTGTTTATAAATGAAGCTGTGCCATTTCTCATAGCTGATAAATCTCCATCATAAACAGCTAGTTCATCTCCACTGGATAAGTCGAATTCGGAAAAAACAACCTTTACTCCTTGCCACCTATTTTGTGGGCAAATAGTCAAGGTATCTTTTCTAGCTTGAGCATCGCCATACAGATGCTCTCCATCACTTATAAATTGATTATCGTCATCACAATTGCCTATGGTGTAGACGATTGCTTTGCCATCGGAAGGCATGGAAAAGACCTGCCCAGCTGTACTGCTGGGCAGGACACCATATATAGCTTCCTTAAAGCTGTCTTTTTCGGTTGCAAATAAAGGAATCGTAATTATTAAAAGGGCGGTGAGTAAAAATAGGGGTAAGGCTTGCAAGGCATAAAAATGCTTGCTTTTTCTGTCTGTGACAGACAAAATGTAGTAAATTTTGTTCATGGGTACTATTAATTTAAAAACGGTAACTGTTGTAACGATTACCTACAATTTGGATTAAAGGATTGCTGCTTTTAAATGAAGAATGAATAATTAAGAATGAATAATTCGCTAGACGCTGCTAGGCGTTCAAGAAACACTGGCTATTCTTAATTTTGAATGAGTAAGAATGAATAATTTACTAAACGCTTGTGAAGCGTTTAAGCAACACTGGCTATTCTTAATTCTTCATTATTAATTCTTAATTTCTTTTTAGCTAATTCAATGCTTTAAGATGTCCGATAGACCTTGATTTATGATATTATCTGGACTTTAGTTATTGGTCTTTAGTCTTTGGTACGCAATAGCTTGGCAGTAGGAATTAGCTAAGTACTTTCTTTACACTCGAATATAAAAGACGAGAATAAACTAAGTATTCCGACAATATGCTAGCGATTGGCAGTCCGTCACTAAAGACTAAAGTCCAGATTATAAGGACGTAATTAAATTGTTAAATAGAGCCATAAGAATGGCTATATCTATACGTCAATTATTGACCATAGAATCATTTGGCTATTGTATTCGTGTTGTTATATAGAGGCATAAGCCGCCTATACAAACCCGCTACAATAGCTGAGAATTTGTAAATTGTTGAGATTACCCGTATTAACAGTTGCTTCTTTCTTAAACGACTTCACCGTGGATTAGAAAATAGTGGCTACAAGTAGCGCATATTCCTCAAGTGGGATTTATCCGTGGCGATGTCGAAGAAAGTGCTGTAAAGGGAGGTGGTAAGTGAGTACATGCTGACTGTGCATTGATTCGCTGATGGGAGACGAATACCACAGTAGCTAGAAGGTTGAAAATATGGAAAGTAATGGGCGTAGTCGCCTTAATAGATCTTAAAATTGAAGTGTTATAACACTGCAATCGGCTATTTAGTAACCGGTTCATGGAAAATATTTTTTGGTTAGTAAGGTCGGTTAAGATGTTTATTAGTTGATTTGGCTATTTGTTTAGTTGGATGGACCAACAAATAACCACATAAACATCTGGACAACTTTACTTATAAAGTTTTGGATATAATTTGCACCTAAGCTCGTAAGCTAAGGCTCTATTTTTCTAGTATTAATAGTCTAATGACTATAACACATTTATGCTTTTGTATATGGATAGTAATAGGTATAAATAACAATTTTGTTATTTAAGGTAAATAGATGTAAAGATGAAATTTAAAGTAGGTGGAAGGCTTTGTAAATTTGATGATGCAATATATCTCATTTTTTTTGATAAAAGCAAATTTGTTACTGGGATAAAATGATTTTTTTTTAACTAAAATTAGCATTTAAATGGTAAGGGCTTAATAATCAAATATTTATTGAGATAATAAATATGCTTAATTTTTTTCAGACTTCTGGGTTGTTGAGTAACAACCGATAAATTAATAAAGCCTCCCCGGATATTCCAAACAAGCAATCAATCCTTTATATCGTATTCTACCAAGGCGACTACGCCAATAATATTTTTTTAAAACAAAAGAAGGTTTTTTGTGGAGGGGAGGTAAAAAAGGATAATTCAATTGGGTACATAAATCTGCACAAGTAGCAAATTGGATCTGGTATTTTTTTAAATAGCTTGGATGAATGCTAAAAGTAGCCAAAGCCGTTTTTATCAATTCTTGTTGCTTGGTAGGCAACTCTTGGAATCGCCCAATACTAGAAGATTTTACTGCTCCTGTTTCTTCATGTTTCCAACCTTTCATAGTCGTTGGTTCTGCTCGTTGTTCATGGCGGGCTTGGATGATACTCGAATCAAAAGGAAGGTCTAGGAATTTGAATAAAGATACCAAAGTAGCTTCTGGTTGCGCAACCAAATTCTCATAACTTAATTGATAGTAGCGGCTATCCTGTGCGCTAGAAGTCGCAATAGCCGTATTATAGACATAATAACCCGCCGCCCAATAGGCATTTAAACCCCTAGCCACTAAAGAAGCTACCGTGTCATAAGGATTTCTTACTATTTGTAAGACTTTTCCGTCAGGATAGTTTGCTAAAAATGCTTGAAAACCATAGGCATTAATAGGCGTTTTTTCTATCCAATATTGTTTTTGCTGATTCTTTAATGGGCGTTCAAAAAACACTTGAACAAATTCTGTAAAATTGGCAGCCTGTTGAATTGCTTCTTTTAGTTCTTCTGTTTGCCAAGTATAAGCATCTTGCAACAAATTCATTCCTTTTTCCACTGCCCACCCATCCGTTTGGATACCTTTCAATAAACTTGTTTTGCAAACATCCCAGTCGCTATAAACTTGTGGATAAGCAAATAAGCCTGTTTCTGGACCTGCAAAAATCTGAGGATGCCGATTGAGCATCGTTTTTAATAAAGAACTACCAGTGCTGCCAGAGCAACCAATTATTATATTCACGAGGCTAAAATACTTTGTAAGACTTGCAAATTCTTAGATTCATCAAATATGGCTGCTATCGGAATAGAAAAACCTTTTACAGGAAGACAAGTAATAGTTCCATCGCCTGCTTTTAAAATTAACTCATAGACTTGTTTGGCATTTAACCGATATTGCTCTACTATCTTTTTGATAGGATCAATCATCCAATATTCTTGAACCCCGTGTGCTTCATAATCTTGAAATTTAATGCCTCTGTCATGCTTGGCTGTTCTTTTTGATAGTATTTCAATTACCAAACTAGGAGGTGGGAACAGGCTTTGAGTAGAAGTAAAATTAGCAGCTACTTTTTTATCAAAAAAACAAATATCTGGTTCATAGTCGTTGCGAGTGAGTTGTATCATTATTTTTTCGATACCAATACAGCCTAGTTGATGTTTTTTTACATAAAACATCAATAAAGCAGAAAGTTGAGTTGTCACATCATTATGAGACTTCTTAACAGGAGAGTGAATAATAATTTCTCCACTAATAAATTCGGCTTTTTCAAATTCCGAAATATCGCTATAAAATTTCGATCTACAGTTATTTTCTTCCAAAACAGTATTCGATTTTGAGACTAATACAAGTAATCATTGCTAATCAGTTAGTACTCATTGTTTTTGATTAGCAGCTGGTAAAAAGTATATTTATTGTTTCTCTTTGGAGGGCGCAAATTGGTTTTGTTTTTTTTAAAAATAAAACCAATTTGCGCCCTCTAAAAAATTATTTAATGTTAAACTTGCTATGGGTTAAAAAAAAAATTATACACAATTTTGATTTGTAAAAAATAAATTCTTTAGTTTATGCTCGTCTTTTTTATTCGAGTGTAAAAAAAACATTTAGCTAATTCCTACTGCCAATTATAAGCGTATCAAAGACTAAAGACCAATAGCTAAAGTCCAGTTTAGTCATGTTTTAGAAATTTTCTACTAATTTAAGCATTTTTTTTACTAGGGATAAGTAATTTGCATGTTTTAGACAAGTTTATTGAGTTAGTTGACTTGCTACGGGGTATCGGAAAGGCTATTGATAGCCAAATCTTTTTGGGAGGACATAATAGGGGCGTTAGCCCCGACACCGTCTATAGGAGTGCCTATTAGATGTTACATAAAGGAGCGTAGCTCCGACACCGTCTACCTTATTACTGTGTCTCGAAGCGATGCTCTTGTAGGAACTGCCTAATCGCAATTCTGATAGACGGTGTCGGAGCTACGCTCCTATTATTTCCTTCCAAAAAAGATTCCGAGGTTTCGGAACAGGTCGTGGGGTATCAATAGAAAGGAAACGACCTCGTAAAATTGGACAAGTTTATCCATTGTACGAAAGTAGTTGACAGTTCGAGACCTTATTACACGGTCGCTTCCTGCGACCCTGTAATTTAAACCGCTGATTTCCTGTCAGATAAATTACAGGGTCGCGGGAAGCGACCGTGTAATAAGGTCTCGAACTGTCAACCGACTAGATAAACTTGTCAAAAATTGAGATGAATGGTATCAAATCGATGCTCCTTTGGTGGTATTTTTAGGAATCTTGCTACAGACAGAACCTGAGCTATGCTTTTTTCCATTTTTAAAAGGAAACTGCCCTGAATCTATCTAAAGAATTATCCTTTTTTAGCGTTTTGCCAATAGAACAACACTCCGTCATCCTCAATTTTTGCCTTAAATAACCTTAAAACATGTGTAGACTATTTGTGTATGCAAGGTAGATTTTAAAAATATGGCACATATAAATTACATGGAACCAGTTACTTGCAGAACCATAAAACATGTTTCCTGAGTTTACGGTCAGCCTGTCCAGCAACGTCTGTCGCACGATTTTACGTTGTCAGAGCTACGCTCCTTTGACGTGGTTTCATATCCTATTCCTACAGACGGTGTCGGAGCTACGCTCCTTTATGGACCCCCAAAACAGCATTCCTATAGACGGTGTCGGGGCTAAGGCCCCTATTATTTCCATCCAAAAAAGAGGTGGGGTATCAATAGCCTTTGAAAGTATCCCTTACATTTGTACCCCTACCAAATTATGCTTATAATTGCTCTGGCAGTATAGCCGTTTTTGTCCAATTTATAGACAAGTTTATCCAGTTGGTTGACACTTTCTGGCATTGAAATTACGAGGTAATAGGAAATTCTATTGATACCCCACATCTTTTTTTGGGTAAAAAGAGCATCGCTCTGACCCTGTCTATAGGAAAATTTTATCGAAAAACCGCAAAGGAGCATCGCTTCGGCACTTCAAGGTAGACAGTGTCGAAGCTATGCTCCTTTATGGACCTCCAAAACAGCATTCCTATAGACAGGGTCAGGGCTAAAGCCCTTAATATTTTCACCAAAAAAAGATGTTGGGTATCAATAGAATGGGAAATTACCTCGTAATAGTGCGCTTTTACCCCGTAGCTTCCCGTTACGGTGTAAATTGACTATCAACTACTTTTGCTATCTTGATAAACTTGTCAATTTATACTAAAAAATGTTACAGGAAATAATAAAGGAAATTTACGGATTAGAAACAGAGTTACAGCAATTAGCAGGAGAATGGGATTTGAACTTTAAAGCGATTGCTTCCAATGGAAACCAATACATTGTCAAAGTAATGCGGAAGGATTGCGAAGAAAGCTTAATTGCTTTGCAATGCGCCACCTTGTTACATTTAGAAAAGAATGCTAAAGAACTCGTCTTACCAAAGGTTATTCTTGCTAAAAATCAACAAGTATATACTACCATTCAATTAGACGGAGAAGAACGTTTATTATGGATGCTGACCTATTGCCCAGGTACTTTGTTGGCAAATTATAAACCCCACACACTGAATTTAATGTATAGTTTTGGGCGAAGTATTGCGCAACTCACCAATGGATTGGAAGGGTTCATACATCCTGAAATGAAAAGAAATCATTATTGGGAATTGACCAATGCTTTGAAAGTCCGACCACGAGTAGCATATATCCAAGGACGAGCTAAAGAACAGGTAAGTACGATTTTCCAACGATTTGAAGCAATTGTTTATCCTCAATTATTGCAGCTGCCATTTAGTGTGATACACAATGATGCCAATGATTATAATGTTTTAGTCAAGGAAATAACTTTAGGTAAAGGGCAGGTTCATGCCATTTTTGATTTTGGGGATATGGGTTTTCAACCTACTATTTGTGAATTAGCAGTTGCATTGACCTATGCTATTTTAGGGAAAGAACGACCCTTACAAGTTTGTGCTACTTTTTTGAAAGGCTATACGTCCATACGAGCATTATTGGAAGCAGAGATAGCGGTATTACTTGATTTGATTAAGACGAGATTGGCAGTTAGTATCGCTACTTCTAGTTATCGTCAAATTAAAAACCCTGACGATTCTTATATTACCATCAGCCAAGCACCTGCCATAAAAGCTTTGGATAAATTATGCCATATAAATCCTGATTTTGCCTTGGCTTTATTTAGGCAAGCTGCGAGCTATCCTGTAACGAAAGAGGCACCTGCCATACTACATTATTTACAAAACCTTTCGACCAAACCATTTCCAGTCATGGAGGTAGATTCTTTTGACTGTATACTAGATTTAAGTGTGGGTAGTCTGATGCTTGGCGCAGATGAAAAAGCCGTTTCACTGGCACCTTTGACTAAAAGTATTTGGGAGAAAATGGAAGCGGCGAATGTGGATTTTAGTATTGGTCGGTATGCAGAGAATAGACATTTATATGCAGCAAGTGGCTTTGGGGATGGACAATATCCTACTCAAGAAAAAAGAACGAACCATATAGGTTTAGACTTATTCTGTGAAGCAGGTCTTCCCGTATTTGCTCCTTTTGATGCAACGGTAGTATATGCTAGTATTATTGATTTGCCACTAGACTATGGAGGGATGTTGGTGTTAAAACATCAAACACCTGAAGGTCATCCTTTTTATACCCTTTATGGACATTTAAGCCATGAGACATTGGAATATATTGCGATTGGACAGCAGATAAAGGCAGGTCAAAAAATTGCTACTATTGGAGAAAATCACGAGAATGGTGGTTGGCCGCCACATTTACATTTACAAATTATTATAGATTTTTTAGGAAAAGGTATTCATTTTCCCGGAGTCGCAATAGAAAGCGAAGCGGCAGTATATAAAGCATTATGCCCTAATCCAGCTTTGCTATTAGATGTACCAGATATTTTAAAATTTGATGCAACGACTGACTTAGAAAGTATATTGACTCAGCGTAAATCCTCCATTGGCTTTAATCTAAGTATTTCGTACGCCAAGCCTTTACATATCGTAAAAGGGCGTAAACAATTTTTATACGATAGTCAGGCACAAGCTTATTTAGATGTGTATAATAATGTGCCGCATGTTGGTCATTCTCATCCCCGTGTAGTAAAAGCCATACAAGCAGAGGTGGGCTTATTAAATACAAATACGCGTTATTTACATGAAAGGATGTTAAACTATGCAGCGCGTTTAACGGCTAAAATGCCTAAAGGATTGGAAGTATGTTATTTTGTGAATTCTGCTAGTGAAGCGAATGAGTTGGCTTTGCGTATGGCCAGAACTTATACAAAAAGGCGAGATATGATGGTCGTAGCTTCTGCTTATCATGGGCATACTAGCGCACTGATAGATATGAGTCCGTATAAGCATAATGGTCCTGGTGGACAAGGTGCACCAGATTGGGTACATGAAGTACCTATCGCAGATGATTATAGAGGTGTTTTTAAGAGAACACTGCCTAATACTGGCGCATTATATGCCGAACAGGTCCAACAAAAATTAAAAGAACTATCTGTTAAAGGTAGACAGATTGCGGCCTTTATTGCAGAGACTTATCCTAGTGTGGGGGGACAGGTTATTCCTCCTAAAGGTTATTTAAAAAAAGTATACGAGTATGTTCGGGCACATGGGGGGATATGTATTGCGGACGAAGTACAGACTGGATTCGGTCGTTTAGGAGATTCTTTTTGGGCTTTTGAAACCCAAGAGGCTATACCAGATATGGTTGTTTTGGGGAAGCCTATAGCCAATGGTTTTCCAATGGGGGCAGTGGTGACAACCAAAGCTATTGCAGCTGCTTTTGATAATGGAATGGAATTTTTTAGCACCTTTGGTGGAAATCCAGTGGCTTGTGCAGCTGCTTTGGCAGTCTTGGAGGTAGTGGAGTCAGAAAATCTACAAGCTAATGCTAAAAAATTAGGTACTCAATTTTTGAATAATTTAAAAGAATTGCAACAAAGACACGAGTTGATTGGAGATGTACGGGGCGAGGGCTTTTTTCTGGGTGTGGAATTGGTGAAGGATAGAACGACTTTAGCACCAGCAGCAAAAGAAGCTAGTTATATTGCCAATCGACTAAGGGACAATTATATTTTAGCTGGAACAGATGGACCACTTCATAATGTGTTAAAATTCCGACCGTCTATGGTTTTGGAACAAAGAGATATGGATTATTTGTTAACTACTTTGGATAAGATTTTTAAAGAAACTGCTTTGAGGTGAAGAGGTTTAAAATTCAAAAGGGTGAGTAATAAATCGGTGGTTTTTTTGTACGTTGTTGGATGCAAATGGCAACGGGTGCAAAGGTAACGGATGCAAAGGCAACGGATGTGAATGGCAACGGATGCAAAGGCAACGGATGCAATGGCAACGGATGCAAATGGCAACGGATGTAAATGGCAACGGATGCAAATGGCAACGGATGTAAATGGCAATGGATGCAATGGCAATGGATGTAAATGGCAATGGATGCAATGGCAACGGATGCAAATGGCAATGGATGCAATGGCAACGGATGCAAATTCAAATCACTATGTGGACAACGTCACGGGTTGCGTTCACAAAACAAAAAACAGTCCATTAACACTCAAGCTCATCGGAACAAATAACGCTCCCGTCCATTCGCCAAATAAGTTAACAGGATGACCACCACTCAAAGCAAGAATTTTCCATTGTTTGTCCATAGGAAGCAGCAGCGGAATTTGGAAATTGTCTTTATCTAAAAGGTATAAGCGTTCCTGAAATAGGGTAGGAGAGACTTGTTCGAGGGAACAAGGATAATCTAATAGCCAAGGGTTAGCGGCCAAGGTAGTTGCATAATGGTCTAAAAAATCGGAGAAAGCGGCAAAGCCTACAATTCGCTTTATTGGCCGATTATCTAAAAAACGTTTTTCTTGAACAATAACCCGAATGGGTACATTTGAGGGATAATACAAAACTGTACCTTCAAAAACGTTCCCTATAATATATCTTTCCGAAAACTCTGAACGTCCCCAAGCAAAATCTAGAACTAGCGCAAAGCGATTCGATTTCCACCCATATAACCAAGTTTTTCTGGAGCGAAGATTGTCTTCTGTTTTTTCAGTAAGCGCCAGAATCATCCATACATCTTTAATTGCATGACCCTCTTTAAGTAAATCTTCTTTGCGAGTATTTACACCAGCAATCGATAAAATATCTTTTTGTAAAGGGAGTGGAAGGTCTTCTATGCGTCGGACTGCATTGATAAGTAAGTAGAGATTACCCAATTCGGCTAATACTTTTTCATACCACTTATCTTCATTGCCAATCAGTAGACCGATACGTTTTAATCTTCTAGCAATACCGCCTAGTTTAGCATCTACCATTCTAGCAGCAATATCCGTCCAAAAAGAAGGGGCTTGTTGTTCGAGGCTGGCCAAGCCTTGTCGGAAGGTGTCTAATAACCAAGTTTCCAGTTCATCCAAACCTGCGGACATTAAGTCGAACCGTTTGGAAAAAGGGGTACTTGGATTGGTTGGATTTGATTTAGCCATAAAGACTATTCATTAAAGGGAGAGCTAATAAGAATGAATAATTAAGAATGAAAAATTAATGGAGAATTGAGAATGGAAAATTGAGAATTCACTGAACGTAATTAGACGTTGTATAAATTTACTTTCTCCTTTTAATGCTCAATGTCTAATTGCGTCTAGTGAATTCTCAATTTTCCATTCTCAATTCTCCATTAATTATTCATTCTTAATTATTCATTCTTCACAGAATTAACCATATACAGGTGCAGGAATACCTAGTGCGCTAAGTGCACGTTCTGAGGCAATTTGCTCCGCACTTTTCTTATTAAAATCGTCGGCAGTTCCTACTTTTTCTCCATCTACTAAAACAGCTACTTTAAAGCGATCTCTTTTTTCAAATTTATAACGAGCTAAAACCTTATAACTAACGGTTTTACCATTTTTCTGAGACCATTCTAATAGCTGACTTTTGAAGTTGTCATCTGTAGTTTCTAGTTCGTGAATATCCAAGTAGCGTCTAAGTAACTGATTGACAACATAACTTTTCGTATTGTTGTAACCTCGTTCTACATAAATAGCACCTACTAAAGCCTCTACGGCATTCCCCAACATAGAGCGACTCAAACGAGTGGTATTATATTCGGATAATAACACATCCAATCCCATTTTATCGCCTATTTGATTAAGGGATTTTCGTTTAACAATTTTTGAACGCATCTTGGTTAAGAAACCTTCATTACTATTTGGGTACTTTTTGAATAAATACTCTGCTACGATTGTACCCAGTACGGCATCGCCAAGATACTCTAAACGTTCATTGTTTTGAATAGCATGACCTTTTTGAGTACTAGTAGATTTGTGGAAAAAAGCCAACTTGTAGAGTGCTAAATTGGAAGGAACGTAGCCAAGAATAGTACGGAGTCGACGTGTGAACTCTCTGTCTGCATTGTTGGTTAGGGCGTAATTGTAAAATTGTTTGAAAAGTCTGAACACATTAAATGGTTTATCAGTAGCAGTATTGGTTTAGCTTTTTGGATAAAGAGGGAAGAATTGACGAATTGAGAATGGAAAATTGAGAATTGAGAATTCGCTAGGCGTTAATTAGACGTTGTATAAGTAATACTTACTCAACGTCTAATTAACGCCTAGCGAATTCTCAATTCTCAATTTTCCATTCTCAATTCGTCAATTCTTCCTTCTTTTTCCAAAAAGAGCTAGTCATACAGATTTACATAGGCAAGCTATCCCTATTTACATAGGAAACCAAAAATTGCTGCTATACTGTTAATTAAACAATAGATGTACAAAATGCTTTGCTGATATAGTAGACCTTATCCTTCTTTGTGTGTGCAATACACAAACCAACCATTCTACAGGCGATTTATATTAGCTGCATACTAAAAAATGGAATAAGAGCTATTCAGTTAAGGCAAAGTGTAAGAATAAATTGGTCATTTTAGGCTAGTCATTTTTTCTTCTAAGGAATTCTAAAAAATTAAGCATAGCTGGGCTACGGTTCATTTTTTAGGGTTTCTTAGAAGGAAAAAGGGCAGTCTAAAATGGCTAATTTATTCTTTCACTTTGCCTAAGTTGATTGCTTATTCTTGAGCAAATTTTTAGGAAAAAGACGTTAGGAACGCTGTTAGAATAAACGTTAAATTTAGCACGACCTTATCTCTATTCTGAGTAGTTACAAAAGTGTTTTATATATTTACATTTTTAAGCAAAAATGATTAGATTTTTTAGAAACAAGTCTAATTATTTAGAATAACAATAGGATTGTTTTAACTTCTCTATAAAAAGAAAAAATCTGATATTTCAGAGAACTTCTAAAGTATTGGATAAGTACCTTTATTCAAAAAAAATCATAAAAATGATAAAACAGCTTCACCTTTTTTCATTAAAACCACTCTTGTTTATTGCACTAGTATTTTGCCTTACCGCTTGCGGTAATAACACGACTGTTCAAAAAGCAGATTATGCGACCGAAATTGTCGGTTCTTGGCAAGGTGTCGTTGGAGAATTAAACGAAACAATGACCCTAAAAAGTGATGGTACTTTTGTTTGTAAACTACAACCTACTGGATTTTTGGCAACTACTTTTCGTGAAAAAACATCAGGAACAATTTATGGAAATTGGACGATTAAAGGAGATGATATTCAGTTGCAGGTAACCGGTGAAAAAAATGAACAAGTGAAAAATCGGTCTACTTCAAGTACCATTACTACTTTCAAAGAAAATAGTCTTACCTTAAAGTCCGATGGGGGAGAGATAACCACTTTTGAACGAGTAAAAGTACGCTAATTAAGCCATCAAGTAAGGTTCTTTTTTTCTTTAA
>ENA-ORXT01003609-ORXT01003609.1-marine-metagenome-genome-assembly--contig:-NODE-3609-length-16862-cov-8.761037_pt1 | contig 16862 bp, 17 predicted proteins | sample MGYA00237868_ERZ511482 | MGnify/ENA metagenome assembly ERZ511482 | reverse complement strand
CCCCCGCCGCCCCCCCGGCCATGGACACGACCGGCGGCGGCGGCGACGCCCCCCCTCCCCCCCCCCCGACGCCCGCAGCCACCCTTGCCGACACCCTCACCGACCTCGGCGTCCTCACCGAAGGCGACGGCATTGACCTCACCGACGGCGCCGCCGCGCGCGAAGTCGCCGCGACGGTTGCGGAGGAGCTCGACGCGGCCGCCTTTACGGGGCGCCCCGCCGACGCGTCGGACCCCGACGGCGTCGACGCGCGGCTGGCGGCCGCCGCGGCGGCGCGGGGGTACGTGGTGCCCCCAGGGTGCGCGGGGGGGGGGGAGGGGGGGCTCCCCCTTCTCACCTTTTTAGCCGCCGACTTGGCGGCGAGCCGCCTCACGGCGGCCGCCGCACCCGCCGCCGCCGCCACCCCCCTGGCGGGGGCGGGGACGCCCGCGGGCGCGCCGTCGTCCACGGCCGACGGCGGGCGCGCCGACGGGGCCGATGAGCAGGTGGCGGCGGCGGTCGCGCTCCTCGGCGCGGCGCTGCCGGCGACGCGCGGCGGGCGGGGGGCGGCGGGGGCCACCCCCGCCGACGTGGCGGCCGCGCTGCACGCGCTGGCCGAGGCGGTGGCCGGCACGGCCGGCCTCCCCACCGCCGCCCCGCCCATCCTCGACGCGCCCGCCACCGCCGCCCTCACGGCGGACCAGGTCGCCGCCGTCGACGCCCTCGCCGCCCGCCTCGCGTCCGAGTATGCGGGGCGCGTGGCGGCGCTCGTCGCCCGTGCCGCCTCGACGGTCGACGCGATGCGGCGGGGGCGGGGGGGTGGTGGTGGTGGTGGTGGCGGCGACGGCGGTAGCGGCGGCGGCAGCGTCGCGGCGGCGGTGGTGGATTTGCCGCCCGCCGACGGCGGGGTGGTTGCCCGCATGGCGCCCCCCGGCTTGGCCGACGCGGCCGCCGCAACGACGGACCTCCTCATTGTCGAGCGCGTCAATGCCATTGACGACGGCGACCGGCGGCGCGCCGTCGGTGCCGGGGGGGGGGGACCGCGCGGCCGAAAGTCGCGCCCCGCGCACGCCGTCGGGGGGGACGGGGTTGGGGGGGGGGGGGGGTGTCGGGAGACGAGGCTGTCAGCAGCACGGGCACGTGCTCCACAGAGGGCTCGGCCGGCGCGCTCGCGTCGCCAGTCTCGTCGACGCCGCCGCCGGCGTCGACGGCGGGCGCCGCTGCAACACCACCGCCGTCGGGATCCGACGCGCCGGCGGCGCCAAGACTGTCAGCAGCGGCGGGCGGCGCGGCCGACGCGGCCGACGCGGCCGACGCGGCCGAGGCGACGACCGCCTCGGCCGCCACCCCGTCGTCGACGTCATCTGAAACCGTCAATGAGGGGGCCTCCGCCGCCGCCGGCAGCGGCTCGTCCGCCCCGTCCCCGAGGCCCGAAGCGTCGGCCATGGCCGCCCTCGGCCGGGGGACGTCGTGGCGCGCCGCGACCGCCCGTTACAGACCCTTGTCGGCAGCCGCGCCGCGTGGCTTGTGAAAGACGTCACCAACACGCCGTAACCGCAGGGCGCGAGGGAGACAAAAAGGGAAGAGGATGGGGCAAGACACACACCGGCAGTTGCCGTCCACGCGCGTGGCGCGCCGCCGCTCGGGTCGAGCAGCGTATGGCGACGTTCACCGCGTCAGCGACCCCACCACACACGCAGCTGGCCGTTGCTGTCTGTCGTTGCCTCGGCACGTCCAATACTGCCGCCATCCAATAGTTTCCACGCAGCGAACTACGAATTCTTGAACGGGTAGCACCCCTCTGTGCATGTTTGTGGACGAGATGCCACGTGGTGATGCTGGAGCTTACCAAGCTTACACCTGGCTTCCTCCACGTCGCGGACGCCGCTCGTCTTTGTCATTCGTATCCCCTGCCCCCCCCTCCGCCGCCATCGCGATCCGCGCCTTCCCCTCCCACCGCCGCCGTCGAGACCGGCGCCGGCGCCGCGGCCCCCCCATTCTGTATGCGCTCGTCACCGCTGTTGCTGCTCTCGTCTGGCGTCCTCGCTCTTTTGCACGTTTTTTTTTTTCCTCTGGCTTGTTCACGTGGCTGTTCCTATATCTCCTGAACACTTAAAGTCCTCTCGCTGTTGTTTCTTTCTCTGCCACCTCGTTTTGGAGCTTTTGCTATAGGACTCAAAGCGGAGTCCTCGCAACTGGGTGCATCTCATCGTCGTCGAAAACGTTTCTCATGGCTGTTCCAAAATGCACATAACACACTCGCTGAGAGCGAGAGGGGGATGCGCCTTCGGACCAGTACAGAGAGGCCACAAACAAGAACTCGAGCCCATTTATTCCTGAGACAACAGCACAGCAAACGAAAGGCAAAAGAGAACACTGACAAGGCAGCCACAGCGGTGATCGGAACCAAAGGGCGAGGGCGGCGAAGCGGCGCGGGCTGCGTACTGGGCGACTACTGTGTGGGAAGAGGGGGACCCCAGGCGACAGGGGGGGGAGGGGCGCGGATCGCGGTGATGGCGGTGCGAAGGGGGGTGGGGAGCGGCGGGGGGGGTGGGGCGAAGCGGATCGCGGTCGCGACGTCGACCGGATCGGCGACGCCGTTGTCCAGTCGACATGTGCGCCCGGCGCCTAACAACTTTCCGAATGCAAATTTGAGCGCCCGAGAACAGGCCGATGTTCTCAACCGTCGGGCCATTGTTCAGGGATCAGACCGGAATTTAGATATGCTGCGATTCCCGATGATCTCGCACTGGACTTTCCATCTTCCCAAAATAGCGCTCAAGAGAAGATCATCTGATCTCTGTCCACCTCGCACTGGGCCGTCAGCTAAATTGGCAGACGGGCGCGCCTCCGCGATCAGAAAATCCAACGAGAAAAGTGACCCCTGGCACGCCCGCCAATGGAGGATCAGCCAGAATGGCTGAAGGGACCGGCTGCATGATGTTGCGGGCCGACAAGAGCGATGGAAGGCTCATTGCTGTCATGTGCTGCCTCGTGTGTCTGAGCACCCGAAGTCTGTGAGCAGAAAAGCGCCTTCGAAAAACTTTGTTGACTCGTCACCGGTCCTCAGCCACAATTTCGCGAAACCAGGAACACATGAATGGTACTATTGATCTCGGCTGAGAGCGAGGTTTTTTGTGGAATAACCGTACCAATCAGGGGTTCTCGATGATATATCCCCGACGATTTTATCCGTGGATTATATCCGTATCCACTTCGCCTTCGAGCCGAGGACGCATATCAAAAATTCATTCTGAGAAAAAGAGAAGAGGATATATCTATCCTGTCCGCCAGAATTTGCCAGAATATATTGTATCCGTATCCCAGATATGATATTCAGGAGACAAAGTCATATATGATTATGAGACTTCCCGCATCTGGAGAATTCTTGTTAAACGCAGTCGACCTCTCTTTTCGCGTGCCGACAATCGGGGGATTAATGTCCCAATATTTCGCCGCGACAAGCGGCTAGCCAGCCCGACCCAGGTGCAACCGTTCAATCACGCGACACGATCCGATTGCGTTGTTGTCAGAGCGTGACACGAGGTTCAGAACGCCCATTCTCACGTCCATTCACACGAACGGCGGGTAACCGCGTCGTCGGCGCCCGTTGGGGCGTTGAAATCAAGTGTGGATCTCAAGCTGTACTGACGTCCATTTCGCACGCGAATAACCGCTGGATGGCGTTCTTCTTGAGCTCTTATTGAGCTGTCTCTCGGACGTGGGGGTTTATATTCGGATCCAATAATCGTATTCGGGTTTGAATATAATCTGCCCAAATATCCGGTTCCGAAAGCAGATATCCCGATCCGGATCTCAGCTGAGGGAGTAGTCTGTCATCAGATATGGAGGATCGGCGTTTATCCGCATCCTATCACGGCCCAAAGAACATATCCTGACAACCCCTGGTACCAATCGAAGTCTTCATACCGGAAACACGACACGGGGCTCATGCGATTGCTGGCTGCCTGCGCTGTCGCATCGCGTATGACAGGCAAGGTGTGTGGCACCTGAAATGCGCAAATGATGCGCTTTCCAATTCATAAGGCGCTGCTAAGACAGACTTTACCGGTACAACAAAAGGAGCACCGCTTGCGACGGGCTTCCTGATCATTAATGGGTGCTATGGCACTTCCCGAAAACTTGGACATGCTGCTGATCGCGAAGCATCCTTCACACATCGTGCTGTAAGTAGGCGCTGTCGATGTTTGGCCAATGGGTGAGCTGTATTCGTGCCCCGGTGAAGCCGCTCAGAGTCTCATGACCCGTAATCAGAGTTCTCTGGCGTCAGAGCACTTCGTCTCTCTCCGACATTCCATGCGATAAACAAGCCCACCAACCGGGAGATCATTCGCACAAACTCATGAATCGGCACCGCGTGGGCCTTGGGCTTGCCTTTCGCATCCGCCACCACTGCTCCGTCCATTGAGGCAGAATCGGACGCACCTCGTCTTCCATACTCTCCGCAGGCCTCACAGTGCTGGCTGTGCGAGCGTCGATCTTCTGGCGCCGGCGCGCGTGGCGGCGCTGTGTTAGATCTCTGGCCAGTGCCGTTGCGCGTCGCTTCCTTTCTGCGCCGAAGGTGTGCGTGGTGCCGCTGTCGTTGTGCTCCTGTCGGTCTCGTATCGCGTCGCGTCGCTTCGGCGGCGGGGGTGCGCGCGGTGCCGCTGTCGTCGTGCTCGTGTCGGTGTGCGGAGGCGACGCGACGCCTCCTTTTTTCGGCGGCCGCAGTCGGGCGGGCAGAGGCGCTTTATTGTCATGTTCTGCGAGGACCTCCGCGCGTCCACGCTGTCCATGCTCTCTAATGGCGTGGCACGCCAAAAGGTGCACGAGAGTATCGGAGTGAAGCGGACGCAGCTAAAGCGGTAGGAAGGCTACTACGCGCTGCATGGATCGGTGTTGCGGAACCCGGAGCGGAAGAACAAGTACGGCGATGCCTGCGAGTACGATTTGCAGCTCATGAACGCATTGGCAACTGTTGTGCGCAACCATCCTCGGGCTTTGCTTCGTGAGCATGCGCACATGCTCAAACTGATGAGCCAAGATCATGCGGGAGACATGACGGAGCTGCAGTTTTCCAAGAGCACGGTCGATCGCCTCTTGCGTCGCCTAGGCGTCACGCACAAAAATAATTCGCGCTTGTTTCGCGAGTCCACAAAGGAGCGACGCCGGCAGCCGTCTCTCGTACGGCAGCGCATTCCCCGCCGCTGTATCGTGTCTGTGAACGAAAAACACACGGACGGGTCGGATGGGTTCCGTTTGTACGGTCGCACATTCAGTCAAGAGCGCTCCAACCTTCGCGACCGCGACCCGCGGTCTTTGCCTCGCACCAGCACCACCATGGCGGTCTCCAGCGCCGGGCGCGTCTTTGGCGTCATGTCCGTCATTGTGCGCCAAAAGACGTTGACGGGGGCCGACTGGCGGCTTTTTCTCCAGCACCTCTTCCACATGCTTGGTGTTTATATGCCTGGGGCGCCATGACCCTTGCAACCCGACAACTGTGTCGTCATGTTTGATAACGCTCCCATCCTCGACGCCGACGGGGATGCCTTCATGACCGCCAACGGCGTCACCTTCCTCCATCTTCCTCCGGACAGCCCCGACATGCAGCCCATAGAAGGTGTGTTCAATGACTTGAAGGTCATCATCCGGAACCTGGTCTACAATGAACAGGATTTGGAGGACGACCCCCATCTGTTGCAGGCGATGGCGGCCAGCGTTTTGAGCCATCGACAAATTATCTGGCGATTTGATCGTGTTGATCGGGTGTTAGCTGCTGTCGGCGCACAATGACAATGACAAGGACTGCACATTATTCACACTTGTCCTCGTTTCCGTGCCTCTAGGCAGCGCCTCCGACGTACAGTCCACCACCCCCACCACGGCGCAGCGAGTGCACAGCCCGCGGTTGCAGGGAAACGTGCCGCAGCGGGGCAAGGGGAAGCGCCCGCAGCCCCTCCACAGCAGAGCCGACTCAGCAACACGGCATCGCCGCCCGTTGGGGCGGCGACGTAAGCAGCGCCGGCAGCAGTGGACACAGGCACCACCGTGGCCGCCGCCACTGGCACAGAGGCCTGAACTGCGCCGCGCTCGCGTTACGGTTGAACCACCCCGCAACAGGCGAGCGCACTCCGTCAACAGGGTGTCTGCAACCCCCCACCATCGCCGGCCGGCCGGCCGGCGCGCCGTCGACGTGGCACCGCTTGGCCGCCGGCGCTCCAAAGGGGCGTTGCGACCACGGACGTGCCGGCAGGGACATTGGCGCAGGATCGTCGCCGCCGCCGCCGCCGCCGTCGCCGCCGGGAGAGCGGGGCGTTCGTGGCGGCAGCGTCACTAAACGGCCTCCCGTTTGTGCCGGTGACAAGGCCGGGTGCAGCCCGACGCCACCGCTGCCCGCCGCCGCAGGCGCCGGGAAAAGGGGAGGGAATGGCGACAGCAGCGGGAGTCGGCCGAGTTTGTCAACGTCGCCCGGCGGCGGCTGAGCGCGGCCGGTGGGCGGAAGGCAGGGGGACGGTGACGACAGGCCGTTCTCCCCGCCGCCGTGGCGTCTGGAGCAGCGGCATGGGCGGGGCGTGCCGCATGGGGGGTGCCGGCGCCGCCGCCGCCGCCACCGCGGGCGCCGCCGCTGGCCGTTGACTGCGCCGCGGCGTTGGAGGCACCGCGACCGTGTGGCGACGCGCCGCTGCCGCCGTGGCCCGGCTACAGCGGCCACGGGGCGAGAAAGGGCTCCCCCGCGACGTGAAGCGAGCGCGCCGCGGCGGCATTGCTGGGTCGCGCCGGGCGGCCTCCGCCACCCTACCGTCTTTTCGAAGGCCGCGGAGGCTCCGCACGGGCCGCCCTCTCCTCGCTTGCAGCCCCCCTCGCGTCCTTTCTGCCAAGGACAGCCTGGGCGGCCTACAGGCAGGCCGCCGCTAGCGCCGCCAGCGGGACGACGGCCCCCGCTGCGCGGTGCGCCAACGCCGGCGGCGATAGCCTGTTGGAACAGAGCCAGGCTGAGGCTAGCGCACGTGAGTATTTGCCCCTGCCCCCAGACGGCACCGGGCTCTCAGCCGCACAGCAGCTACCGAATGCCGCGACTGCCCGGGTCAAGGACTGACAATGGTACCTAGGGGGGTGTTGTTTCTCCTGGGTGTTTAGGCCCTGCCCGTTCGCGGCCACGTGCGGGAGAGGGCCTGCGGGAGGAGTAGGGGGCCGGCACCAGGACGGTGCCTGTCTGATACCTGTCGGCCGTGGGCGGCAGTGCCAGCAAGACAGAGCGCTACTGCGTGTGTGTGTGCTGGACGAACAAGTGCGCGCCTGAGTGCGTACATATGAAGCCGAGCTCGGGGCTTCTCCCCGGGCGCAGATTAAAGGCGACCGACTATCTTTCTTCTCGACTCCTCCCCGTGGGGAGCGCGCGAGCCAAGGGCACGCGCGATATTGAAGCGGTTACGCCAACAGGTGATGGCCCCAGTCGAGCCACTGTGCGCACTGTGCGGTCTACCAGTAAGCTCGTGGGCGTGTTGCACTGCCCGGAAAGAACACCCGGGATGTACAAGCGTCGCGGCGACGACGCCGGACGACACGCCGGAGCTGGTCGAGGCCTCTGAGGCAGCAGCACGACCGGTGAGGACACCGGAGCGGGCCGCAGCGGCGCCCGCGTTCGCGAACGACCCTGGCAGCACGGTGTCCGCGCACCAGCCACGCAACTAGCACGGCGTGGTGGTCGCGGGAGTGATGGTCAAACCAGCCGCGTGCAAGGATCCCCCCCTGAGCGAGGGTGACCGCCTGACAAGGGACTTGCCTCCTGGGCTCGTCGGGCCACGGGCCTTCCGCCGAATACGGCGACATGGCCTCGTCTGGCAGGGATTTTTGCACGCGCCTCGGCCAAGTAGGACGTCGATATGTACAAGAGCTGGAGTCACGAGATGGAGTACCTGCTGCGACTTCAGGGCCTGAGGCGCCTTGTCGTGCCATTGGATCCTCCCGACGCGGAAGGCAAAATCTCGACGCTGGAGACGACCGGGATGTATCTGCGGTCAGGCCTGCAGTTAAGGGCTTCCGGTTCAACGGGGCCCCGTGGGGGCGCAAGCCGAGACGATACCGCCATCAAGATCAATAAGACGGCTGGGGAGGCAGCAACGGGACAGGAGGACGAGGTGCTGCTCTTGGGGCGTGCTCTGTCCGCGCAGCAGACACGGGCGGATTGTGCCTGCTTCGTCATAATGCTGAACGTACGGGAACATCCAAGCGCCAAGCTGCGCCACCAGCGGGCGGCGCAGGACCTGTAAACCTCTCTCCGGGAGGAGCTTAAACCACGAAAGCGGTCCCGGGAGGTCACCCGGCGCCGGCAGCTGAACTCCTCGGCGATGGGAAGCAACAAGTCCCTCTCTTGCTACTTTAACCGCGCCTGGGACCTCGGCAGCCTCTCACAAGATATTGACATTGTCGTGGACCACGGGTGCCTGCTCGGCGCGTTGCTCTCCGGGCTGTCCGACAAGTATGAGCGCACCATGGAGTCGATGGAGGAGCGGGACGACATCACTGTTTGCAAGCCGCTGGCCATGCTCCACGCCGCGGATGCTCGCACTCAGCGGCGCGTGCTCAGCAAGAAAGCGAAGAGGGTGGGCGGAGTCACGTTGGTGGCGGACGGCGAGGAGGACCGGCGCGCGCGCCGCAAGGCGCACCGCGAAATGCGCTGCCACTGGTGTCGCAAGGTGGGGCACGTGCAACGCTTCTTTCCGACCAGGCAGGGCAAAGGCAAGGCCAAGGGTCAGGCTTTGCCTAAGAGCCCGCCCCCCGGGTCATCGTCCTCATCTTCCTCCGTAGAGAAGGAGGTGGGGACGGCCGGGCTAGCCAAACTCTCCATCGAGTCGGGAAGAGATAAGGAGGAGTATGACATGTTGGCCCGCCATGTGCCCCTGCCGGACGATACCGAGACCGACGGTGAAGTCACATGGGCTGTGGACAGCGAGGCATCACACCACATGTGTGAAACGCCAGACAATCTGACGGACGTTCACCCGGGGCGACCAGTGACCATCACGCTGGCGAACAGGGCAACCACGCGGGCAACAACGCGCGGGACGGCCGTCCTGCGGGTGAACGGCACGCGGCTGACGATGCGAAATGTGTTGGTGGTGCCTCTTATGGGCATGCCCCTGTTCTCGGCTCGCACGGCGTCGCGTGCCCGGTATACAACGGATTTTACCGACTGTGGTGTGCGGGTGCATCCAGACGGGTAGAATATTGCGTGGGGCAAGACATCGGGTGGCATCTTTGTCCTCCGGGGGCATCCGATTACGCCGCGCCGCGGTAAAGCACTGGCGGCGCTCGGAGGGCCGGAGGACCCGGCAGAGGCGGATGCAGCGGATGAGAGCGAGAAGCAACACGCCCTGCTGGTCACGGCGGCTGTGACTGAGCGAGCGCAGCGAGACGGGGTTCACTCAACGGCTGGCCTGTGGCACCGCCGGTATGGGCACCTCTTCATCGATGGGTTGCGCCGCACGCAGGCGGCTGTTGACGGCATGGACCTGACGCGGTCTTCTTTGGCGACATTGAATGGTTACCCATGTGCGCCATGCAGCATGAGCAAGATGGTGCGCGCACCCTATGTGGCATCGGACCGGGAGCCCGAGCGCGTGTAGCAGTTCGTGCACTCTGACTTTGTCGGTCCTATGTCGGTCCCGACTGCCCAAAGGCAACGCTACATTATTGGCGCGGTGGATGCCTACAGCCGGTACAAGGAGCTTGTGCCCATCCACGAGAAAGGGCAGGCCAAGGACGCCCTCATGCGTGCGCTCAATCACTGTGAGAATGTCACCGGGCATCGCGTCGGGACGCTGCGCACGGACGACGGCAAGGAGTACCGGGGAAAAGCCTTTGACGCATGGTTAGGGAAAAGGGCATGAAGCACGATTTGTCCGCGTCGTACGCGCACCACCACAACGGTGTCGCGGAACGCTTCAATCGGACGGTGCAGGAGCGGATAATGGCCGGGCTCACCGATGCGCGGCTGGATCATAGTTTCTGGGGTGAAGCAGCCACGGCAGTCACTCGGGCGCTCAACGACACACCACAACGAAGACATACGCTCACGCCCTATGAGATGTTTCACGAGCGCCCCCTTGATGTGTCCTCCATGCGAGTGTTTGGGTGTCGCGCGTAAGCATACGTGCCACCGGACATCCGTCGCGATATGGAACCTTGGGCGCTGCCCGCGACGCATCTGGAGTATGTGGAAACGTCGAAGGGCCACCGCGTCCTGATCAGCGGGCGGGTCTACATCAGGGGTTGTCAGAATACGGTTTCTTGGCCGTATTCGGGCCAGAATACGGATATATTCCGGAATATGTCGCAGAATATTCGTCCATGATTGTCCATTGAATAAAAAAAGACCACCTACGGGAAGCTCTGGACGTCACTATGTCAATATCCCGAGCTGCTGGCTCAACTTGATGTCGAATATTGTCGTTTTTTTGCAATTACAGTAGCCCAAGGTATCGGATATGTATCCTGACAACCCCTGGTCTAAATCCTTTGGGACGTGACCTTTGACGAGCAGACCCGTAGGTCGGGGGAGCGTTCGGACGCCCCAGCGACCGTAGACCCCCAGACGGTGGTGGCAGGGCCCACGTGGGAGACGCGCTCTCCGATTGAGAAGGCGATGTCGGCCGCCCGCCGGGTCGTTGGTGCGGTGGGCCCGGCCGAAGCCAATAACGGAGATGACATCGCAGAGGACGGAATGACCACCTCGTCGGGCGAGATGGACTCGTCAACCTCCCCTGCTGATGAGGAGGAGGCCGACAAGCACGCGGCTTCCAATGACTGGGGAGTGACGGACAGCGTCGCGCCGTCCGTGCCGACGGTGTCGCGTCTGCAGTCTGCGCGGTCCGCTCGCGAAAGGCCAATGGCGCGCGTCACGATGGCTGTGCCGTAGGGCGCGCGTCGAACGAGCGGCGGTCGCGGCGGCAAGGGGCGCGCGAGCGGACGGTGGTGCCACCAGTCGGCAGCGCCGCCAACAAAGCGCCGGCACCGTGCCCACGCACGCCTGCGAGGCGGCCACTGTCGACCAGCTACAGAAAGGGGCTGAGCCGCGCGAGTGCTGCGCGTGGCACCCCCCGCGCCAGGTCTTGCTGAGTCGGCTGGCCAGGCGCCACCAGCGTGACCTCCCAACCCCCCCCGTCATCCCCTGTCGCGCTTTGTAGGCATGGAGCCAGATTTTGCGCGACGTGGGGGCACAAGGAGGGGGTAGGTCGGTTCGAGCGGCGCCCTTGGCGTCAAAACGCGCGGGAGGAGCAGCGCGGTTGGCGGCAGCGTGCGAGAGAGAGTGCGCAGCGGCGTGCCCGAAGGCGCAGGCCGCCTCTGAGGCGGCCGTGGAATGGCGGGGGGCCGGCAGAGCACATGCGCGGGCGTGCGTTGCCGCCGCCGCGTGAAGCCGCGGGAGCATGGGGCCCGGCAAACTGGCACACGATGGCGGCGCCGCAGGCGGCGAGAGCGGGAGGTTGAGCCGGCGTACACCGGCAGGGGAAACGTCAACGGCGGGCGCCCCGCGCGCAGGCCCCGCAGCAGATGTCGCAGCGGCCGCCGACGCAGCCACTTCGTGGCCCGGCACGGCTCGACGAAAGGGGGCGGGTGGCGCGTCGGGACCTGCTCGGGCCGCAGAATGGCCGCCATGGCCGAGGGGACGGACAACGGCGTCGGAAGAGCGGGGCGGGAATGGGACGGCTGGCGGTGGCGGGGTGTATGGCGGGGGCGGCGGCGGTGGCTTGCGGCCGGCAAGCCGAGCAGGGTCGTCACCGGCCGGCGGGCGGGGCGTAACTCATCGGGGCCAGATATCTACCAGCTTCAGAATTGTTGACCGCACTCGACTCCGCTCCTTCAGGCGCCGAGCGGCGACTCCGCCGCCGTCGTCATGCCATTTCTATACCATGTCCGCCCATGACGACGTCGAGACAGATGTGAGTACCGCTCAGGACCTCTACCCAGGTAGTGCGTCTTGTCTATTTTACGAGAAAAAATGACGTCATGAGCATGAACAGTATGCTAGTTGCATATTTTCAATGATTCATCAGAGAGTTTTGGCATGTAATCTGACGGTCGCTTTCGACTGTATCTCGACTGAATCTGGATGGACGTGGGGCACCGGAGTTTAACCTCCGTCGTAAACTCCAGTGAGTTTTGGCGAAAAAAAAAATCCGGTCGTTCGACGGTGCTGTACACACCAGGTACACAGGTCGTGGCGCACCGCCACCGGTGCGGTGATGCAACCAGATGTGTGATCGTGCGATTGCATTGTTGGTGAGTGAGAGTGTTCGGGGCATCGGTGTGCGTGCAGCATACTGTGGCGTGTATAGGAAGGAGGGGCAGGAGAGAGAGCGGCGAACGCGACGATGACCCGTGGTGACAGACAGCATTGCGGGAGACAAATGTAAAGGCGAGGGAGCACGCGCCAAGCTGAGAAGCAGGGGCCTACCGCGAAGTGGCCGGAGCGTGCCGCTCAGCAGGTGCGGCTACCGTACTAATGAGAACAATCACACACCCAAGGATGAGGACAGGGAGGCTGTGCTGTGGCTCGCAGTGTTTCCGCACAGACAAGCATCACTCTGAGTGCGTAAAAAACATACTGTGTGGAAAGAGGTGGAGAGCGGGGCGGCGTTGGCTGGGGTTGTTCTGGGGGTCGGCATCGCGGCCCCAACGACGTGAGTGGTGCTGGTAAAAACAAAAGATCGCAGGGATGAGGATGGGCAGCGTAGATGGGTAGGACGGGCAAAGGACACCACGCGGCAATGCAGCACGTGTTCCAGGCCGCAAAGTTACCCGCTGGATGTGATCACCTGAATTGCTGTGAGGGAGGCTGCAAGGCGGCCCCCAATGTACGGAATCGGGTGTTACCAGTACGTATTCCGGCCGTGCCACCCCCCAGGGGAGCCCCGCAGGCTCGAAATGTGGTCGGAATGCACCTCCGATGTAGAGTCATCTCGACTCGGGCCCGAAGGTATATCCCGAGAATACCGTCGGGGACGGTCAAGAACTCCTCTCTCGCGACGGTATCGGCGCAACGTGGCACAATGTACAGTCGATTGACCGTCAAATCGACCGTCAAGTAACATGCCATAACTCTATATTGTTAGCAAAGCTTCTAGTAGGGATTCATTCGTTCTCTCAACGCTCAGGCAGCCACGTTGTATGGATTAAATGACCCTCAAGAACGATTCCACGCATTAAGGCGCATGAAGAAAGAATTTTTTCTGCTGTTTCAGGCATGTTTTGGCCATGATAAGCTATTGACCTGGTCTCTGCGGCATGAGTTCTCAGAAAAAAGAATAGGCCCTCAAAGGGTCCTGAAGGGATGCCATACGCCTCGCTCTTTCTCTGTGCCTCGAGAACCTCCCCGTTTTTTCCGTCTCTGCCGATCCGGAACGGACCCTGACCAATTCGGGATACTGACACCGAACTCTTGTACTTGTATTAGCTGTGGTACTCGAGTCGCTTTCCAGATCTTGTGCCTGGAACTCGTCTTTCTCGAAATGGAAACGGGTCCGTCCTTTTCGCGGCTGCAGGCCATAGATTGACGCCCGGTGTGCCTCCCCCCCCCTCCTGTATTTCGTTGCGACTGGCGCCACCTGACCCACGAAACCGCATGGGACGCCTGCCTCTGATGCAATGCTTTTTCGAAGCTGGGGGGGTGGGAAGGGGCGGGGTTGACGGTTGCCAGGCTGCGCGAGCAGCGGCGTGCCGTTTCCCCCTTCCCCCCCCCACCCTTCCGCACCCTTTAGTGATATATCCAGCCCGTTTTTCACTCGCCTGATACCCCACCAGGCAGGTGTCCCAAGAACTAGCAACGGACGGGACAATCTGACGTTTTACGAGCCTTTCTGGCGGGCGGGACGCGTCCACCCAGAGACTTGCAATCGCGTGTCAAATGCCTCCTCCAGGCTTGGGCAGGCGCAATCCGCCGCACGCGTCGCACCAACGAAACCTTTATGCCAAATTGAGAGCCCTGGGCGAAGCATGGATTTGGTTGGTTTTAAGAAATGGACGCTTTTACAACTGCGCCTCACATTAAAGCTATTGTAGCGTACCAATTGTGACAGACAATAATGCAAACAAGATTCAAGTTCACTTGTCATCTGACATCGCCATGTCGTCCCCATCCGAGCCCGAATGGGGTTCGGAATTCACCTCATCCTCCACCAGTCCCCCAGCCTCCTCCACAGCCTCATCAAAAGCAACCTGCACGTCTTCGCGCATCACCCCAACGTCGCGATACCACTCCTCCATCTGGATGGCATGGTCGTCTCAGCGGCTTCAGACGCCTGCAGTGATCTTGGCAAACTCGATGTCCACCAACGATTTGAGCGCCGCCATAGTGAAGTCTACATTGGCGCGTTTCAGGGCCATGTTGACGGTCCCCCAAACCATCTCAATCGGATTCAGCTCCGGATGGGCGACGGGTGAAATCGGGATCTTGACGTTGAAGCGCCGTGCGAGATCTTGAACCTGGTACCGTGGAGCCGGTCGATACTTATCTGCTGCCTCCTTCATATCCGCCTTTGTCTCCAGCTGCCGCCAATCTTGGGATAACCAGGAAGTCGGCACTGCATCTTGCCGTACGAGCCACTCCGCAAATTCCGCCTTTTTCATCTTAGTCGAAGCTGGGCGCGCATCGTTTGTCAGCGAGAGGTGCTAGGGCGCCCGATCAATCACAAGTACGCCGTCCGAGATCTTGTGAAGGCATCATCCTCCAGCTATTTCAGCCAGGTGGGTCCGCTCATTTCGTCGTGGTAGTCGCCCGTACTCTTTTTCCCGACAAACGGGAGGCCAGCAACTTCCAGCAAGCCCGTCTCTCGTGAGCCGACGTGGGCGATGATGATACGCCCGCCCTTTTCCCACGGCTGGTCCTATGGCAAGCGCAGGCTTCAGTCGTTCCAGCTACGGTAGATCGACATGTTTTTGTTGGCCCACGTTTAGTCAATGAAGTAGATGACCTTGCCGCTCGACCGGTACTGCAGCAGCGTACCAATGACGTCCTCCCGCTGGCGGATCACAAATGGCTTCTCCCGCGCCACATCATAATAGTTGGGCCCCTTCGAGAAGGTGAATCCAATATCCTGCATGGCACGAAAGAGTGTCGTGCGCGACCACGAGTAGGGGACCTGTCCACCGCCACGCGCCTCCCCCCCACGCCACCGGCCTCCCCGATGCCGAGACCCGCGCTGGTGGCCGGCGAGGCCCGCACCCCCGTCATCGGGCCAGCCCCGTCCTCCGCCCGCGCACCCGCGCGTGACGCTTCAGCGTCCATCGCCAAATTCTCGCCACTCGGCTCGCACCCACCAGCGCCACTCCCCGCCGCGCCCTCCTGACTAGTCGTCAACACGTGCAAGGTGCTATCGAGCGTGGGCAGCATCTTGTTTCGATACTGCTGGTAGATTTCAGCCAGGACGCGCGTGTTCTCTTTCGGTGGAATGCGCTGCCGGGATTTACGGCGCTCTGGGGTCCCGTCGGGGCGCGTGCGCTCGGCGGCACCCGACACACTCACGCAGGAAACCGTGCGGCAGGGGGCGCCGTCAGCGGCGGAAGCAGGTCGAGGTGGCTGCAGCTGTAGACAGGGGCGGGGGCGGCACGGGCCGGCGGCGGCGAAAAAATCGGGCGCCGGTGGTAGCGGGCTGTGACGACACCGGCAGCGACTGGCGACGGCGGCGGTGGCAGCCGGAGGCGGCGACGGCGTCAGAAAGGGGCGGCCGTGAAGCGGTGGCAGCGTCAGCCCGGGACGGCAGCAGCAAGGGACCGCGGCAGCGGAGGACGGTGGTAGTGAGGAGGAAGTAGCAACCGCTGTGGGGGGGGAAGCAGCGAGGTGCTGCGGCAGCCACTGGCGGCAGCCATCCAAGCGCCGCGGGTAGCTCTCGTACAGCGGGGGGGGCCGGCATTATCATCTGCTTTAGAGGAATGCCCCAGGAAGGCTTCGTTTCGATGGTGCCCGACCACCACATCGAAACAGGTTACTACAAAAGAGGAGAGCAGCCCGCGTTTGCAATGTGACGTTGTGTATTTAATCGATGAGCTGCAGACAAAAACGAAAATCCGGAATGTCCAGAAGTGGGTAAGAATCAGTACAGAGAGTGCCCTTGCATGTACCAACAAACAATGGTTGTGCGCAAAAGCGCGCGAACGCTCCGACCCGGGGGGGAGGGAGGAAGGCGAAAAAACAGCGGACGTGGGGAGCCGGGGAGCAGCAACGGGAGACGCGGGCGGCGTCGCCGTATGCCGGCTGGGGGTGGACTCGGGCGGCCGACGCGTGTGGCTACGCGCTGGCTGCTGCTCGAGGCAGCAGGTGCCGCCGGGAAATGGATCTCCGGCGGAATCCGATCCCACAGCTTAATCCCCGGTGTTGCTTTTAATCGGTCCCGGACCCAAAGCCCGCCGACTGCACTCTAGGGGTCAGCCCCTTCATGCGAAAAGTGAGCCACCAGTGGCGGGGCCGCCAGTGGAATCCCCCCCATCCGTAAATAATTCGCAACCCCGACCAAAAAAATCCGCGCATTCCACCGCCAAAAACTCAGCGACACATTGGTCAGCAACCCGGAAAGGGCCTCCCTGAGGTTCTCCTCCCCCGGCGCCGAGGCTAAGAAAGACGCCGTGGCCGGGCCAAGCCCCCCGCTCGCCTCTCACACCAGTAGTGATAAGGTGTGGGGCGGGTCGCCAGAACGAAGGTACGGCGTGTACTTGCCGACCTTCTCCGCCTCGCGCACCCGGGCAGCCCTAGGCACGCGGGGAGAGCCCGCCGTGCGGGAGACGTGGATGGCCGCCGTCCCGGCGACTACCGATCAGGGGTTGTCATGGATATATCCCTGAGGAATATATCCATGCATTATATCCGTATCCACTTCGGATACGCGCCGGGG
>ENA-ORXT01003605-ORXT01003605.1-marine-metagenome-genome-assembly--contig:-NODE-3605-length-16868-cov-18.922637_pt1 | contig 16868 bp, 9 predicted proteins | sample MGYA00237868_ERZ511482 | MGnify/ENA metagenome assembly ERZ511482 | reverse complement strand
TCACCATACAATGAATCAGCGGTTTCAGTATTTAGTTGAGATAAATACTGAATACTCCCAAGATCATCCATCAGAAGGAAACCTTGCTTTAAATCACGTTGATAAATAGTGGGAGAGTTGACAGATACTGACGCTAGACGCTCACCTACGTCGATAAAGGGCTGGAGAGTTTCTTTATCGGGTGGTGCATCCATGGCAATCCAAGTCTGCAATCCATCTGAAACCCGAAAGTAGCGCCGGAAACTCGCATCAGCTGAGGCTGACTCTAGCTGAGCATTTGGTTTAGTTTGGTGAATCCAGTGTGTAAGTTTTTCTAGACGTGAATCAGTAGGCATAAGTCAGTCAACATTTTTAATATTATCTGACTATTATGCCCACGCAATTTGCATAAAAAAAGAACGTTACAGCTTTATTTCAGCAAGCGCTTTACGGAACCTGTCGCCAATGCCCGCATGACGTAGGCCATACTCCACATTAGCGACCATATAGCTCAGCTTAGAACCACAATCATGACTCTTACCAGTTATGTTGAACGCATTGACCGTTTCTGTTTTCATTAACATCGCAATCGCGTCAGTGAGTTGGATTTCATCACCAGCACCTACAGGCGTATGCCTCAAGAGATCCCAGATTTTATTACTCAGCACGTAGCGGCCTACAACTGCTAAATTCGAAGGTGCTTCATCTACTGATGGCTTTTCAACAACTTTCGTCATAGGTGCTGACGTACCTGCAACTAATTCATGTCCATTAACGTCAGCTACACCATAGCCACTAACTAACGCCATCGGCACCGGCTCAACCATGATCTGACTCTCGCCGTTATTACCAAACAAGCGCATCATCTCTGCAAGATTATCCGTTTCCGGGTTACTGTGATAATCGTCAATAATCACATCTGGCAGCACCACCACAAACGGCTCATTACCAATCAATGGCTCTGCGCACAACACGGCATGGCCTAAACCCTTAGCCACACCCTGACGAACTTGCATAATCGTTACGTCGGGAGGACAAATCGAACGAACCTCTTCCAATAACTGACGCTTTACGCGCTTTTCAAGCGTTGCCTCAAGTTCGTAACTAGTATCGAAATGATTCTCAATGGAATTCTTACTGGAATGCGTGACCAACACAATTTCTTTAATACCAGCTGCTATACACTCATCAACAATGTACTGAATCATCGGCTTATCAACGATCGGCAACATTTCTTTGGGAATAGCTTTTGTGGCAGGCAACATACGTGTACCCAAACCAGCAACGGGGATGACTGCTTTGCGAATTTTTTGAAGGCTCATAAGAATCTCATTCATTATTATTTAGTGGGGGCTTATGTTATTTTTATTATCACCTGCTACCCAGGCACAATCGGTTAACTCACTTACAATTATTACACACTAAAAACATAAGCACCAAGCTCACTCATCCAAAAGACCAAACCGTTAGTAACCGTATATTAGGGGTAACAACTGTTAAACAACATCTTACAGGTAAACATAAGTATCTAAATATTGTAATGGCGTTCATTGTGCTGATTATTAACTCACTTAAGTCCGCCAGCGTAGCGGATACTTTTAATTAGTGATTTATTGATGCTGGACCAATAGGCACTTTTTACACGCCACTGCTGTAACGGCTTTTTATCTGCTGGAAGACAGGCCATTTCTGTTAGGAAGTTTTCTGTGCAGCCCTCTATAACGTCAGCAACAATCGGCACCATCACAGGCTTTACTCCCTGCTCCTCGAGAAGCAACGCCTTTAATGTATCGTAAGACTCTGATTCAAAAAAGTCTTCACTAAGCAGCACAATTAATATATCTGGCAGATCTATTGACTCTTCGTCAAAGAAAATATTTTCAATCTTCAAATCTATATGCTGACGCATTTTATATTGTATATCAGTGAGTTGAGCTACAATTTGATTATGGCAATTAGCCTGGAAAAATGAACTAACCGCTACTCTAACTGGCCTTGGAAAATCGGCCGGTTTAGCCTGGCTTTGCAATGAAGGACTATGATTAAACGGGTTTTCTGACAGCTGCTTCAAGCCGAGCCCTACTCGCGAATTCGTCTCATCTATTTCAATAATTTTACATTGCACATTAGAGCCAACTCTAAAATTTACCAAATTATTTTTTGAATTAGTAAACCAAGATAAGTTAGAAAAATGCAGTAAACCATTAAAATTTTCAGCTATTTCAACGAATAGACCAAAATCAGTCCGCGAACGCACAACTCCAGCGACTAAGTCGCCGACCTTATAATCTTCAAACACCTGATTAACAGGATTTTTCTTCATCGCTTTCAAACTAAAAGAGACTTGTTGCTTTTCAAAATCTAGATCGCTTATCTTCACTGTTAACCGATCTCCGCGTTGATAGCACATTGCTTTTAGTTTACTTACTGGGAGCCAACTCAATTCCGACCAATGCAATATTCCTGATAGTTTTTCATTGTAGATAACAAAATATCCAAAGTCGGTAACGTTACTAATCGTCACATCGACCTCGCTACCCACCTCATGCTTGGATATAAAATTATCCCAACAACTATTATCCAGCTGCTTTATGCTAGCGCTGATGTAGGCCTTGCTGGGTATAATCCTTAGCAATTTAACCTGCACAGAATCACCGACTGAAACAACCTCAGTAGGATGATTAAAAGGCTCCCAGCTCACCTCAGCCCTTGAAATCAAGCACGTTAGCCCAGACAGATTAACTGTGACAGAATTATCCATTACTGCGGTCACTTGACCACTAGAAACGTCACCTTTCTCAAGATTACATAGATGATCAAAATAATTATGCTGAATCGAATCCATACGAGAAACGACCACCAGCTCACTATCTACATCTAGTTTCTTTATACTGAATTCAATCGGCGTATTAAGAAAAATTTCTGGAACATCATCGTATTCACAAAGATCAAATTGATATCTCGGGCAGAAGCCAAGAACATTACCGAATTGAATGATGTATCCTTTTTGAACTTTACGGTCGACATAGCCTGTAATAAACTGTTGATCTTCATAAGCAGATTCTATTTCAGACCAGGTGCTTACATCGGAGCTAGCCTCACTAACCGATGCTTTTTTATTAACAATAGTTTGAATAATGTTAACAACTGGCGTTAGAAACATAGAGCCGGACCATTCAATAAAGATAATTCAGTTTTTCCTAGCGGGAGAAACTAGGTAAAAGATGGTGCATTAACTCTATGATAGCATCAAAATGGGTATAAATTAAACATATCGATCAGGTATCTTTCACACATAATCAGAAACGGTTATTTTCTTGGATTACTGAGTTAGACGAGATCTTTTTCCATTGCGCAATCAGAATAAAATAAGCCAACACTAGTAGTAACAAAGGTGCTGCCAGCGTAATCGCCGACCTGATATCGAAATAAAAGATCAAACCAAAAAAATTGACGCTTAAGAGTAACGTTACCCATAACAACAGATTCGACGACTTGTATTCAGTCAAAATACACACTAAAGAGGCAATCATTGGCATCAATATCATAGCCCCGTACAGTGCGCTGAATAGGGCCGAGTTCTCTTGTGGAAAACTCGTTGAGTGAGGTGAAAAAATCAACACCATTCCAACTAACCAAGTACTCGCTAAGAAGGAAGCTGCAACTCGGCTCATGATAGGTATGTCTTTCTTCGAGCTCCCACTAAATAATGATAATTTGTAAAACCCAATACCCGCCAACACTGCTAAGAATTGATGTGGATGTAAGGTCAGCAAATCACTGATCGCTAACAATGTAACGGTAGTGACCATTATCAAAGAGAGCACCACCAAAAACTCACTGACCGCCAAGTTCAAACCTCTCGCCAACCGATCTAAAAAAAACGATGTTATTATTGCGATACAAAAAATGGCTACCGCTACGATTGGATTTCCGTGCAACAATGAATAATGAAGTAGGACATTTGCAACCCCACCGGTCAAGCCGAAGACAAGTAGACCAAACGTTTTTTTACGCCACTTTTCTACCTGCCTAGCCATAAAAGGAACGGTCAAAACTGAAGCTGTCGAGAAGGCGAAGAACAGTAACTGCGAACTTTCAATACGCATACTTTCAATTTTTTCAAGCGGATACCAGCACAATCCCAAACCCGCTGAGAGACAGATAGCTATGATAAATTTGAGTTTACTGGCCATTTTTTGAACGTGGGGGATAGACAAAAATGCTGAGGATAGGCTCCAAATTAGCCTATATTTTACACACGTATGATGGCTTAAGTTTGATCATATTGCAATATGCTTATTAAATTATCTAGAATTAGCAGCTATAAAAAAGGCACCTACCAGATCAATGATAAGTGCCTATTTTATATATCTTTGCATGGTGGGCCCAGAAGGACTCGAACCTTCGACCAACGGATTATGAGTCCGCTGCTCTAACCAACTGAGCTATGGGCCCTAAAGCGTTTAACGTGGAGTATCGTTGTCCAACTCCAAGAAGCTGCGTAGCATATCCGATCTACTAGGATGACGCAATTTTCTTAATGCCTTTGCTTCAATTTGACGAATACGCTCACGCGTCACATCAAATTGTTTGCCCACCTCTTCTAAAGTGTGATCAGTATTCATATCAATACCAAAACGCATTCTCAATACTTTAGCTTCACGCGGAGTCAGGCTGCTTAATACTTCACGCGTACTTTCGCCAAGGCTTGAAGCTGTCGCATTGTCCATTGGCGATTGTACATTACCGTCTTCAATGAAATCACCTAGGTGTGAATCTTCATCATCACCAATAGGGGTTTCCATTGAGATAGGCTCTTTCGCAATTTTCATTACTTTGCGAACCTTATCTTCGGGCATTTCCATCGCTTCGGCTAACTCTTCAGGTGTACCCTCGCGGCCTTTTTCCTGAAGTAACTTACGCGATATCCGGTTAAGCTTATTGATCGTCTCGATCATATGCACCGGAATACGGATGGTCCGTGCCTGATCGGCGATAGAGCGTGTAATTGCCTGACGAATCCACCACGTTGCATAGGTTGAGAACTTATAACCACGGCGGTACTCAAACTTATCCACGGCTTTCATCAAACCGATATTACCTTCTTGAATCAAGTCCAAGAATTGTAGACCACGGTTGGTATATTTTTTCGCGATAGAAATAACCAGACGTAAATTCGCCTCGACCATCTCTTTCTTAGCTCGGCGTGCTTTGGCCTCACCAACAGATACACTGCGACTAATGTCTTTAATCTGAGGAATCGACAGGCGTGTTTCGTTTTCAATTCTTATCAGGTGCTTTTGCAATCTTAATATGTCGTCAACGTGAGGCGCTAGTAAGTCAGTCAGCTCAGGCTTTGCTGCCATGGTATTGGGCAACCAATCAAGATTGGTTTCATTTTGCGGGAATGTCTTGATGAAGTCGCGACGTTGCATACCTGCTAAATCGATACACAAGCGCATAATCTTGCGCTCATAGCCACGAATCTGAGAAATGATCTCACTCAGCTGGCCGCCCAGATTATCGATAATCGGCTGGGTAAACTTAAACTCTAAAATCTTGCGCGCTTGGGCAACACGAATTTTGGCATAAGTGTCCATGTCATCAGCATCGCGTGCAGCGCAAGCTTCATCATAAAGCGCTTTAAGCTCGAGGAATTTTTGGCGCGCCTCTTCTGGATCAGGCCCAGTATCAATCTCCTCCTCTTCCTCGTCTTCGTCGTCTTCAGAACCCTCAGCGTCGTCTGCTTTTTCCTCATCCGCGTCGGCCGCTTTTTCCTCAACCACAATAACAGGCGGTGGCGGGGGAATGGCGTGACGATCGGCATCTGGGTCTACAAAGGAATTGACAACATCGGTTAACCGAACCTCTTCAAGCTCAATCTTTTCAAACTTGTCCAAGACAAACTCAGCAGAAGCGGGGTACTCGGCCAGTGAAGTCAGTACTTCATACAGGCCTTCCTCAATGCGAATCGCAATCTGAATTTCGCCTTCACGGGTCAACAGTTCGACCGTACCCATCTCACGCATGTACATGCGCACAGGGTCAGTGGTGCGCCCAAAGTCAGTCTCAACGCTACTTAACGCGGCGGCAGCTTCTTCTGCAGCATCATCATCAGCATCAACTGCCTCATCACCCATCGTTAGGCTGTCTTCGTCAGGTGCTTTTTCAAACACCTTAATACCCATGTCATTAATCATGCGCACGATATCTTCGATCTGTTCAGGATCGACAATCGTGTCTGGCAAGTGATCGTTTACTTCAGCGTAAGTAAGGTAACCTTGTTCCTTACCTTTTGAAATCAACGTCTTAAGACTGGATTTTTGCTTTTCTTGTCCACTCATGCAAGTGAGTTCCCGCAAAAAAGTTAATCGGCCATATTAACACACCAAGGTGAGTTAGATACAATACTTCAAATCATTTATCTTGTAGCGGCTAGTCGTACTCAATCAGGCTAGAGATAGACTGCTGCTGATCTCTTAAAAACCGATAGTCCCCTTGCTCTTGAGGTGATAAACCGTCTGTTTTGTCTTTGTGCAAAAGACGCTCAATGTGCTGCTCTCGGCTTTGTTTTTCTATGCCAATGAGACAATCCTTGAATTCTAATGCCAAAATTTCATCACTTTCAAAATTCGGCTGCCACTTCATTAGGCGCAACAGCTCACCCTCAAGCTCACAATTACGACATCGATCTAACAATGTTACGGCATTAATATGCGGACTCTCTTCGAGATATTCAACAAGTATAGCCAATAAATCTGTCCCAGGGAGTCCTGAAAAAGCGATTTGCTCAGGATCTTTAACCAGTTCTACTAAAGAAGGCTTATTGATTAGCAATATACAAGCATATGTTATGGGTGTGTGTTTTACAGAGCGGTCATAGTTCGCACGCGTATTTCGACCCGATGATAACGGCTTATCATCGCCTGCTAGCCGTTTTAAAACGATGGCTTTTTCAATGGATGTAAGCGCTGCGATATCTTGTATCAACTGATCTTTTAACAAGGTGTCGGGAACGTCTTTTAACAGCTCAAGTGCTTTGGTCAAAAACCGCGCTTTGCCTTCATTGGTGCTGATATTAAATTGATGGCTCAGTGCCTCAATAAAATAGGCACTTAAAGAGGTAGCTTCTGAAAAGGAGGCCTCATAGGCTTCTTTACCGATGCGCCTGACTAAGGTATCCGGGTCTTCGCCATCCGGTAAGAACATAAACCGAATTTCTTTATCATCTTTTAAGATGGGCAGTGCATTAGCCAGTGCTTTCCACGCAGCGTCTTTACCAGCTCGGTCACCATCGAAGCAGAAAATTATCTCTGGCACGGTGCGATAGAGGATTTCGATGTGCTGGGTGGTGGTAGCGGTGCCTAATGTGGCCACAGCGTAGGTAATATCAAACTGCGCCAGCGAGATGACATCCATGTAGCCCTCAACTACCACAATGCGCTCTAATTTACGCGTGGCTTGCCTAGCTTCATATAAGCCATATAGCTCATTACTTTTGTGAAACAAAGACGTTTCAGGTGAGTTGATGTACTTAGGGCTGTCCTCAGGACTCATGACCCGCCCACCAAAGCCTATGACCTGCCCTTTTCTATTGCGAATCGGAAACATAATCCGGTCACGGTAGCGGTCGTAACTGCCGCCATTGTCTTTACTAATTGCCAAACCCGCATCAATAATTTGCTCAGGCCGGTAGCGAGATGACAGGTGATTAATCACAGCATCCCACGACTTTAGCGAGTATCCGACCCCGTAAGCCTGTGCAATTTCACCGCTTAGACCACGATTCTTCAAATACTCTATCGCAACGGTATTGTTTTTTAATTGCTGCTGAAAGTAGCCACTCGCCTCTTGCATAAGATCAATAAGACTTTTGGTGCGCTGCTGTTGCTGCGGACTTCTCTGCTTGCCCTCTTCTCTTGGAACGTCCATGCCCAGTGTCGCCGCTAATGACTCTATGGCCTCGACAAAATCTAAGTGCTCATACTCCATTAAAAAATTAACGGCAGAACCATTCACACCACACCCAAAGCAGTGATAAAACTGCTTGTTGGGGCTAACGGTGAAAGAGGGCGTTTTCTCGTTATGAAAAGGGCAGCAGGCTTGGTATTCTTTGCCGTGTTTTTTCAGTGGCACACGGGCGTTGATCACGTCGATGATGTCACATCGCGCGAGTAGCTGATCAATGAACTCTCTAGGAATTAAACCGGCCATTTATAAGTAAGCGTATCTTGCTATCAATAGCAATATGGTACGTTAAAAATGCAGTTTAGGATTGCTTATTCTAGAAGAATCTTAAGCATCGTTGGCTCAAGGCTCGTTAGATGAACACTAACGAACCTTAAGCAAGGTTGAGACTAACGAGGCAATACGGTCGAACCCATGAGGTATTCATCTATTGACCGAGCGCATTGGCGCCCTTCCCTGATGGCCCAAACAACTAATGACTGGCCGCGGCGCATATCACCTGCTGCAAATACTTTATCTCTTGAGGTGTAGTAGGCTTTTTTGCCTTCAGTGTCGCCTTTTACATTACCTCTTGGATCAAGTTCAACGCCAAGATTTTCAAGCATGTTTTCACGCACAGGGTGTAGGAACCCCATCGCCAAGGTAACGATGTCAGCTTTTAGCTCAAACTCAGAGCCTTCAACTTCGTTAAGCTTCCACTGACCATTGTCATCTTTACCCCATTCAACATCAACACACACGATAGCTTTGACATTCCCATCACCGTCATCAACAAATGACTTCGTCGACACTGAGAATTTGCGATCGGCACCCTCTTCCTGAGAGGTTGAGGTACGATGCTTGTTTGGCCAGTCCGGCCAGACTAACATTTTATCTTCTTGCGCTGGCGGCTTAGGCATAATTTCTAACTGCGTGACCGAGGCGGCTTTATTGCGTGTGGATGTGCCGATACAATCTGAACCGGTGTCACCCCCACCAATTACAACAACATGCTTGCCTTCAGCTGAAATAACGTTTTCTTTACCGTGAATCCCTTGCACAAACTTGGTGTTCGCTTTGAGGTAGTCCATGGCATAGTAAACACCGTTTAAATCCCGACCGGGAATAGGCAAATCACGAGGCTTCTCAGAACCACCGGTTAACGCAATCGCATCAAACTCAGCTAGCAATTCGTCCGTGCTGATATCAACCCCGACGCAGGTATTGGTGCGAAACTCAACACCCTCGGCACTCATCTGCTCCATACGGCGATCGAGCATTGATTTGTCCAGTTTAAAGTCAGGTATTCCAAAGCGCATCAACCCGCCAGGTTTGCTTTCTTTTTCAAACAACACCACCTCATGGCCCGCTCGCGCCAATTGCTGCGCCGCTGACATTCCAGATGGGCCCGACCCGACGATGGCGATGCGCTTGCCTGTTTTAACCTGTGCAATTTCAGGCTTTATCCAATCATTTTCAAACCCTTTGTCAACGATGGCGCATTCGATGGACTTGATTGTCACCGGCTCGTTGTTGATATTAAGCGTACAAGACTCCTGACAAGGTGCCGGACAAATGCGGCCGGTCACCTCAGGGAAATTGTTAGTGCTGTGCAGCACTTCGAGCGCCTCTTCCCACTTATCTTGATAAACCAAATCATTCCAATCGGGAATTAAATTGTTTACCGGACAGCCGTTATGGCAAAACGGAATACCGCAGTCCATGCAGCGCGCACCCTGCTGGCTTAACTCTTCGTCACTTAAAGGAATAACAAATTCTTTAAAATTGATGACGCGTGTTTCAACCGGCTTATACGCACGATCTTTGCGTTCAATATCAATAAATCCCGTCACTTTACCCATAGTAATTCCTCCTTAAGCCGCGACTTGGCGTTGTTTTAATATTTCAAGCGCATTACGGTAATCTGTTGGTGTCACTTTCACAAACAGCGGTAAATACGCCTCCCAGTCCGCCAAAATTTCTGCGGCAAGCTCAGACCCTGTGTAGTCGCGCTGCTTTTCAATCAGCTGCTTCAGACGAACCTCATCTGCTTGCATTGGGTCACTTAGCGCCTCTCCTGGTATGCCGCGCTTTACAGTAGCAAGTTCGACCATTTGAGCATTGCAGCGAGAGGCAAAGGCGTTATTTCGATCCAACACATAGGCAATCCCCCCTGACATACCTGCGGCAAAGTTACGTCCAGTCTCACCAAGACATACCACCACACCACCGGTCATGTACTCACAACCGTGATCACCCACCCCTTCCACGACCGCTGTCGCACCAGAGTTTCTTACCGCAAAACGTTCACCGGCTACACCGCGCAAATATGCCTCACCGCTAATGGCACCGTAAAGTAACGTGTTACCAGCGATAATATTCTCATCGGCACGACCGATACTAGAGTCAGCGGGCGGATAGATAGCGATACGCCCACCCGATAAGCCTTTACCTACATAGTCATTACCTTCACCGCAAAGCTCAACACTTACACCACGCGCTAACCATGCACCAAATGACTGACCTGCCGTACCAGTGGCTTTGATCTTAATCGTGTCATCGGGCAAGCCCTTGTGACCGTATTTCTGCGCAACGCGCCCCGATAGCATTGTGCCAAAGGTGCGGTTATGGTTTTTGATCCCGATAGTAATTTCAACCTTACTGCCATGCTCTAGAGCGGGCGCAGCTTGTGCGATAAGTTCGTTATCAAGTGCCTGATCTAAACCGTGATCTTGGGTTTGGTTCCAGTAGATATCTTCAGGACTATCGGCTTTGGGTTTTCTCAGCAGGTTAGAATAGTCCAACCCCTTTGTTTTCCAATGATCAATCGCCTCGCGCATATTCAACCGGTCAGATTGCCCCACCATCTCGCTCATGGTGCGATAGCCAAGCTTGGCCATTAGCTCACGAATCTCCTCTGCAAGATAAAAGAAGTAATTAATCACATGCTCAGGCTTACCCACAAAGCGTTTGCGCAGCTCAGGGTCTTGAGTAGCCACCCCGACGGGGCATGTATTTAAGTGACACTTGCGCATCATAATACAGCCTTCAGCAATCAGTGGTGCAGTAGCAAAGCCAAACTCATCAGCGCCTAACATAGCGGCAATCACCACATCACGACCGGTGCGTAAACCCCCATCGGCTTGCACACAGATGCGATTACGCAAACGATTCATTACCAGCGTCTGATGCGTTTCTGCCAGACCTAATTCCCACGGCGAGCCTGCATGTTTAATCGAGGTAATGGGCGATGCCCCGGTGCCTCCCTCGTAGCCTGAAATAGTTACGTGATCGGCGTGCGCTTTTGACACACCTGCAGCGACGGTTCCAACACCGATTTCAGACACCAATTTGACCGACACATCCGCCTTTGGATTGACATTTTTTAAGTCGTGGATCAGCTGCGCTAAATCTTCAATAGAATAAATATCATGATGCGGCGGCGGCGAAATCAGCCCCACCCCTTCGGTAGAGTGGCGTACCTTTGCGATACGCTCGTCCACTTTGTGACCAGGCAGCTGTCCACCTTCACCAGGCTTTGCCCCTTGCGCCATTTTAATTTGCAGCATATCGGCATTGACCAAATACTCTGCCGTTACTCCGAAACGGCCCGAGGCCACCTGCTTGATGGCTGAGCGCATCGGGTTTTTTGAACCGTCAGCCAGCGGAAGATAACGACTCGGCTCCTCCCCTCCTTCACCCGTATTTGAACGTCCGCCAATCTGGTTCATGGCAATCGCTAGGGTTGAATGGGCTTCGTGTGAAATACTGCCAAATGACATCGCGCCAGTCGAAAAACGCTTCACAATATCTTTAACCGACTCAACTTCCTCTAACGCAATGGCTTTGTCAGCAAATTTAAATGCCATCAAACCGCGTAGGGTCAGCAGTTTTTCGGACTGCTCATCGATTAATTTGCAATACTCTTTAAAGGTCTTTGGATCGTTACCTCTGACCGAATGCTGCAGCTTAGAAATCGTTTCTGGCGTCCAGACATGGCTCTCGCCACGGATACGGTAAGCATAATCGCCCCCGATATCGAGTTTTTTAGCGTAACGCATTCTATTGCCGAAGCCGTGACTGTGTAACGTGGCAGCCTCTTTGGCCACCCCTTCAAGCCCCATTCCCTCAACCGTTGTTTTCGTACCGGTGAAAAACTCACCTAAAAATTCAGTCGATAAACCGATTGCATCAAAAATTTGTGCACCACAGTAAGATTGGTACGTCGAAATACCCATCTTCGACATCACCTTTTTTAACCCTTTGCCTATCGCTTTAACGTAATTGGCGTGCGCTGTTTCGACACTCATGTCAGAGGCAAGGCTAGATAAATTATCATCAATGGTTTCAAGCGCTAACCACGGGTTAATCGCCTCAGCGCCATAACCTGCTAACGTGGCCATGTGATGAATCTCAAGAGCTGCACCGGTTTCAATCACCAACCCCGTTTCAGTACGCAAACCTTCCTGAATTAGGTACTGATGCACTGCAGATGTTGCTAGCAGCGCCGGAATAGCTAAGCGCTCGGCGCACACTTTGCGGTCCGATAGGATCAAAATATTATAATGCCCCTCAACCGCTTTTTTAGCCTGTGCACAAATTGCATAGATCGCCTCGCGCATGCCTTCAGGGCCGGAGGCTACGTCATAGGTGATGTCGATGGTTTTGGTTTGAAATGCATCGCCTGCATGATCATGAATATGACGAATGCGATCTAGATCTTCATTACTTAAAATGGGCTGAGCCGACTCTAAGCGCATGTGTGAGCCATCGTTTTCATGACCTAACAAGTTAGGCCGCGGACCAATTAACGTAATTAGTGACATCACCAATTCTTCGCGAATAGGGTCTATCGGTGGGTTCGTTACCTGAGCAAAGTTTTGCTTAAAATAGTTAGATAAATGGCGCGACCGATCGGACAGTATAGCCACCGGACTATCTGTTCCCATAGACGCTAGTCCTTCTTCCCCATTGTTAATCATTGGGGTTAGTAGGAACTTAAGATCCTCTTGGGTATAACCAAACGCTTGTTGAGCGTTTAACAGATCATCACCTTGAAGTGCAGCAGGCGGTGTTGCCTCACCGCTCAAATCAGACAACTCGATTTGACCCTTGTCTAGCCATTCTTGATAAGGATGCTCATTGGCCAAGTCACTCTTTATCTCATCATCACTAACAATACGGCCTTGCTTAGTGTCAATTAGGAACATCCTGCCCGGCTGTAGGCGCCATTTCTTAACAATTTTATGTTCAGGAATTTCCAGAACGCCCATCTCAGAGGCCATTACCACCAAGTCGTCATCCGTAATCAGGTAACGTGCAGGTCGAAGCCCATTTCGATCTAACATCGCGCCGACCTGAACACCATCGGTAAATGCAACAGCAGCCGGCCCATCCCATGGCTCCATCAGTGCAGCGTTGTACTCATAATAAGCGCGAATTTTAGGATCCATCTGGCTGGTGCTATGCCCCCAAGCCTGAGGAATGAGCATGGTCATCGCGTGAACTAATGAGTAGCCCCCCGCAACCAACAACTCAAGCGCATTATCAAAACACGCAGTATCTGACTGCCCTTCAGGGATCACAGGCCAGATCTTATTTAAATCATCGCCGAGAATTTCTGAAGACATGGCATGGCGACGGGCAGCCATCCAGTTTACATTACCACGATTGGTATTAATTTCACCATTATGAGCGATCATTCGAAAAGGGTGTGCTAGCCCCCACGTCGGGAATGTATTGGTTGAAAAACGCTGGTGAACCAAGGCAATTGCCGAAACCACACGCTTATCCAGTAAATCTAAATAATATTCACCCACTTGCTCAGCTAGCAGCATGCCTTTGTAGACAATCGTACGCGAGGACATGGAGTTGATGTAAAAGTCTCGATAGCCCGAGATTGTTTTTTTAAGAATTTGCGCGCTGACCATTTTATGGATGACGAACAGCTTTCGCTCCAAAGCATCTTGGTCAGACGTGTTATCGCCCGAAGCAATAAACACCTGGCGGGTCGTTGGCTCGGTAGGTTTTACACTTTCGCCTAGGTCAGCATTGTCAACAGGGACAGTGCGCCAGCCGAGTAGCTTAAGTCCTTCAGCGTCTATGGCCTGATTGATTCAACATCTGGTTACGAGAAGCTAGAAACTAGTGAGCTATTGCCTAGTATTGATTTACCAGCGCTGTCTAAGTTTGTGAATCAGCCTAGCCAAACGCAGGCTGTGAAGGCTTACCGTCGAAGCTTGCAGACATAAATCGGTCAATCCCTGAGACAATAGGGGCCGACCTGACGTAAGCACGTGCAATCATGGCTCCAGAAACGCGGCGCACCTTGTTTGGTGGATTATTTGGCGGTAATTCGAAACCGCTGACCATTTCTGTGGCGCTGATGTACATCGGTATTGCCATTACCTCTGTATACGTATTGGCGGCACTCTTCGCGCCCCTGATGCAGAGCTGGGGCTGGATTCAAGATCCGCTGACTCTTGATCTGATGCGACCCCTTCCTCGTCAACACTTTGAGTTGTGATTTGCTCGTCACCGCTCGGTGATGTTGCCCCCGGCGAAGAGTAACAGCTCGGAAAAAAGGCCAAGGCAAAAGCGAAGGCGAGAAAGAGGCGCATTGATCAATCTATCTCTCTAAACGATGTAGCACCAGTCATGAGAACTGGCGCTGTTCGCTCCCACGTTTGTGTTCCCGAGGTATGTCCAACCATCCGAGCCGAAGACAGATTTCTTCGCACCGGTGCGGTCCTGCCCCGAGAACATCGAGACCTCGCAACCAGTCGTCCCCGCGTTCAGAACCCAGTCCGGGGGATAGCCGGAATACGCCCGAAAGCGGCCATTCGGAATCATGACCCGCTAGAAGACGCCGATCAGGCTGGCTGTCGACCCCTGATGTTGCCATGAGCCCCTGAGATTGGTCCAGTGACTATGCGGTCTGAGTTGTCACGCCATGATGGTGTGGCAGGAAGGACCTACAAATGTCGAATAGACGCCGGCACTCGCCGGAGCAGATCATCCGAAAGCTTGCCGAGGGCCAGAAGCTGCTGGCCAGCGGCATGACGGTTGAGGAGGTGTGTCGCGAGTTCTCGATTGCTGAGTCGACCTGGGCGCGGTGGCTGAATCAGTACGGCGGGATGAAGGCCAACGACGCCAAACGCTTGAAGGAACTCGAGACTGAGAACTCGGCGTTGAAGAAGTTGTTGGCTGAGGCCGAGTTGGACAAGGCCATGTTGAAGCATCTTGCCGAGGGAAAATGGTGACCCCGAACCGTCGCCGCCAAGCCGTGAACGTGCTTGAAGACGTGTTCGGGGTCTCGCAACGCCGCGCCTGCAAGGTCGTGGGCCAGCATCGTTCCACTCAACGACACCGAGCCCCGACTCCACCTGATGACGAAGCCCAGATTCGCAAGGAGCTCAACGCTTTCTCCAAAGCCAGGCCTCGTTGGGGATGGCGCCGTGCTGCCAAACATCTGCGCCGTCAAGGCTGGGACATCAACAACAAGCGAGTACGGCGACTATGGCGTGAAGAAGGGCTGCGAGTGCCAACCAAGACCAAGAAGAAACGCCTGGTTGGCATCGGCACCCGAGTCGGAGCAATGTCACTGATCTGCCCCAACGCCCTATGGGCAATGGACTTCCAATTCGATCACACCATCGACGGACGCCAGGTCAAGATGCTCAACATCATCGACGAGTTCACCCGCGAATGCCTGCGCATCGAGGTCGAACACTCCATCACCGCCGACGATGTCGTCGCCGCTCTCGACGCCTTGGTACTGATTCGCGGGACCGCACCCGGCTTTGTCCGCTTCGACAACGGACCCGAGTTCGTCGCCATCGTCATTGCCGAATGGTGCAAGACCCACGGCGTCGACGCAGTGTTCATCGACCCCGGGTCACCATGGCAAAACGCCTGGATCGAATCATTCAACAGCCGCCTACGCGACGAACTGCTGAACCTGTGGATCTTCGATTCGCTGCTCGAAGCCAAAGTCATCATCGAAGACTGGCGCATCGACTACAACACCAACCGACCCCATTCCGCCCACGGCGACCTCACACCAAACGAGTTCGCCCTAACCTGGACCAACAACCACCAACCCCAAACCGCATAACACCTGGACCAATCATCGGGGCCCTCTCACGTGCAACTGAACCTACTCAGCGCCTAGCAACGTCCAGACAATCGGCGGCCATCTTGAAGCGATGCACCCAGCTACGTAGACGCGTTAGGTAGATACCGGCGCCAGGCTTTTACGGTTCCGGCCGCTCCGATCATTCGAATGAGCAGCACCTTAGAGCTTCGATTTTGGTATCGCCCAAAAGTTCGTTTGAGATCGATAGCTGTAGCCGCACTTTTCCGAGTTGCTAACGATCTTTTCGAATTCGTCGGCAGTCCGAAACTGCACTCGCCGGTCAATTCGCTCAATCGAATAACCGATCTCCGCAAAAAAAGCAAAAACATCCTTTGCATTAGTTTTGTAGTTTCCTGCGTGTATTTTCGCAAACTCGAAGAGAATTGAGGGACGCAGCCGTTCCACCGTGTTCCTGCTTCCTTCGAGCACCATCAGCTCAGCGCCCTCCACATCGATTTTCACAAAGTCGAGCGCGTCTACTGCGCCAGTGAGATCATCGAGCATGAAGCTCTCAACGATGATTTCTGAAGTCGCTTCATCTTTGACATGCTCCTGGAGCTGTATCCCGCTCCACGCTGGTCGATCATCAACAATATTGAATTCGAGCTTGCCCGGTCTATCTGACAGCACACCCTCAACGATCGTGACGCCCGGAAACTGGCGGCGAAGTTGAATAGCTAGATTAGGTATCGGCTCGATCGCCATATGTTCACCCTTCGGAGCAAGGCGCAAGATCTCCGCGAGCATCTGACCCTCATTTGCGCCCACGTCGATGCAGTTCGAATTCTCGCTCAAGAGATCT
>ENA-ORXT01003603-ORXT01003603.1-marine-metagenome-genome-assembly--contig:-NODE-3603-length-16880-cov-4.746950_pt1 | contig 16880 bp, 19 predicted proteins | sample MGYA00237868_ERZ511482 | MGnify/ENA metagenome assembly ERZ511482 | reverse complement strand
TGTGACGGCTCGAATTAAGTCAGGGCCGCGAGCGCCATTTTTTAAACGGATAACTTATTGTTCCGCGACCCCTAAGCACGCGGTGCCTGTTTTTCTTTGCCCGATTCGTCTTTATCCCGTAGCTTACGAAACGTCTTTGACCGTCAATACTTTAACCCGACGCCGTTCGTCGATCCGCCCGGGATGCCAGGCTATGAATCCCGCCGACGCTGAACGAAATACCCGTTCGTCGGGTTAGAAATGAGGAATAGAATACGGAACGTAGCGGCTAATAGCGCGCGTTCCATTTAATAACCAAAAACTGTTTTTCATATGCAGATTACCATTCACCAGTCCGGCGAATTGCTGGAAACCACCAAGACCGTGATCAACGAAAAGATCCTGAAACTGGAAACGTACTACGATCGCATCGAGCGGGCCGACGTACACATTAAAGAAGGCGACGGCAAAACCGCTAACGGTTACACGGTGGTAGCGCGTCTCTCCGTCCCCGGCCCCGATTTGGTCGCGGAATGCACTGACCCGAGTATCAAGCGGGCGATCGCCGACGTGGCCGAAGCACTCCGCCGTCAGATTCAAAAGCACAAAGACAAACTGGCCGACGATAAGCACGTTGTGCTTCCCGGTACCCAGGAGGCCGCCGTCATGCCGGTCGACAGCGAAACCGACGAGGATATTGCGGTATCCGAAGAGCAACTGTAGTCAGGTTGCAGGTTGCAGGTTGCAAAAAAGAAGAAGCCCGGCCGATGTCACATCGGCCGGGCTTCTTTGTTTTAGCGAGAGAATACAGTTATTTGCCCGTCTCGGCGGCATTGGAAGTATCCGCTTTGCCGGTTTTTTGAAAGTCGCTGGCTTCGGTGATGGTCTTTTCGTCACCGGTTTCGGGGTCGGAGTAGGTGCGTTCACCGACTTCTATGGAAAGGGTTTTGCCCACCAGCTGTTCGCTTTTGAACGAATCGCCGGTCATGCCGACGGCCCGCATCAATTCGGCGAGAATGGGTTGGGCGGCTTCGCTGTCGTAAAAGCGTTGTTCCACGAAACCCTCCTCGGTTTCCATGCGGGCGGCGAAGAAGGGAACGTTTTTGTACTCGCTTTTACCGTCGGTTACTTCGGTGATGGTGACGACGTGGCGGCCATCTTTCAGGCGGGGCTTTTCTTGTACGGAAATTTTCATTGTTGGGTTGTTTTACCGTTACTACGTGAAGGTGCTACAATTTGTTTGTTTATTGGGGGAAATTAATTTTTTGTGTACTGTGCAACTTGCCTCTGATTCCGTCGTAGTTTAGCATAACGCACACATATTCCCGACATGAAACGCAAACTACTCTACTTTATCATCAGTACCTCCGTCATCAGTGCCGCGGTTTATTTTTCCGGTCTTTACGAAACGATGATCTACGCCTACCGCGATTACCAGCACGACAAATGGCTGGAAGAATTCCTGCTGACGGCCGAACCGACGAACGCCGAGAACGCCGTACGGCTAAAGGGCGCGGTGACGGCGGACTACCTTGGCGAGCAAAAAGACGTCGACATCTTTTTGCCTAAGGGCTACCACGAGAACGACTCGGTCCGCTACCCGGTGCTCTACTTCTACGACGGCGACAACCTCTTCGATCACATCATCGGGGAAGGCTCGGAGTGGGAGGTGGACGAGGTGATCAACCGCGTCGATTCGGCGGGCGGGCCGGTCTGCATCGTGGTCGGCATCCAGTCGGGCGACAACCGCTCGGCGGAGTACAAGCCCTACCCGTCGGATCAGGTGAAAGAGGACGGCGAGGTATTCGGTAAGGCGCACGCCGAGTGGTACGCGCGCGGCCTCAAGCAGTGGGTGGACGCCAATTACCGGACGAAGCCGGAACCGGAGTTCACCGGCATCGGCGGCTGCTCGCTCGGTGGGTTGCTGGCGCACTACAGCCTGATGAACTACCCCGACGTGTACGGCCTGGGCATCATCTTCAGCCCGTCGATGTGGGTGGATGAGCCGCAATCGCTCGCCCTCGTGGACCAACACCCGGACCTCACCAAGACCCGCATTTTCCTCAATTCCGGCAAGCTGGAATGGCCGATCGTGGAAAGCTCGGAGCGGCTGCGGGATAAGCTCCTGGCGGCCGGCCTGCCCAAAGACCAATTGTATTTCGACATCGAGCCGGACGAAGGGCACTGGCACGCGACCTGGCGGAAGGGGTTTGCGAAGGCGTATCCGTGGATTATCGAGTAGCCATCCGTATCGTCGGGCTTTAGCCCGATAGCCGTGATGATCTTTGGTTAAAAGTCAATCCCATGCGCAGCCGGTTGGCTTTTTTGGGCGGGAACGCGGGTGCGGAGGATGTTTTGGAGCGTTGGTTTACTGCCTAACCACCCGCTTACTCCACAACCGTCCATCCGTATCCCGGAACCTTAGCACGTACATTCCCGGTGGTAACTCCCCGATTTGAAGTTGCTCGTTGATAACCGCCAGGCCGCGCAATCGCCGGCCCGTCAGGTCGAACAGTTCGGCGGCGCGCAGTTTGGGCAGCAGGCTGCCGCGAAGGTGGAGCGTGCCGCCGGTACCGGGGTTGGGGAAGACGGTGAGTTGGTCGGAAGCGGGCTGGAGAGTGAAGACGGTGCTGGGGTTTTCTTCGAGGAAAGCGATCCAGTAGAGGAAGATGGTGTCGCCGTTGGTGTCGATGTTGTAGGATGCGTTTCTGCTAAACGAAGCTGAACCACCTTTTTCACCACTTAGATTAAGTGAAGTATAGTCAAGCCCAGCTCCATTACTTCCCGCCTCTCCCCAAAAACCAGGTGTGATTTCAGTTATCACGGAATTAGCTACTCGCGAATCATCGGTATCTCCTGTTGCCTCCCAGCTAACACTAATGGGCCAGTCTTGATTTCTGATTTCTAGTACAATCGTGGAATTATTTAAGGGGATAATATTTGCCTTTGAACTATACATGCCTTCTGGTGGATAGTTTGCTGTTTCTGATCTGTTTGAAAGCCTAGCGTCAATTTCTCCGTTTTGTGGCGATCCAGTTATATCAACTGAGTCAAGTAAGGCGTCGTAACCATAACTTGCGGTATTGTTTATGCCGGTAATTACGGAGTCTTGGTTGTTCGAAGCATTAGAGAAAATAAATTTAATGGTGAAATCTTGTCCCGTAAGCCCAAGAGCAAAAAATAAAAGGCCACTTAGCAGGTGTATTCGATTCATAATAATGAGAGGCGTTAAGCATTGCCCCGCAAAATTCGCGGCAACAGCATGAGACATAAAGCTAAGAAATTTATCAAGACCTTTGCCCCACAAAACCTTACGTGGCAGAAAACTTTCCCATGCACATCGCTTTCCTCGACGCTCCCGCCCATCCCTTCCTCCAACAAGCGTTGGAGGACACCGGCCACGCCGTCACCAACCTCAGCACCCGCGACCGCGCCCACATCCTGAGCGTCATTGCCGACTACGACGGCCTGATGATCCGCAGCCGCCTGAACATCGACCGGGAGCTGCTGGACGCCTGCGGGACGGATTTTAAGTTCGTCGCCCGCTGGGGCGTCGGTACCGATCACATAGACCTTGATTACGCGAAGGAAAAGGGCATCACCGTCTTCAATAGTCCGGAAGGCAGCAAGCACACCGTGGCCGAGCACAGCGTGGGCATGCTGCTGATGCTGCTCAACCACCTCGGCCGGGCCGACCGGCAGATCCGCGACGGCGGCTGGGTGCGGCGCGGCAACGTGGGCACCGAGCTGGGCAGCCTGACCGTCGGCCTCATCGGCTACGGGAATATGGGCCAGATGACGGCGCGGCGCCTCACCGGCTTCGGCTGCAAGGTCATCGCCCACGATAAATTCCGAACCGATTACGGAGATGAATTCGCCGAAGCCGTCAGCCTGGGGGAACTGCAAGCGCGCGCCGACGTGGTGTCCTTGCACCTCTTCCTGGAGGGCAATCACTACTACGTCAACCGGGAGTGGATCGCCGCTTTCGCCAGGCCGTTCTACCTCATCAACACAGCCCGCGGCCTGGCCGTCAACACCGCCGATCTGGTAGCGGGCATGGAAGACGGGAAGGTGCTTGGGGCCGCCCTCGACGTCCACGAATACGAAGAGCAAAGCTTCGTACACCTGGAGCCGAAGGATTTACCAGCGCCGTTTCAGTACCTGGTCAAAAGCGAAAATACCGTGCTGACGCCCCACATCGCGGGGTGGAGCGCGGAGGCGGAGGAGGGGCACGCGCGGACGTTGTTCGGGAAAATCATGAATGCTTTCGGGTAATTTTTTACGGGGGATATGGTTGAGGAGCTTCGCTCCGAACGTAAGACGGGCTATCGTACTTGCTCGTCTTACGTTCGGAGCAAAGCTCCTCAACCATCTAAAACGTAGTCTGGCGTATGGAACTCTTCATCAACATCATCGACTTCGGCGGCACCATCGTCTTCGCCATTTCCGGCGCGCTGGCGGGCATGAAGCGGAAATTCGATGTCTTCGGCGTCTTCATCATGGCGCTGGTTACGGCCATCGGCGGCGGTACGCTGCGCGACCTGCTGATCGGTAGCACGCCGGTGGGGTGGATGCAAAACACGGTCTACGTTTACCTCGTCATCGGTGCCGTGGCGTTCGCCTACCTGTTCCGGCCGTACGTACGCAAACTACGGCGGAGCATGTTCCTCTTCGATACCATCGGCATCGCGTTGTACACCATCCTGGGGTTACAGAAGGCCCTGGCTTTCGGTCTTTCGCCGGTTATCTGCGTGATGCTGGGCGTGGTGTCGGCGACTTTCGGCGGCGTGATCCGCGACGTGCTCTCGGGGGAGGTGCCGCTGATCTTCCGAAAGGAGATATACGCCTCGGCCTGCCTGGTGGGCGGCACCCTGTTTTTTGTCATCGACCAAACGATCGGGGACAAGGTGGCCATGGCCGTGGCGATCGTGGTGGTGTTCGTTATTCGCTTACTGGCGGTGAATTACCACTGGTCGTTGTCGCTGGGTCAAAAATAATCCGCACGGCAACGCCCGTTTTTCTGGTTTTTCCGGTCTTACCTTCGGATAACCCTTTTAACCACCATTACATGCGCACTGCCCGACCTTCTACCTATTTGCTTAATTATATTTTCCTCGCCGGTCTGCTCTTGCTGGCCCTCAACGATCACCTCTGGAAAGACCTCTACGGCAACTGGCTGACGGGCAAGCTGTCGGACGTAGCGGGCGTGGTCATCCTGCCGCTCTTTCTGGCGGCGGTCTTCCAGCTGCGCACCTGGCCGGCCCTGCTGACCACGGTGCTATTCTTCGGCTGGTGGAAGTCGCCGCTCTCGCAAGGCGCGCTGGATGCCGTCAACACGCTCGGCATCGCTCACTTCGCCCGGGTGGTGGATTACAGCGATTACCTGGCGTTCCTGGGGCTGCCGCTGAGCTGGTGGGTGCTGCGGTCGCCGGAGCGGTTCCGCGTCGGCCCGCGGGGCATGAATCCGGTTGCGCTCACGCGCTACGGCGTGCTGCCGCTAACGCTGCTGCTGTTCATCGCTACGTCGGAGGCGTATAAGCCGGTTCCACTGCGGCCCGAGATTACGGGTTGCTGCCCGGGCTTTGAACAGAACGTTCATTTGGTAGGCAACGGTCGCATCTTCATCCCCTCCGCTTTTACCCCGGACGGCGACGGCATCAACGACGTTTTTTACGTCATGGCCGATACGGGCATCGCGCGTATCGACCTGTCGGTCTTCAGCCTCGAACGGCCGGATACGGTATTCGCCGCGCTCGGCGTAACCGAGTTTACCGCCGCGAACGGCTGGGACGGCACCGAGCTCGGCGTCATCGTACCGAAGACGTATGAGTATCGCGCCCGGGTGACGGCCGACGATGGTACGGAGCGGTTCTTTAACGGCGGCGTTTGCAGCCTCCCGTGCCGGGAACCGACGGGGCTGCCGCGCCCGTCGGGCGTCGGGTTTTGCCAGTTTACGGATCAGGTGGATGCGACGGGCTTCTTCAGCGATAGCATTCGGACGGTGGAGGTGCTGGATTGTTTTGAGTAGGGGCGGAGGACGCGGGTGCGGGGGATGGGGGGAGGTGTTGGTCTCTGGCTCTACGGGGGGGCTATGTCCTATCACGAGGGACTACGTCCTGTCACGAGGGACTACGTCCTGTTACGAGGGACTACGTCCTGTCATGAGGGACTACGTCCTGTTACGAGGGACTACGTCCTATCACGAGGGACTACGTCCTATCACGAGGGACTACGTCCTATCACGAGGGACTACGTCCCATCGTTAAAAGCCCGGACCCGTCCCTAAGGGGACTAATGACGGTGGCGGGGGGAGTGGTTTGACGGTCCGTATTATTGCGGTAGCGGGCGTGGTGAAGGTGGCACCGCAAGCGGCGCGGGATCAGCGGGAGATGGTGGGCGGCGGCGGCGATGTAATTCATACGAGGGACTTCGTCCTTCGGTAGGAGCCCGGACCCGTCCCTAAGGGGACTAATGACGGTGGCGGGGGGAGTGGTTTGACGGTCTGTGTGATGCTGATGGCGGGCAGTATCTCGAAATTCGTTTGGCTGTTCAGGCCGTACGTGGTTCCCGCCGGCTCGACGGGCCGATTTTCAGGGTCACCCCAGAAAAACGTACCCGTAAGCAAACCGTTATTGCGGGAAACAGCGTCACCCTACCGACTAACCAGTGTAAAACCACGGATTCCCAAACCTTTCTTTGCACCCGCGTCCCCGCCCAGCTTGCCATACCGCGAAGCAAAAAATCGCATCTTTGCGGCATGGATAAGAACCTCCAGCCGGAAACCCGGGCCATTCGCGGCCAGATGGAAGCGACGCATTACCGCGAGCATTCCACGCCCCTGTTTTTGACGAGCAGCTTCACGTTCGAGTCCGCCGAAGCGATGGCGGAAACCTTCGCCGGCCAGCGGGAAGGCATCATTTATTCGCGCTATAACAACCCGAGCGTCGACGAACTTGTCGCCAAGGCCTGCGCCATGGAAGGCACCGAGGCGGGCTTCGCGACGGCCTCCGGCATGGCCGCCGTATTCGCCAGCCTCGCCGCGCTCGTCCGGCAGGGCGACCACATCCTCGCCACCCGCGCGCTCTTCGGCAGCACCCACCAGCTGCTGACCAATGTGCTGCCCAATTGGGGCGTCACTTTCACCTATGTCGAGCCCGATGAGCCCGACACCTGGGCCGCCGCCGTGCAACCCAACACCGTGCTGTTCTGCACCGAAACACCGTCCAATCCCGGCCTCAAACTCGTTGACCTCGCCGCCGCGGGCAAACTCTGCAAAGCGCACGATCTGCTGTTCGTCGTCGACAACTGCTTCGCTACGCCGGTACTGCAACGCCCCGCCGAATTCGGCGCCGACCTCATCACCCACTCCGCCACCAAATGGATGGACGGCCAGGGCCGCGTCCTCGGCGGACTGCTGCTGGGGACCAACGAAGTCATGGGAAAAGTGGTGACTTTCTGCCGCCATACCGGCCCGGCCATCTCGCCCTTTAACGCCTGGACGATCAGCAAAAGCCTCGAAACCCTCCACGTACGGATGGACGCGCACTGCCGCAACGCCATGGCCATGGCCAACTGGCTCGGCGAGCAAGACGCGGTGGCGAAGGTGCACTACCCCTTCCTCGAAAGCCACCCGCAGTATGACCTCGCGCGCCGGCAAATGTCAGCGGGCGGCGGCATCGTCACGTTCGAACTCAGGGGTGGTATCGCGGCCGCGCAACGTTTGCTGAACGCCGCAAAAATTTGTACGCGCAGCAGTAACCTCGGCGACACCCGCACTATTCTGACGCATCCGGCCACGACGACGCACTCCAAACTGTCCGTCGAAGAACGGGCGTCGGTCGGCATCACCGATGGCCTCGTACGCATGAGCGTTGGCCTGGAGGCGATGGTGGATATTCAGAATGATTTGCTGTTGGGTCTCTAATGGTTAGGAGCTTGGAGCTAGCTAGCTCCTATTCCTCGTCTATGCCTAAAAGATGCTGTAACTTATTTAACGCTTCCGGCTTCCCGTCGAGGTGCTCGCGCAGCGTGTTCTTGATCAGGCGGATGTGGTCGTTCGGCTTTTCCTTGACCTCGGCGAAGGTCTTTGCTCCTTCGGCCGGGTCGTTGGCCAGGAAGATGGGGCGGAGGTAGCTTTCGAGTACTTGTGAGCGCAGTTCGTGATTGTCGGCATCATCAGCGATGGCGAAAAGGGCGGCGTCGATGGTGGGCTGGAGGATCATGGATTTGGTTTTCTGATGTAACGGCACGCCGGGGTGATGGGGTTCGTTGTTGAGACCGTTAGTATTTAGTTTGTTAGAATGTAGTATTTAGCGATGGCCGTTAGCGTGGCGTGTACTAACGAACCAACGGTCTGAAAAACTAACTTCTAACGAACCAACGATCTGACAATGCGTCCATCCTACTGGGAAAAAACCACTTTCCTCCGCTCGCCCGATGTCGTCATCATCGGCGCGGGGCTAACGGGTTTGCAATCCGCTTTGGAGCTCAAACGCCGCTCGCCGGAGCTCGATGTACTGGTCATCGAGCGCGCGTCGATTCCGCGGGGGGCGAGCACGCGCAACGCCGGTTTCGCCTGCTTCGGTGGGCCGACGGAACTGCTGGCGGACCTCGACGCATACGGCGAGGAAGCGACGGTGGCGACGGTGCGCGAACGCTTTGCGGGCATCCGCGCACTGGAGGAAAAGTTCGCCGGGCAGGACATCGGTTGGGTTAAAAACGGCGGCTACGAGGTGATTGACGACGCGGCGACGGCGGAGATGGTGCGCGCGCGGTTGCCGCTATTAAACGAGCTTTTGCGAGCGGTCACCGGGCTGGCGGAAACCTGGTCGACGGTGCCCAGCGCGCTCGACGTGGCCTTGACGCTGCGCAACCCGTTCGAGGCGCAACTGCACCCGGGTAAGCTGGTACACAACTTGCTGAACGATTGCCACCGGGCGGGCGTCCGTTTCCTGTTCGGCGCGGAGGTGGAGACGATTGAGGGCGGGGCCGCGGGTGCCGTGGAAGTAGCGGGGCCGGGGTGGGGGAGGCTGACCGCCGCGCGCGCTCTCCTCACCGTGAACGCATTCGCCCAACGTTTGCTGCCCGACGATTTTCCGGAAGTCATCCGCCCGGTTCGCAACCAGATCCTGCTCTCCGATCCGCTGCCCGACCTGAACCTCCGGGGTTGCTACCATTACCACGAGGGCTACGTCTACTTCCGCAACGTCGGCTCCGACCGACTGCTGATCGGTGGCGCGCGGCACCTGGCCGGCGCGACTTCGGAAACCGACGCGTTCGGCCCCAACGGCGCACCCGAGACCTACCTCATCGAAAAGCTCAACCAGTGGTTCCCCGCCCGCCGCTGGTCGCCCGCTGATTTCCCCACCCGCTGGAGCGGCATCATCGCACAGGGCGACGGTAAATCCCCCGTCCTGCGTTACGCGTCGGAGAACGTCCTGGTCGCCGGTCGGCTGGCCGGCATGGGCGTAGCCCTCAGCGCGGCCCTCGCCCGCCGCGCCGCCGAATCCCTGCCGGCGTCGTAATAAAGACACTTTTCTGACGTGCGTTCGGCACGCAGTTCGGCCTTCCGGACGCTATATTTGCCAGCAGGCGAATTACGTCTATTGAATGTTACTCTTTTTTCCAGCTCAGGCACTTTGCTAATCGTTTAGAATTTTCACTGACAATGCTTTCTCAGTTTCAACCCTCTAACCGCCCGGTGCTCGATGCCGTGGGCGGTGTAGCTTTTGCCATTATCGCGAGCTACGTATTTATTCACTTTGGCGAGATCATTGCCGGAGAACACCATCTTGATTTCGGGATGCTGAGCATGCTGCTGCTGCTGGGCGTACCGGTGTTGCTGTTCGCCAGGTGGGAGGCGCGCCGCGCCGTATGACCCACGGCAACATTACGCGTATCGACCGCTGACCTGAATCGAAAAACCACCGAACACGGAATCGTTCCGGTCGGTGGTCCGGACGGTTACGATCACCGTTTGTAAACCGCAACTTGTTTTTCGTAATCCCTCGGTTCATACGGTGGAAGGTAACCCCGCCCCTGATCCTTCCCGTGCACCCGCGACCCCTTACCCTAAAGGAGCAACGAAGTTAAAGTCGCTACACTCTTATGACCTCGGCGAACGAGCGACCTTGCTATTGCCCTACGTTAACACCCCGTTACGTTTTGTTTTGGCCCTTCGTACGTTACCTTACCGTCACTTCCCCGTCTTAATGGTCCCTTCCCGGGGCTAACTAAACTATCAAACAAATGAGCCGTCTCCGCCTCGCCATCCTCGATCTTTATAACGGCATCCCGAATCAGGGCATGCGCTGCATCCGCGAAATCGTGGAAGGCTTCGCCGACCGCGTCGACTACGAAGTCTTCGATGTGCGGGTAGACGGTAGCGTACCGTCGATGGATTTCGACATCTTCATCAGTTCCGGCGGCCCCGGCGACCCCCGCGAAATCGACGGTAAGTGGTACAAAGCCTGGACCGACTGGCTGGATACCGTCATGGCGCACAACGCCGAAAATGAGCACAAGAAGTATGTTTTCTTCATCTGCCACAGCTTCCAGATGGCCGTGCATCACTTCGAGTTGGCCGAGGTGACCGCCCGTAAGAGTATCAGTTTCGGTACTTTCCCGATCCACCCCACGGCGGAGGGCCTCGAAGATCCGATCTTCAAGGGCCTCGACGATCCGTTCATCGCCGCCGACTTCCGCCACTTTCAGGCCATTCAGCCCGATGACGAGAAGCTCGAGGAAATCGGTGCCACCTTCCTGGCCAAGGAAAAGATCCGCCCCCATATCGATCTCGAACGCGCGCTCATGGCCGTTCGCTGGAGCCCCGAAGTCGTCGGCGTACAGTTTCACCCCGAAGCCGACGCCGAAGGTATGCTGGCCCACTTCAGCCGGCCCGACATCAAGCAGGAAGTCATCTCCGACCACGGCCGCGACAAGTGGCTCCAGATGATCGAAGACCTCAGCAACCCCGAGGCCATCCGCCATACCCACGATACCATTATTCCCGGTTTTCTGAAGCGCGCCACGGCCGCCCTCACCACGGAAAAGGAAATCTCTACCGCTCATTAGAACACGGTTGAGTGCCGGTGTGGACGTCAATCGCTTATCTCCAGTCGCTGATCACTTATCACTTATCGTTTTGCCCCGTTCCTCCAAAAAGCACTACCTCAACTTCGTCATTTTCAGCGTCTTCACGCTCGCTTTCGCCAGTTTTTTAGTGTACGGTGGTTACCACCTTATTACGGGGACGGAGAACGTGACGATCAAGTCCCTCGCCCCCGGCGTACCGGCATTTTTCCTGTTTTTCCTGGCGCGCAAGGAATGGCGTTCCGCCGTCGCGTCACGCAATATGGAACGGCGGCGCGCCAACGCGGTGTCCCGCGACGAATTTTAGAACGACCAGCGCAAGCCGTTCACCCAACTATAGGTGGTGGCCGGCACGTCCGGCAGGTCACGGCTCACGCGTGCGTCGTGGCTCATCGTAAAGTTAGAGGTGAATCGCAGCTTGCTCGTCACGCTGATCGCGACGTTAGCGACGCTGGAAATTCTCGGAAATTCGAAGTTGGGCAATCGTGGCTGGTAATAGGTCGTGCCGGCTAGCGAAAGACTCGGCGTCAGTTGCGTCCGGATGGTCAGGTAGCCGCTGAGTCGGTGGTCGCGGTAAGTGACCTCCGATTGGATCAGTTCGTCGTATTCGTACATGTAAAGCACGCCGAGGTAGGCCCGGGATTTGCCCTTGAGCAACAATCGCCGACGTAGGCCCGTGCCCACCAGGAAGCGCATTTTAAGGTCGAGTTGCTCGTTGTACTGCAACTGGGTGAAGGATTCCCATCGCCAGCCGTCTTTTAATTCATAGCCGTAACGGAGGTGGCTGAAACCGGCGTTGACGGCGTTTCTGCCGCTCACCTGCACCAGGCGGTAATCGGCCAGCACCAACACGTTCGCGCGTTTGCCGAGGCGGTCGAGCCGTAACGAACTTCCCACGCTGACGACCTGGTTTTTGTTTTTCGTCAGGCTGCCGTTCAGGTCAATTTGCCCGACCCAGCCGAGACTGTCGAGTGCCTTACGTTTGTCTTCGATGTTGACGATTTGCGCGCTTGCCCGGGTGGTGATCACGCAGCACAGCAGCGGCAGGGTCACCCACATCATCCGGGCGGGGACGCGGGTGCCATGGAGGTTGGGGAAAGCCAAATCAGCACACTTTTAAGCGGAAACCGTAGCCCGCTCCGTATTCCACACCCCGGCGTACCGCGCCGCGCCGAACAGCACGCCGCTGAACAGCAGGTTGGCCGCCAGGCTGGAGAGCAAAAAGGGCAAACCGGCCGCGAAAGCCGCCAGCAGACCCGCCCCCGTCTTTGGGTACAGCATGCCCCCGGCCCAAACGCCGAAGTTGGTTACCAGGAAGAACAGCAAAGTCGCCCCGACCGCCGCGCCGCCGATGCGCGCCCAGCTGAAGTCCGTATTGCGCAGCAAGCCGAGACCGAGAACGGCCGTCAGTACGATCGCGCCCACCGTCCAGTAGTTCAGACCGAAGTGAAAGCCCTCGTAGTATTGCGCGTACAGCGTATTGTTGAGCACCAGGTCACTCAGGTAGAAGGCGGCCGCCGGAACGACGATCGCCAGCCACCGTTTGGGCAAAGCCGCCGCGCCGAAAAGCGCCATCGCGCCTACGGGCACGAAGTTCGGTGGGTGCGGTAGTAGCCGACTCATGGCGGCCACGAGAATAAGGCTGATAACGAGCAGCAGGTTTTTTGGAGTGGTTTTGACAGACATAGTTCAACAGACTTTTTTGGGTGCCGCAAAGATAAGCCGGTCCCCCGTAACGAGCGCGCTCCGCGCGCGAGCAAACGGGGGCTCGCGGGCGGAGCGCGCTCGTTACGGGAATCGGGAAGAGGTTACGCATCCGCGCTCCGCCCCTCGGGGAACGGGATCACCAGTTCCTGGCCGGGGTGAATCTTGTTCGGGTCCTCCAGCGTGTCGGAGTTCGCGGCGAAGATCTGCTTGTAGGCCATCACATCGTTCAGGTACTCTTTGGCGATCAGGGAGAGGCTTTCCCCTTTATCCACCGTGTGGCGGGCGTAAATGGCCTTGTTGGTGACCTTGATGTCGGCCTCGATATCGGTAGGGTTCTCCCCGCCGATGCGCTTGATCTCGTCCCACATCTGGTCTTTCTGGCGCAGGTATTCCACGGTGCCGCCGATGCGGAGTTTGCCGTCGGCTTCTTCCACGTAGCCGTCCCGGGCGTTGAATTTCTCGCCCAGGTTAAGTACGCTGCGGTATTTGTTCTGTAAAGTCATATTGGGGGTTTGTTTTTCGGGTTGAATGAATGGATGTCCCCCGCCTCAACGCGGCGGAGGTAGCCCGGGTTAGTTGGCGTAAGGTAGAAAATTCAGGGAAATGGGAAGAGATGACCGCTACGCTACCGCCCGACCCTGATCGTTTCCTCTACCTCCCAATTCGCCCGCAACGCCTCGATCGTGAAGCGCCGCACCACCTCCGGCTGTCGCTGAAATGAATAGTCGCCCGAGTCGTAGCGCTGATTACGGTTGCTGTCGTAGATCAGCTCCACCTGGTATTCACCCGCCTTCAGGCTTCGGTATTCTACCTCATAGTCGAAGCGACGGCTGATGAAACGGCGGGTGCCGTTGATCACTTTCTCCTTTTGCACCAGCCGCAGGATGTAATCGAAGGTCGGGTTCAGTTCCGTCAGCGACAGGCGCAGGGTGCCGAGGCTTTCCGGGTTGGCGAGCGAGAATTTCTTGCTGATCGTATCCCGGTTCGCCACGCCGTTACGCGCCGTCAGCGCGCCGGGCAGGATGGTAAGTTGATACCGGCTTTTCTGGCGCCAATTGGTTTGGAGTTGTAGCTCACCGGGGTAGAGGCTGTCCAGTGCGTAGCGCAGGGGCCGGCGGCCGGTCAGCGTATCGCGCAGCAGGGTGATCAGACTGGTATCGACGGTTTGCAGCGGTTGATCGAAGACGTAACGGAGGCCGTCATCCAGCGTCGGAACACTGGGTGGGGCGGTGACTACCCGCGGCGCACGGCCGGTTCGTGAAGTACGGCCCGCGAAGAGGATGGTATCCGGGTAGATCGAATCCCGGCCGATCAGGAGGGTATCCGGCCCGGCCGTTTGGTAAAACAGCCGCAGCGTGTCCTTATCGTTATAGCGCAGGTAATCGCCGCCGTAGACCACGTCCACCCGCTCGGCGTCCTGGTTGAGGGTGAAGTTGATCTGTCCGTAATTGCTCGTGTCGACGCCGATCACCTTGGTCGGGACCGGCAGCGGCGAAACGCGGATGGGCGCCAGCGTATTCGCCCCGTCGTTGACCGTGATGATGGTATCCACGAAGCCGATGGCCAGCGGTTTGAAGGTGCCGTTCAGGTCGACGTAATAATTCGTCGCGCCGGGGTTTCGGATCAGGCCCACGGCCCGGTAGCGGCCCGGCCGGACGTTGAAGACCGTGAATTTCCCTTCCTCATCCGTCTGGGCGAAGTAGGTCGGGTTTTCCGTCGTCGTCGCCGTGTCCGCCAGGTTGCCGTAGAGGGTGAACGTCGCTTTCTCCAGCGGTTCGCCGTTAAAATCCCCGATCAGCGAGCCGGAGACGGTCGCCGAATCGAGCACCGGCCCGGTAGCGAAGACGAAGCGCAGGTTCTCGGTCGGGTTCCCCTCGTTCAGGTCCTTGATCGCCGAGCCGACGTTGACCACGTAGGTCACGCTGTCCCGCAGGGTCAGCCCTTGCAGCGGGATGATCAGGCTGCGCTTGCGCAAGTAGGGACGGTTGTCTTCCCCCAGCTCCAGCGGCGGGGAGATCAGGATTTCTTGCTTTGGGTCCTGCTCCACCCACTCGTCGAAGGTCAGCCGGATCTCCTCCGGCCGGAAGTTGGTCTGGAAGTTGGGCGTCGTTTCCTCTGCGATCAGGACGGGGCCGATCGAGTCCCGCGCGCCGCCCTTCGGCGCGGTCGGCGTAGCACAGTGCGTCAGCGTGAACAGCTGGGCGGTAAAGATCATCAGGAAGCCGGCGAGGGCCAGGAGGGAACGCGTCATTGGGGGAGTTGATACGCCGGATAGACGGGGGCGTTGTTTGCGGGCGGCAAAGATAACTTCGTCTTAACGGAAAAAGCTTACCGCTTCGTCCCCGGCAGGGGGCGAATACCCTCAGCCCGGAGGTGCTCCGTAGGAGCTTCTCCGGCCTTCTCCGGCCTTCTCCGGCTTCTCCGGGCTACAGGCGCCTCCAGGCGCCTTCATAATCCACGCTTCAACGCCTTCTCCTCCACCGCCAGCAACGACCGCCGCCCGTACACCGAGCAAATCGGGCATTCCAGCATCTTATGCCTCCGCGCCGGGCAGTATTCCCGCCCGAAAAAGATGATCTGCAGGTGCAGCTTGTTCCAGCTCTCTTCGGGGAACAGCCGCTTGAGGTCCTTTTCCGTGCGCTCCACGTTCTTGCCCGTGCTCAGCGCCCAGCGGTACGCCAGCCGCTGAATGTGCGTATCCACCGGGAAGGCGGGCACGCCGAAGGCCTGGCTCATCACGACCGCCGCCGTCTTGTGGCCCACGCCGGGCAGGGCTTCCAGCAACTCCCAGTCTTGCGGCACCACGCCGCCGTAGTCTTCGGTAATAATGCGGCTGAGCTCTTTGATGGCCTTGCTCTTGCGCGGGCTGAGGCCGCAGGGCTTGATGATCGCCCGGATCTCATCCACGTCCACGTGCATCATCTCCTCCGGCTTGTCGGTCACCGCCCAGAGGTGGGGCGTGACCTGGTTGACCCGCACGTCGGTACACTGCGCCGAGAGCAATACGGCGACGAGCAAGGTATACGGGTCCGTATGGTCCAGCGGGATGGGCACGGTGGGGTAGAGCTCATCGAGGATGCGGTGGATGTTGCGGGCTTTTTCGGCTTTCGTCATGTATAGTAAAGGGGAAGGGGTGAAAGGAGTAAAGGAAAAGCTTAAACCGTTAGTTGTCGCATCACGCGCACAAATCAAGAATCGCCAATCGCTAATCGAGAATCACCTTAAGATCCCGAATGTCCCTAATCCGGTGCGTCGTCTGTAACTTCGGCTTATCCGCCTTTCCCGGGTGCCGCAGCCAGCAGGCGTCGAAGCCGTAATCGAGCGCGCCCTGAATGTCCGCGTTCGGGTTATCGCCGATGACGAGCACCTTCGATCTATCGACGCCGTCCATTCGGGCGTAGGCGTGATCCCAGAAAGGCGCGTGGGGTTTGGCGACGCCGATCTCGTCGGAGATGACGATGAACTCGAAGAACTTGCCCAGGCCGGTAACGGCGAGTCGCGGGCGTTGCACTTCCTTCAGACCGTTGGTCACGAGGCCCAGGCGGTACTCGCCCTGCACGCTTCTCAGCAGGTCGATCGCGCCGTCGAGCATGTGGGTGGACTCGGAGAGGTAGGTGCGGTAATCGAACGAGAGTTCCTCGGCCGGGTGGTCGAGCTGGTAATGTTCCAGCAGGCGTTGAAAACGGATGGTGCGGAGTTGTTCCTTCGGCAGCAGCCCCTGCTCGTAGTCCGACCAGGCGCGGTGGTTGATCTGGCGATATTCGTACAGCACGTCGTCAGACCAGTCGATGTCGCGCTTGCGCAGCGTGCGTTCGAGGGCGGAGGCTTCGGCGGCGGAGAAATCCCAGAGGGTGTTGTCGGCGTCGAAAAGGAGCCAGGTGTACATAGTAATGTTGTTTTGTAGTTCGGTAGTAGTGTAGTGCTCCGCGCGTTGGAGGCGTTACGTTTTCGTGGGCGGGGTCGCGGGTACAAAGCTTGGGGAAAGACACTGGTTGCAAAGTCACCCAACGTTTTTCAAAAACCTCCGTGGCACCCGCGTCCCCGCCCCTAAAACAAAAGGGAAAGGTTGGTCAGCTCGCGCAGCGGCAGCAATACCACGCCCG
>ENA-ORXT01003602-ORXT01003602.1-marine-metagenome-genome-assembly--contig:-NODE-3602-length-16882-cov-11.813270_pt1 | contig 16882 bp, 14 predicted proteins | sample MGYA00237868_ERZ511482 | MGnify/ENA metagenome assembly ERZ511482 | reverse complement strand
GTTCTTCTGCACCTTGCCCATCGCGTTGCGGGGCAGCGCCTCCAGCGCAAGCACCCGCCTGGGTCGCTTGTAGCGGGCGAGCGAGACATCGAGCGCGGCCAGCACCGCCGCCTCGTCGATGGCAGCGCCGTCGCGGGGCACCACGAAGGCCACCACCGCTTCGCCGAGGTCCGGGTGCGGCGCACCGACCACGGCGGATTCCGCCACGTCATCGAGCTGGTCGAGTTGCAGCTCGATCTCCTTGGGGTACACGTTGTAGCCGCCGCTGATCACCAGATCCCTGGTGCGTCCGACGATCGTGACGTAGCCGTCGGCATCGATCGTGGCCAGGTCCCCGGTGATGAAGAAACCGTCCTCGCGCAGCTCCTCGGCGGTCTTCTCGGGCATGCGCCAGTAGCCTGCGAACACGTTCGGCCCGCGCACCTCGAGCACCCCGACCTCGCCGGTACCGAGCAGATCTCCGGCGTCCGCGTCCCGCACGCGTACCTCGATCCCCGCCAGCGCCGGGCCGACCGTACCCGCTCGACGTTCCCCGTCGTGAGGGTTCGAGCAGTTCATGTTCGTCTCGGTCATGCCGTAGCGCTCGAGGATGCGCTGCCCGGTGCGCGCCTCGAACTCGCGGTGGGTGTCTGCCAGCAGCGGCGCGCTGCCCGACACGAACAGGCGCATGCCGCGCACGAGCGCCGCATCGAAGCCGGCATGTGCCAGCAGCCGGGTGTAGAAGGTCGGCACCCCCATCAGCACCGTCGCGCGCGGCATCGCGGCGACCAGCGCGTCGGCGGCGAAGCCTGCGTGGAAGATCATCCGCGCCCCGGACAGCAGGACCGCATGACAGGCGACGAACAGGCCGTGGGTGTGGAAGATCGGCAACGCGTGCAGCAACGTGTCGCCCGGCTCGAAACGCCAGGCCTGGACCAGCGTCCGCGCGTTGGACAACAGGTTCGCCTGCGTGAGCATCGCGCCCTTGGAGCGTCCGGTGGTGCCCGAGGTGTAGAGGATCGCCGCCAGATCGTCCGGTGCGCGCGCCACGACCGGGACGGGCGTCGCCTCGCTGGCGGCATCGACCAGGGACCCGCTCCCGCCGGCGTCGAGGGTCAGCACGCGCGGTCCGCCCTCCCCCCGGGCATCGGCGAGGCGCTGCCCGGAGGCCTCGTTGTCCGGGTCGACGATCAGCGCGGACGGCTCCGCATCGCCGACGAAGTAGTCGAGCTCGGTCTCGGTGTAGGCGGGGTTCAGCGGCAGGAACACCAAGCCCGCCCGCACGCAGCCGACGTACAGCGCGAGCGCCTGCCAGCTCTTGGCCACCTGCACCGCGATCCGGTCGCCCGGCACCGTCCCGGCCGCGACCAGGGCTGCGGCGAAACGGGCCGCCAGGTCGGCGAAGCGCGCGTCGTCGATGCGCTCGCCGGCGTCGGTCTCCAGCAGCGTTCCGTTGCCGGCTGTCCGGCCTCGCACCATGGCATCGTGCAGGGGGTTCACCCCGTCGACATCGCTCATGAGGCTCTCCGTTTCAGGCGGCGCGGCGGCGCCAGCAGGGCCCGGACCTCGCTCGACAGCGCGACCTGGCGCCCCGAGGCGTACGACTCGTGATTGACCGTGACCCGCGGCAGGTCGTAGAGGTAGCTGACCATCGCCCCCGCCGACTGGTGCCGGCCCCTGGTGAAGACATCGGCTTCCGGCAGCACCGCGTCCAGGCTGGCACCGTTGCCCAGGTGGAAGCGCGCCACCGGGTCGAGCGGCGCGCCGTCGTCACGCTTGGCGACGACGAGGTAGTGCGCCACGAGCCGCGCCAGCATCCGGCGGCCGGCCTCGTCAGGCGCCTCGGCCGTGCCGCTCGCCAGAGCGGTGGCGAGCTCGATGGCCTCGGGCGACACCGCGTCCGCACCGGGTGCCGCCGCACCGGGTGCCGCCGCACCGGGCACCGCTTCTCCGGGCGCCACCGCTCCGTCCTGCCGGGATTCTTCCGCACGGGCCGCCACCCAGCGCATCAACCCCGGCACCGGTGACAACGTGCGGAACCGCTCCAGGTTCGGCAGTGCCACCTGCAGCTCGGCCGCGACGCGCTTGATCAGCGAGTTGCCGAACGAGATGCCGGCAAGACCCTGCTGGCAGTTCGATATCGAGTAGAACACCGCGGTGTGCGCCTGCTCGGCCGGCAGGATCTCGCGCTCCGAGGCCAGCACCTCGCGCACCGTGGCGGGCATCTCGCGCACCAGCGCGATCTCCACGAAGATCAGCGGTTCGTCCGGCATCGCCGGGTGGAAGAAGGCGTAGCAGCGTCGGTCCGGCGGCGCCAGCCGGGCGCGCAACGCCTCCCAGCTGTTGATCGCGTGCACGGCCTCGTACTCGATGATCTTCTCCAGCACGTTCGCAGGCGTCGCCCAGTCGATCTCGCGCAGCACCAGGAAACCGCGGTTGAACCACGCGCGGAACAGGTGACGGAAATCGACATCGACCCGCTCCAGCGCCGCCGCATCGGGCGTCCGCCGGCGCAGCCGCTCGTGCAGGCGGGCGCGCAGCCGCACCAGCTCGCCGGTGGCGCCGTCATAGCGGTTGAGGCGGCGCAGCAATTCCTGGCGGCGCGGCTCCACGTGGCCGACAAGTGCTGCCAGCCGGCGCGCGTCGGGGGCGTCACGATACGCTTCGGCCGCGGCCACGGCCGCCGCGGCGTCCAGATCGTAGCGCGTCGCCAGGAGCTCGAAGAACGCGCGCTCCACCTCGGGGTCCGCACCGTCCAGCCGTGCCAGCACGGCCGCGGCGATGCGGTTGCCCGAGATCTCGCCGCGCTCGGTCAGCAACGCGTCGCACAGCGCCTCGAGCGGCTGTGCGTCCGCCCCGTCGGCGAACGGGTCGGTGCCCTCGGCGTCGCGCGCCTCCCGGGTGAAGACCGACTCGAGGATGTCCTGCAGGAAGCGGGTGCGGCTCACCGGGTCGGCTCTCTCAGCGTCTCGTGCCCATCACCGCGTCCGGTAGCCACGTCGCCAGCCCCGGAAAGAACGACAGCAGCACGATGGCGAGCACCATGCAGGCGACGTACGGCAGCGAGCCCACCAGGATGGTCTTGAGGTCGATGTCCGGGGCGATGCCGTTGATCACGTACAGGTTCAGGCCCACGGGCGGGGAGATCAGCCCGATCTCCATGTTGATCGTCAGGATCACCGCGAACCAGTACGGATCGAACCCTGCCGACAGTATGATGGGCAACAGTATGGGTGCGGCCATCAGGATCACGGCCACCGGTGGCAGGAAGAACCCCGCCACCAGCAGGAACAGGTTCACGAACCCCATCAGCACCCAGCGGTTCACGTCGAGCGTGCCGATCGTGTTCGCGATCTCCTGGGTGATCTGCAGGCTCGACAGCATGTAGCTGAACACGCCGGCAGCGGCGATGATGAACAGGATCATCACGCTTTCGCGGGTCGAGTCGCGCAGCACCGCCCACAGCGCCTTCGGGCTCCACAGCCGGTAGATGATCATCGCTATCAGCAGGCACAGCAGCGCCCCGACCGCCGCGGTCTCCGACGGCGTCGCCACCCCGCCGTAGAGCGCGTAGAGCACCCCGACGATGATCACCAGGAACGGCAGCACGCGCGGCAGGATCGAGAACCGTTCGGTCCAGGTGTAGCTGCGCGATTCGAGCGCCCCGGACAGGCCCTGCTCGCGCCACGTGGCGTAGATCGACCAGGCCATGAACAGCCCCACCAGCAGCAGCCCCGGAAAGACGCCCGCCAGGAACAGCCGACCGATCGAGGTCTCGGTCGCGATGCCGTACACGATCATCGTGACCGAGGGCGGGATCAGGATGCCGAGCGTGCCGCCGGCGGCGATGGAGCCGGCCGCGACCCCGTCCGGATAGCCACGCTTGCGCATCTCGGGGATGCCCATCTTGCCGATGGCGGCGCAGGTCGCCGGCGAAGATCCCGACATCGCCGCGAACAGCGCGCACGCGCCCAGGTTCGAGATGACCAGACCACCCGGCACGCGCGTGAGCCAGCGGTCCAGCGCCTCGTAGAGGTCCGCGCCGGCGCGCGTGGAGCTGATCGCGGCCCCCATGATGATGAACATCGGAATCGACAGCAACGCGAAGCTGTTCAGCTTGCCGAAGAAGATCTCGGGCATCAGCTCGAGCGAGCGCACGCCGTCGAACACCAGCAGGAAGCCCGCCGAGACGATCAGCAGGCCGGTGGCCACCGACACCCCGGAGAACAGCACCAGGATGGTGGCGAGGGCGACGATGCCGCCGAGCGCGAGAGGGTCCATGGTCGGCGGCTCAGTGACGCGCGGGGACGGGGGAATCGATTCCGCCCGGAGAGGCTCGCTCGAGCCCGAGCGCAGCGTCGGCCCGCTCGCCCGGCGCGTGCGCCGGGGCGAACGGCGCGTCCACGCCGGTCGCGACCGCGACGAGGTCCGACACCAGCTGCAGCAGGTACAGCCCGAGCCCGACGGGCACGGCAAGGTAGGGGATCCACAGCGGCGGGCCCCAGACGGTGTCCGAGCGCCAGCCGCGCTCCCAGGCGACGTGCCACATCTCGAAGCCGTGCCACACCATGACGCCCATGACCACCACGGCCGTGCCGAGCGTCAGCACCGCGAGCCCGCGCGCCGCCGCCGGTGGCAGCAGCCGTGGCAGCAGGTCCACGTTGACGTGGCCGCGCACCCGCTGCACGTAGGGCAGCCCGATCAGCGTCGCGCCGATCATCAGGTAGATGACCGTCTCGGTCTGCCACACCGTGGAGGCGTTGTCGACAGTGCGCACCCAGATCATCTGGCAGGTCAGCAGCACCGCCACCAGGATCATCGTCGCGGCAACGGCCCCGCAGACACCGGACACGGCATCCACCGCGCGCATCCAGCCCGGGCGGGGAAGCCTCCGCCCCGTCGCCGGCTTCATGGGCTCCGAGGCCCGCGCCGGCTCCGACATCCCGGACACCGTCGCGGCCTCAGTCTACCGACAGCGCCATGTCCAGCAGTGCCTGGCCGTCGGGCGTCTCCTCCACGAAGGCCTTGTAGGAGGATTCCTGCGCGATCGCGCGCCACGCGTCGAAGTCGGCCTGGCTCATCTCCGCGATCTCCACGCCGGCCTCGCGAAATTTTTCGGCGGACTTCGCGTCGGCCAGCTTGGCCTCCTCGAGGTAGAACGCCTCGGCATTCTTCGAGGCCGCCAGCAGCGCTTCCTGCTGCTCCGCGGCGAGCCCCTCGAAGGTGCTCTTGTTGATGAGCAGCGGTTGATACATGAACCACAGCGCGACGTCGCCGGCCGGGGTGTAGCAGCTCACCTGCTCGTAGAGCCGGTAGGACTCGAACGAGGAGGAAGAGGTGTTGGCCGCATCGAGCACGCCGGTCTGCATCGCGTTGTAGATCTCCGACGAGGCCATCGAGGCGATCGAGGCGCCGGCCTCGGCGAGCATCTGCTCGAATGCCCTGCCGGCGGCACGGGTCTGCAGGCCGGCGACGTCCCCGGGGCTGGTGATGCACTTGTCCTTGCCGGCGAAGCCGCCCGCCAGATAGCCGTGCACGAGGGTCATGATGTCGTCCTCGGCCATCTTCTCCTCGATGGCTTCCATGAACGCCGACTCGTTCAGCCGCGCCGCGTGATCGTGATTCTTCACCAGCCCCGGCATCAGCGTCAGGTTGTAGGCCGGCTGCTGGCCGCCGGCATAGGACAGCGGCAGCACGGTCATGTCGAGCTGTCCGCGCGACAGCGGGCGGTACTGCTCGCGCGGCTTGAACAGTGCCTTGGACGGGAAGATCGTGATCTCCAGGTCCACGTCGGCCGCGGCGACCTCGTCGGCGACCATCTGCGCGACGCGGTGGCGCACGTCCCCGGAACTCCACTGGTGCGACAGGCGCAGCTCCGTGGCAGCGGCGGGAACCGCACTCGCCGCGCAGGCGAGTCCGACTAGCAGGGCGAGCGGTGCGGAACGAGCGGCGCGTGGTGTCATCGTGAAGCTTTCCAGGAGTGACCGTCGACGGGACGACTCGATGCTGAAAAGGACAAGAACCTGTTCCAGATCGAGAAGATTCAGCATCGTACACCGCACGTCAGGCGCTGTCCGGCCACGCCGCCCTGCCCGGCCGGCGACATCCCGGCCGCTACCGCGCACGCGTTCCCGGCGTTGCCGAACGTGCCGTGCGCGGGCGGTAACCGATCACGACGCGTCACCGCTGACCCGGTTTACTGTCGCTCGCCCGCGACGGGCAGGGTGCCGGCTGTCCCCGGGGACAGCCTCCACACCGTCCCGATCGCCTTGCCGAATGCCGTTCCGACACTTGCACCGAGACGCGACGCGAGACGCTCGAGCACGTCCGGCTCGTGCGTGAAGTCCACCACCCGCGCCGCTCCCACGACATCGCGGGCCACCCCGGGCACATCGCCAAGCGCGTCCACCAGACCGTTGTCCAGCGCCTCCTCGCCGTTCCACACCAAGCCCGAGAACAGGGCCGGATCGTCGGCCAGCCGCTCCCCCCGCCCCGCCTTCACCGCGTCGATGAACTGTCCGTGCACGCCGTCGATCATGGTCTGCAGGCGCTGCCGGGCCACCGGATCCGGCGGCGAGAACGGATCGAGCAGTGCCTTGTGCTTGCCGGAGGTGAGCGTGCGCCGCTCGAGTCCCAGCCGGTCGAGCGCCTCGACGGCACCGAAGCTGTCGAGCCGTACGCCGATGGAGCCGACGATGCTCGCCGCGTTCGCGTACAGCGTGTCGGCAGCGCTGGCGACGAAGTAGCCGCCGGACGCCGCGACGTCCCCGAGCACGGCGTGCACGGGGATGTCCGGATGCAACGCGCGCAGGCGCACGATCTCGTCGTACACCAGCGCCGACTGCACGGGACTGCCCCCGGGGCTGTTCACGCCCAGCACCACGGCCCGGGTGTCCGGATCGTCGAACGCCTTTCTCAACGCCCTGGACAGCGGCACGAGCGAGGCCGGCGCATCGGCGGCGATGATGCCCTCCACACGCACCAGCGCGGTGTGACCGGTGCCCGCGGCACCCTCGCCGAACAACGCGGCGTCGCGCCGCCCCTCGTCGGGTCCGCGCGCGCTCGCCGCCCAGACGAGTGCGGCGGTCAGCCAGGCGAGCGTGAACAGGCGCAGACCGATGCGCCAGCGGCGCGCCCGGCGGCGCTCGACGAGCGTTTCGCGCACGAGATCGGCGAGCACCGTCGCGGCGGGATCGCCTCCGGATACGGTGGGCTGGACGGCGGGGGCATCGGACATGGACATGGACGGCGGGCTGACGGTGACGGGGAATGGTGCCGTGAACAAGGAACGGCGGGGGGCCGGCGGCAGGCCGTCGTGGCCAAGGCCGACGTCAGGTCCGGAAAGTCAGGGCACACCGAACGTGCGTTCGCACGAGTTCGTCGCGATATCGATTCCTGCCTGACCCCTGCACACGTCACCGGATGATGCACCGCCACCCAGCACGTCGTCCCCGCTGCCGCCCTCCACCTTGTCGTTGCCCCCGCCTCCTCGCACCACATCGTCGCCGAGGTCGCCCCGGACCACGTCATCGCCCGCACCGCCTTCAACCACGTCATCGCCCATCCCGCCGTTAAGCACGTCCTTGCCCGACCCGCCATTGATCCGGTCCTCGTCCGACCCGCCATTGATCCGGTCGTCACCGCCCCTTCCATGCAGACGGTCATCACCGTCGTTACCCCGGATGTCGTCCGCATCCGGCCCCCCGTAGACGACGTCGTCACCGCTGCTGCCCTTCACCGAGACCCCGCTTCCCACCGTGGCCCCCGGGCCCGGGAAGAGGATATCGTTGCCGGCACCGCCGTCGATGTCGTCCACCCCGGATCCGCCCAGGATCCTGTCGTCGCCCAGGAGTCCCATGATCGAGTCGTCTCCCGCCTGGCCGCGAAGCTCGTCGTCGCCGAAGCCTCCGCGGATGACATCGTCACCGGGGCCACCCGCCACCCAGTCATCCCCGTGGCCCGCAGTGATGAAGTCCGCGCCGCCTTCGCCGCAGACCGTATCGTTGCCGCCCAGGGCGTTGATCGTGTCGGCGGCGGGCGTACCGAGGATCACGTCGTCCCCGCTCGTGGGTGTTTCACCGAGGTTGAGGTCGACCGTGACCGGAAGCCCGTTGCACAGGATCTGCTGCCCCGTAGCCACTTCGCACACGTCTCCTATCCCGTCCGCATCGCGATCGGCCTGGTCCGCGTTGACGTCGACGGGGCAGTTGTCGTCCGCGTCGAGGATGCCGTCCTGGTCGGTATCGCGCGCGACGGCCCTAATGGCGATGCCGAAATACAGGCTCGCGGCGGCGGCCACGAAGCCGGTGCCGGACGGCGTGCCCGACACCTCGCTACGTCCGTTCTTCCCCCAGCTGACCAGCGAGCCGTCGGCTCTCAACGCGATGTAGTTGTAGTAGGCCGCGTCGATGGCCACGAAGTCGGTGCCGGACGGCGTGTCCGAGAACTGGCCACGAAGGTTCTCCCCCCACTCGACCAGGGAGCCATCGGCTTTCAGCGCGACGCTGTGATCGTAGCCCGCGGCGATGGCCACGAAGTCGGTGCCGGACGGCGTGTCCGTCACCTCACCATCATAGTCATACCCCCAGCTGACCAGGGAGCCGTCGGCCTTCAGCGCGATGCCGTGACGGATGCCCACGGCGATGGCCACGAAGTCGGTGCCGGACGGCGTCGTGTTCCCCATGTAATAGCTCTCCCCCCAGCTGACCAGCGAGCCGTCGGCCTTCAGCGCGAGGCTGTAATTCGAATTCGCAGCGATGGCCACGAAACCGGAGCCGGGCGGCGCGTCCGACACCTGGCCATAGGTGTCCCCTCCCCAGCTGACCAAGGAGCCATCGGCCTTCAGCGCGAGGCTATTGGCCCGGGTCGCGGCGATGGCCACGAAGTCGGTGCCGGGCGGCGTGTTCGACACCAGACCATAATTGTCAAACCCCCGACTGACCAGGGAGCCGTCGGCTCTCAGCGCGAGGTAGTAAGCTTCGGTCGCGTCGATGGCCACGAAGTCGGTGCCGGGCGGCGTGTCCGAGGCGAACTGACCGGAACGGTCACCCCCACCCCCCCAGCCGACCAGGGCGCCGGCAGGGGCCGTGCCCGATGCACTCTGCGCATACGACACCGACGTCACCGACAGCGACACCACCACGGCGAGCACGAGCCGGCGGCCCCCCTGTCGACACGCCTCGTGCGCGGCATCGAGCCGATCCCCCGGGCGCCCTCCCGGCATCGATCTGCTCGTTCGCGCGTGGCCTGTCGGTAGCGCATCGATCGGATGGACCCTCATCTGCATTCCTCGCGTGGATGTCGTCGAAATCTCGATCACCGCGCGAGCCCCTTGGGTTCGGCCGCGGACGCGTCCGTTCATACGCACAACGACCGTACCTCAATGACGGGTGTCGAAGCGATCGCTCGACAGTCCATTCGACGTCGAGGCGTCGCGGAGGGCGCGCGTGCTCGGTTCTGCTCGCCTCTCTACCCTCCGACGTCGAGTCCACCAACATCATACTCGGCTCGTATTTTATAACCGGCACTGCCACGGCCTCTGGTGCCCGAGCTTGGAATACGTCCTCTGTCGGTCGAAGAAGACTTCGATGTACTCGAAGATCGACGATCCGGCCTGCTTGCGAGTGGCGAATCGGGTCCGGTGGACCATCACCTGGTCTCGGCTTCTTGGCGTCGGGAAGATCATCCGCCGGCTCCGATGACTCTGGACGCTCTCCTCCATCGGCAAGCGCCTCCGCCGCAGCTGCGCTCGACGGTTCCGAGGCCTCAGACGTCCAGGCAGGCGAAATGGCGTCGCACCGCCTGCTCCACGCTCAGTGCCGCCAGCCAGGAGGTCTTCGGATTCTGTGGCAGGGGCTGGTTTTCCAGCGTGATGCTGAAGCGTCCGAAGGCACCGACGGCAACGATCTCGTGGACGTTTTGCCGCACGTCCGGATCGGCCACAAGCGTCACCCGCGTGGCCTCGAATCCCGCACCGGCCAGGGCGATCGCAGCGCAGACGTTGGCGTTCCTGGGGTAATCGCGCGCCGCCTCGGCCGCGCTGCCCTGGTAGAACGCGCGGGCGGTGCACAGCCCGTCGAGATCGAGCAGCTCCTCGGCCGGGGTGCCCTTCCACGCCCCAGGCGGCTTGCGACCGACATAGGCGACCTCGTCCAGTCCGGCGCAGGCAGCGGCCCGCAGCGCGTCCAGCCCGCCGACCGCACCCGCGACGGCGGTGGCACGCGCACCGCCGAGGCGAGCCGCCTCCTCCACCCGCGCACGGGTCGCGGGATCGGCCAGCGCGCCGATGGAGACGATGATGACGTCGATGCCGGCACCGAGCAGCTGCGGGACGGTGTCACGGACCGCCGCGTGGGTGGCGCATTCCACCACCAGTTCGGGCCCGGCCGCGATCAGGGCGTCGACATCGGTGAACCGGGTCGGCCCGTCGTCCTCGCCACCCGTCGATGTTGGCGAGAGCAGGCAGGCCTGCAAGGCGATGCCCGCGTCCGAGCGGGCGAGCGAATCGCGCAGGCTGCGCGCCATGGCGCCGTAGCCGATCGAGGCCAGTTGCAGGGATGTCGTCATGACACGGTCTCGGTGAGGCGTTCAGCGCCTGGGCAGCCGGATCATCGCACCTCCGGGGCGTACGGTGCGACAGGACGTCATCGCCGGTGGAGGTAGCGCTCGATGGCGACGATCGCCGTGTCCGATCGCGCCGCCGTACGATGGTCTTCATCGGAGATCGCACCGCGTGTGGTGGGCATCGAACCTCGTGGCAGGTCAGAACCGGGGCGTGGACTCAGGTACCGGACCAGGGATCGATTCGCTCGACCCCGAGCCGGTCGAATCCGGCCTCGCGTGTGGCAACGGCATGGCCGTGTGCCAGGGCGATAGCCGCCAGTTGCGCACCGATCACGGGCGGCACGCGACCCGTACGCTCGCCCTCGCCCATCAATCGGCCCCAGACAGTCGCCTCGTGGCGATCGAACGCGAGAATTCGCTGGTGAAACTGCTGGGCGAGGTCTTCGCGCACCCAGCGCTCGAGGGCGCGCCGACGTGCCGCGGTCGGCGCGGTCTCGGCCCCGCGGACGAGTTCGCCGATCGTCGGGGCACCGAGAAACAAGGAATCGGGCTGCGCGTTGCCGAGCCAGGCCAACACGACCGGTGCAGGTTCGCGTCTGACCAGCTCGCTCACGACATTGGTGTCGAGCAGCACGCCCATCAGGACAGATCGATCGGTCGACCGGAGGAGCGATCCCGAACGAGGTCGATGTCCTCGCCGACGAACGGCGAGCTGCGAAAGAACGCGAGCAGCTCGTCACCCGTGCGAGCGGGCCGCTGTTCCGGGCCGACCAGATCGTGCAGCGCGGCCACGTCATCGTTGCTGGCCTCGGGACTGCGTAGCAGCTTCGCCACGGCTCGAAGCAACGGTACGTGTTCGGCCGGCACCGTGAGCTCGACGCGCTGCGATCCGCCGGTGGACTGGCGGGATCGGTGCGTGGTGACGCGCTTGGCACCGGGTTGCGGCCTTCGTGGGTTCATGAACTCTTCGATACGCCCGGAAACATCCGGTAACGTTACCGGACGTGCCGCCCGGTGTCAACCGGAGAGCTGTCAAGCGTGGCTCGGCCAGGACTGTTGGAATCTCCGGCGGCAGCGACCCATCGAACGCTACTCGCCGGCGCCGGCGCCGTTCAGACGTCATCGACCCTGCCGACAGGCATCCACCCGTCGGCGGCGCAGCCGGGTCGCGCTCCATCGGCCTTGCCGGTTGTCGATGCCGGGGCGATCACGCCGCCCGTCGCCAATCCCCGGCCGAGGCGCCCCACGCCACCCCGGCGCTCCAGGCCGCGTCCGCCAGCCCGTCGGTGTCGGCCCACAGCGGCAGCAGCACGTCCGGTTCGACCCAGCCGTCGATGCTGACCATGCCGCCGCTCACGGTGATCGCGAAGGTGTCGGTGGTGAAGGTGACGGTATCCGGTTCATCGCCCGTCGAGGGCACCCATACCGGTTCGTCGACCAGGCAGTGCGGCGGGCCGCCGTCGCCATCGAGCTGCCCGTCGAGGGCGACGTCGGCGTTGGTGACGACGATGCGCTCGCACCGTTCGTCGCCGGCATAGAGCTCCAGGATCAGCGTGCGGGTGTTCAGATCGAAGGCGACGCTGCGCAGTACGGCACCGGCCCAGGATCGTTCGGTGATCGCGTTCATGGGAGACGTGTCATCGGTGAGATCAGGTTGACCCGGGCGGTGCAAGATCGTGGCCCCGGCACCACCGCCGGGCCGCCGCTCAGCAACCGATGCGCGACAACGAGACATCGATCGCATTCCACAGCGGTTCCAGCGGCTCGCACCCCACCGACAGGCGCACGAACCCGTCGGGCACCGCATCCCCCCAGCGCGCCCGGCGCTCGCCCGAGGTGTGCACCGCACCGAAGCTGGTGCTCTCGGCGATCAGCGGGCAATCGTGCAGGAAGCGTTCGGCCGAGGCCGTATCCGGCAGCGTGATGCCGATCAGGAATCCGCCGCCGCGCATCTGCCGACGCGCGTGGGCGTGGAACGGGTCCGTGGCCAGCCCCGGGTAGCGCACCGCGAGCGTGCCGCGCGCCGCCAGCCGCTCGGCCAGCACCGCGGCACTGCCGCCCATGCGGTGCAGCCGCAGCTCCAGCGTCTCCAGCCCGCGGTGCAGCAGCCAGGCGTCGAATGGCGAGACGATGGCGCCGCTGGTGGTGCGCCACTCGCGCACGCGCTCGAACAACGCGGTGTCGCGCGTGGCGACGTGCCCGGCCAGCAGGTCCGAATGGCCACCGGGCGCCTTGGTGTCGGCCGCCATGACGATGTCGGCACCAAGCTCCAGCGGACGTTGCAGCAGCGGCGTCATGGTCGTGTTGTCCACGGCGAGCTTCGCACCCGCCGCCCGCGCGGCGGCGGCCACCGCCCGCAGGTCGCACACCTCCAGCCCGGGATTGGAGGGCGTCTCGCACACCACCAGCGCAGCACCCCGCATCGGTGCCGCGTGGAAGTCGCGGGTCGGGTGCTCGCGCACCGACACCCCGAGCGGTGCGAGGAAGCGGTGCACGATGCGCCGGGTGACGTAGTACCCGTCGGCGGGCACCACCACGGTGTCGCCGGCGCGCAGCGTCGCCATGAGCACCGCACCGATCGCCGCCATGCCGGACGGGAACACCAGCGAGGGGGCCTCCTCGAGCAGCGACAGCGCCGCCTCGCACGCCTCCCAGGTCGGGTTCGACATCCGTCCGTACACGAACGGCGCCTGCGGATCGCCCGGCAGGTGGAACGGGGCGGCCGGCACGATCGGTGGCGACAGCGAATCGCCGGGCACGAGCCCCGGCTGACGGTGGTGCAGCAGCTCGGCGGCGAGCGCGTCCTCGCGTGCACCGTTCCCGTCCACCGTCACGTCATCATCGCCCGCCGTCATCGCCCCGCCTTCACCGCACCACCGCTTGCGCTAGGCGCCACCGCTCAGCAGGTTGGTGAACAGCACCACCGTCATCACGATCATGACGATCAGCATCATGCTGGCCACGCTCCAGCCGCGCGCGAGCACCTGGCCGGGTCGCGACACGCGGGCCGCGGCGGAGATCGCACCGCGCAGGCCCTGCAGCAGCGCGGCCCGGATGCCGCGGTCGGTCTCGGCGACGCTGCGCGCCAGGTGCGGCCACGCATCCGGCAGCCAGCGCCGATAGACGATGTCGCTGTCGACGTTGATGCCGCGCACCTCGGGCGGATGCAGCCCGGTGCGCATCAGGAACACGAAGGCCAGCAACGCGAAGCACAGCAGCTGCATCTGGGTCAGCACGTGCGCCACGGTGTAGGCGTGGTAGTCGACCTCGAACGGCAGCAGCGCGTACAGCGTGCCCGGGAACACGCCGACGAACACGCACAGGAAGGCGGTGGCGAGCATCGCGATGCGCATGTTCAACGGCGCCTCGGCCGGACGCTTGCCGGAATCCTCGGCGAAGAACATGAAGTACGGCACCTTGATGCCCGAGTGGCTCAGCACGCCCGCCGAGGCCACCAGCAGCGCGAACCAGGCCACGTAGTAGCCCTCGTAGGAGGCTGCCGACAGGATCAGCGACTTGGACACGAACCCGGAGAACAGCGGGAAGGCGCTGATGGAGGCCGCCCCCACCAGACAACAGGCCGCCGTCACCGGCATGGTCCGGTACAGCCCGCCCAGCTCCGAGGCCTTGGAGGTACCGGTGCGGTACAGCACCGCACCCACGCTCATGAACAGCAGCGCCTTGTAGAGGATGTGAGCGAAGGCGTGGGCGGCGGTGCCGTTCAACGCCAGCTCGGTACCGATGCCGATGCCCACCACCATGAAGCCGAGCTGGTTGTTCAGGCTGTAGGCCAGCACGCGGCGCAGGTCGTTCTCGATCTCGGCGAAGAAGATCGGGAACAGCGTCATGATCGCGCCGATCCAGATCAGGATCTCGGTGCCGGCGTAGCCGCGTGCGAGCGCGTACACCGCCATCTTGGTGGTGAACGCGGACAGCACCACCGTGCCGGTCACGGTGGCCGCCGGGTAGGCGTCCTGCAGCCAGTTGTGCATCAGCGGGAAGGCGCACTTGATGCCGAACGAGAGGAAGATGAGCAAGGTGCCGACGCTGACCAGCCCGAGGTGGTCGAACGCGATCGAGCCGGTGTCGTGGTAGTGCACCAGCAGCCCCGCCATCAGCAGCACACCGGACAGCACCTGGATGATCAGGTAGCGCATGCCGGTGGCCATGGCGGCCGGCGTGCGGCGCGCCCAGATCAGGAACACCGAGGCGATGGCGGTGCCTTCCCACCACAGGAACAGCACGATCAGGTCCCCGGCCAGCACGCCACCGATCGCCGAACCGGCGTAGCCGAGCGTGGCCACCTGCTGCATCGTGTCGCGCACGTGCCAGGCGTAGACCGCGCTCAGCAGGGCGGCGATCGAGAAGATGATGGCGAAGATGCGTGCCAGCGGATCCATGCGCACGAACGTCAGGTCGAACCCGAGCACCTGCCATTGAGCGTGCAGGCCCATCGGGGTGTTCAGGATCAGCAGCAGGCCGAGCACCGGCACGCCGAGCAGCAGGGCGGCCCTCGCCCGGCCCGGCAGGAACGGGCACACCAGGGCGGCGACCAGGTAGACCATCGGCGGTGCGAGCAGCATCATCGCGGTGCCTCCCGCTTGTCGAGTCCGGCGTCCGGATACTCCTCGGCATCCACGGCCTGATCGCCGTAGAAGGTCTCGTCACGCCGGATCAGCCGTCTGAGCTGCTTGGCACCCAGCACGATCAGCGCGAACGCGCCGAACCCGACGATGGCGTAGAACGCCGGAAAACCCTCGCCCGGCACGTGCGGGTGCCGGTCGACGAAGAAGTCCAGCAGGAACAGCACGGCGCACAGGGCACCGAGCACCTTGACCGGGCGGTCCGGGATGTGAGCGGCCATCAGCGGGTGCGCCTGTCGGGGGTCGGTATCGTGATCGGTGTTCCGGGCCGCGTCAGCGCCATCGGATCAGCTCCAGCAGCTCGATCACCGGGCCGGGGAAGAAGAACAGCAGCAGCGTCACCGAGGCCGTCAGCATCAGGGCCCAGCGCATCGGCGCCGAGGTCTCCTGGTACGGCGAGGGGGCGCCGGCCGGCACACCGGGGTCGGGCCTGAAGAAGGCGCGGATCGGGATCGGCCCCAGGTAGGCGATGTTGAGCAGCGTGGACAGCATCAGCACCAGCGCCCAGAACACCGTGCCGGTGTCGAACGAGCCGCCCACGATCATCAGCTTGCTCCAGGCGCCGGCGGCCGGCGGCAGTCCGATGATGCCGAGCGCCCCGATCGCGAAGCAGGCGAAGGTGATCGGCATGCGCCGGCCCAGCCCGTCCATCTCGGAGATGTTCTCCTTGTGGGCGGTGACGATCAATGCCCCGGCACAGAAGAACAGCGTGATCTTGGCAAAGGCGTGGGTGAGGATCTGGAACCCGCCGCCGCTGATCGACATCGAGGTCGCCAGCAGTGCCGCCATGACCACGTAGGACAGCTGGCTGATGGTCGAGTACGCAAGCCTTGCCTTCAGGTTGTCCTTGGTGAACGCCACGCAGGAGGAGGCGATGACGGTGAAGGCGACCACCGGCAGCATCCAGGCGGCGGCATTCGACACCGCCATCAGGTCGATGCCGATCGTGTAGGTCATGACCTTCAAAAGCGCGAACACGCCGGTCTTGACCACCGCCACCGCGTGCAACAGGGCGCTCACCGGCGTAGGCGCGACCATCGCCGCGGGCAGCCAGCGATGCATCGGCATGACGGCGGCCTTGGCGGTGCCGAACACGAACAGCGCCACCAGCACGGCGAGCGCGCCGTGCGACATGCCGCTGTCGGCCAGTATCCCGCCGGGACGAAAATCCAGCGTGCCGGCACTGAGCGCCACCCAGGTGATCGCTGGCAGCAGCAGCCCGATGCTGGTGAACAGCAGGATGCCCAGGTAGATCTTGCCGGCGGTGCGCGCCCTGGCCGTGCCCGAATGCATGACCAGCGGCAGCGTGCACAGCGTCAGCGTCTCGTAGGCCACGAACAGCGTCACCAGGTTGTCCGCGTAGGCGGCCCCCATGACCGCTGCCAGCGAGACCGCGAAGCAGGCGTAGAAGCGCGTCTGGTGCTTCTCGTGGTGACCGCGCATGTAGCCGATGCTGTACACCGTGGTGACGATCCACAGGAAGCTTGCCAGCAGGCCGAACAGCACGCCGAGCGGTTCGGCCGACAGCTTCAGGGAGAAGTCCCCCACCAGCGGCAACGTGCCGCTGACCGGCGTGCCACCGGCCATCAGCTCGCGGTACACCGCCAGGTTGGCGATGAACTGCAGCACCCCGGCGACGATGATCACCAGCTCGCGCGCATCGCGCCGCTTCTCGCCGAGCAGCAGGATCAGCGGCA
>ENA-ORXT01003601-ORXT01003601.1-marine-metagenome-genome-assembly--contig:-NODE-3601-length-16889-cov-12.911075_pt1 | contig 16889 bp, 14 predicted proteins | sample MGYA00237868_ERZ511482 | MGnify/ENA metagenome assembly ERZ511482 | reverse complement strand
TTGGCATACAAAGGTAAATTATCTCCAATTAAATGCCGCACATTAAAGTCTGCTAAATATTCATCATCATACAATAAGGACCGACAAGATCCTAAGCCCATACCCATCCCAAATTCTCCACAAGCTCTTGCTAAGTGGTGGTTGATAGTGTTGGCCATAGCCGTCCCACCTGTCATGCTAGACACCCATATAGGTACTTGCATCGTTTTATTTAGAAACGAGAATGGTGGCAAACTATCGACAGCAGGATGTGGTGCCAACAATGGTTCGTAGTAAAACCGTTTATCTAAGCTATTTTTTGCTACTTGGGACTGGAAGGCGAGTTCGATATGATCTTGCTTCCTTTCTTTAGCAGTTGGGTCGTCAGTCAAATTCATTAGCTTTTTTAGTAAAATTTAGGTGCTGGTTGCTTCGCAACTTAGATTTTATTCAACACGGATTTCACTGATTGATATGGATTATTTTATAGGTCGTGTTCTCATACGTTGGCCACATATAAAACAACATCTAAGAACACGACCTACAAGCAAGAATAGCTGTAAATTATCAGTGTTAAACAAAACCGAAAACCACAGACAAATTAATCACCACTAATAAGGCAATCAATAATCGTTTTTAAACCAATAAACAGTAATTCCTTACCTTCTTTGGTTAAAAACGCTTCCTCTTCTTCCTCCACAAGAGAATCCTCTACAAAGGCTAACAAATCTTCTTGCGATGTGTTCTCAAAAAAAGCATCTAATCGCTCTTTAAAACGTCTTGCCTTAGAAGCATGCAGTAATTCCCAATTGGCTTCTTCCGCTTCATCAATTTGTTCCGTTTCTATCAATTCAGTCGTCGCTTGTACTTGCTGAATCGCTTTCCAAATTACTAAAGTTAGGTAGAGTAAATAATCTTTTTCTTTTTGAATTAATAAATCAAAGTTTTCGGATAAAATATAGGATAAGAGAATGGGCTGTTGCTCTTTTAATGCGCTTATAGCAATGGTGTATTGCTCTTCTGATTCACTAAGCTGGACGGCTATTTGGTCTATAATCTTTTCAGAAACAAAAGGTATTGGCATATAGTAGTGTTAAAATGAATAATATTTTAACTCAATGATGAATGATGAATGAGAAATGATGAATGATGAATACCCAATAAGACGCTACCTAGTAAGTGTTCACGTCTTATTAGGTATTCATCATTCATCATTTCTCATTCATCATTTCTCATTCATCATTCATCATTGAGTTAAGGTATTATTCATTGAGAATTTGCTGTTTATAGCTCAAAAGTAAGCTTTGTTTAAAAAAAATAACTAACAATTCAGCATTTTGTGTAAATTGTGTGGTAGAAAGAGTTTTAGAGGAATAGAGAAGTGAGATTAGGTTTTTTGTTGAAAAACAGCTCCTATGTCAAATTTTACAAGGGATTACGTCTATTCGTTTGTCTCTGCTCTCTATTCTCACATCGCTATTCTGAAATATAAAATTATTCGCAAACGATGAAAAAAATAACAACAGACGCTTCCAGAAGGAAGTTCCTAAAAACAGGGTCTACTTTAGTTGGTAGTTCCATCGCATTCAATGTACTGGGTAATAAAACGGCTAATACTGCTTTTAATTCAGATACGCTAAAAGTGGGCTTAATAGGTTGTGGCGGTAGAGGCACAGGTGCCGCCAACCAAGCAATGAATGCGGACCCAAATGTGGTACTCACCGCAATGGCAGATGTATTTGAGGATCGCCTAGAGATTTCCTACAATGCTTTGATGGACGAAAATCCAGAAAAGATGAAGGTCGCACCTGACCAAAAATTCATGGGTTTTGATGGCTATAAAAAAGTATTAGAATCAGATGTGGATGTAGTAATCTTGGCAACACCTCCAAATTTTCGACCTGCACATTTAGAAGCTTGTATTGCTGCTGGAAAACACGTCTTTTTTGAAAAACCTGTGGCGGTTGATGCACCCGGTATCCGTAGAGTTCTTGCAACTGCCAAAGAAGCAAAAGCGAAGAATTTAGGCTTTATGTCTGGTTTCTGCTGGCGCTATGATTATCCAAAAAGAGATACGTATAAGCGTATTTTAGATGGCGCAATTGGCGATATTAATACCGTTTATACTACTTACAATACAGGCGAATTGTGGTGGAAAGATACAAAACCAAGCTGGGGTAAATTCAAAAAAGAACTAAGAAATTGGTTGTATTATAATTGGCTATCTGGCGATCATATTATGGAACAAGCGGTGCATAGTGTAGATTTAATGTCTTGGGCTATGGGAGACCAGCTTCCTATAAAAGCAACAGGTACAGGTGGTCGCCAAAGTAGGACAGAAGCAAAGTATGGAAATGTATTTGACCACTTTGCTATCGTTTATGAATACCCTAATGGAGCGAAAGGTTTCCACTTGTGTCGCCAACAAAAAGGCTGCTCAAGGGCTTATCATATAGAGGCAATGGGCGATAAGGGTCGAGCAAATATGGATGTTTTTAGCAAACATGAAATCATCGGCAAAAAGAATTGGGAATGGGAAAAAACGCATAGCAAAAAAGACAAAAACAACATGTATCAAACGGAACATGATGAATTGTTTGCGTCTATCCGTAAGGGTCAACCAATTAATGATGGGATACGTGCGGCGAATAGTACAATGCTGGCTTTATGGGGCAGAATGGTGGCTTATACAGGAGAAACTTTGACTTGGGAACAGGCACTTAATTCAGAGGAAGTCTTAGGACCAAAGATTGATGAATATAATTGGGATTTGGATTGGGATATGGCGGAAGTGGCACAACCTGGGATAGCGAAATTTGTATAATAGACTTGTTACCCTTTAAGAAATACCTATCTGAAATGCTCTTTTTCTGTTATTTTCCTCTAAAAAATAACTCAATAAAATGATTATTCAGTGATTTTTTAAAGAAAACTAACAAAAAAATAGCTATTTCATATAGGCATTTTTAAAGGGTAACAAGTCTAATGAAAAAATAGTCTCTTCAAAAATGACGATTATTTATAGTTAGGTACTTAATTCCATGAAACTGCATGAAATTAAAACTAGGATTAATTAGTACTTATGTCCTTCCCTTGTTGTAGATGCCCACTAATTAGCTATTGGTAAATGTACAAAAAACAGGGTATATAGTAAATGTATTGCCAGCTTTACCGAATATAATACATCTAAATTATTAAGATGTTAGCCTATTCTTCCAATACTTTCTTTCTATATTTGCTCTTCAATTAAATGACAGCGAAATGTAAATTTTCGCCTAATGAAATGTTAAGTGAATCTGATAAGAAAAATTAAGGTTTAAGCTTGTATAGGAATACCTTATGGTATATAGGTAACCAGTAGATGGAATAGATTCTTTAGAGGCAGCAAATTTGGTTTGTTTTTTATTAAAAAAAAAAATCAAATTTACTGCCTCTAAAATCCCAATCAGCCAAATATACTTTTTACCCACTATTGTGAATAAGAAATTTTATAAAATATTATCTGATTCTTTAATTTAAAAATACATGGGAATTCTTATATTAGATAGAAACAGAGATATGACTCCTTGGGTGACGGCTCTTCAAAAGCAATTGCCTAATACAAGCATTGAAGTGTATCCAGAGGTAAAAGATACAGCAGCGATTGATTTTGTGATTACCATGCGACCAGATCCAACTAGCTTTCAACAATTTCCTAATGTAAAGGTGGTTCATTGTATTGGTGCAGGAGTTAATTATATATTAGAAGCAAACGTTGTTACGGAAGCAATGATTTTGGCCAGAATAGTTGATCCCTATTTGACCGAAGATATGTGGGAATTTGTATTAAGTGTGGTCTTAACACAAATTAAAAACTTACCTACTTTTGTTGAGGAACAAAGAGTGCGTAATTGGAAGCCAATGTCTTATCGGCGTTTCAAAGAAACAAATATTGCTGTTCTTGGTTTAGGCAAAATTGGTGCTTATACGGCTGCTGAATTTGCTAAATTAGGTTTTCAAGTTACGGGCTGGTCAAACTCTAAAAAAAATATTCTCGGTGTAGAAAGCTATGTAAGTTTAGAACAATTGCCTAAATGTTTAGAAAAAGCAGATTTCTTGGTCAACATTTTACCCTTAACGGCAAGCACTAAACATATTCTAAATAAAGTAAATTTACAATACCTTCCCCAAGGAGCTTTTTTAATTAATGTGGGTAGAGGACAACATAATCAGGAAGCGGATATAATCGAATTATTAGATAGGGGACATTTATCAGGGGCCTTATTGGATGTGTTTAGCCAAGAACCATTACCTGCTACTCATCCATTTTGGAAGCATCCAAAGGTGTTTGTTACCCCACATATTGCTAGTGTCACGAATGCTAATTCTGCGGTAACGCAAATAGCGGATAATTATAAGCGATTTAAAAAAGGGATTGCCTTAGAAAATGTGGTTTCTTTGGAAAAAGGGTATTAATTCTACATTAAGACTCTAAGAAAGTCTAGTTTTTTTTATCTTAAAGAGTTGGTAAAAAGTATATTTGGTATAGTAGGTTTTTTAGAGGGAGAGGATTTGATTTGTTTTTATAAAAAATAAATCAAATCCTCTCCCTCTAAAAAATCTATACAATCTACTGCTTGCCTAATGCCAAAAGCTATCAAAAATCTAGATTCTTAATACAGAATTGATAACCTCAACTTCAACTTCAAAATGGGACGTAGGTAACACGTAGTTTTAAGTGTCTAGTTTTGAAGTTGAAGTTGAGTTTGAATTTAACATCACCCAACAGGCGTACTTACCATTAAGCCGCCATACTCCAAAGCCATTTTTCGGTCTTTACTGATTTCCTCGTATTCTGGTGTGGTACACATTGTGATAAAACTTTCTTTATTCGGATAAGCAACAAGTAATAGCAAATCTGGTTGTGATTCATAATCGCCAATGATAGTTTGATGTACATTGCCCATCCATACGACTTTACCATTTGCCTTTTCCATTAAAGCCACCATATTTTTGGAATAGCGTAAATAAGCTTCTTTGCCAGTTTCCGCTCCATTACCCGACTTTTCTTTAAACTTTAGAATATTGATCATCGTGATCGGGGTATTGGAAGGGTATTCTTTAATAAATTTTACAAATTCTTCTTTAGAAGGCGTTACTTGATTTGTTAATTTCATGATATAAGTTTATGTTGGGTGTTATTAAGCTGGACTTTAGCTATTGGTATTTAGTCTTTGGTACGTTTATGCTTGGCAGTAGCCCAAAGATAGTCCTATCTACCGAGTAGTTGAATTTAGGGATAAAAAGAAGTGGGTCGAATAACTTATCCGACCCACTTAAAATGTAATGGTTTGTTTATAGTATATAAAAATATAGTCCAAAACTAGGATTAAAATACTAATTTTTATAATTTAAGAAGAAAAAAAATCTATATTTAAGAAAAAAAAGAAAATAGAGTTGAAGTCTATTCAGTATTGAGCGTTTACTTTACACCTTGTTAATCAGAAGAATGAAGAAGACCCAAGAAAAAATTATAGTTATGGCTATTCGCTTATTTAATCAAAAAGGAGTGGGTAATATACGTTTACAAGATATAGCAAAAGCTGCCGAAATAAGCCCGGGGAATTTAACTTATCATTACAAAACAAAGAAAATTTTAATGATGGCTGTTTTAGATTATATGTCTGCAGTTCGGTTAAATATGAAGTCGGTCTATCAGCCAGCTTTAGAGGCAACCAACTGGATAGACTTGTTAAAAAATTATTTACATTTTCAAATACAATTTCGTTTCTTTTCTAGAGATATATTGGAGATTATTTGTCTAGTACCAGAAGCTAAAAATCTGTTTGAGCAACAAATAGCATATATGGTGGATTTTTCAAAAAATAGCATTTATTTAGCGATAGGTAAAGGATATATGTTGCCAGAACCAAGAGAAGGGCATTTTGACATATTTGCTAAAAATCTTTGGGCAATCTTGGATTCTTGGTTGAGAGAGCGGGAGGTATTTGGAGAGGAACAAGTGGGGCTTTACCAAGCTATGTTAGCCGTACTAGAAATGCATTATCATTATTTTACGGATGAGGGGAGAGAATTATACGTAGAAATATTAAAGCAATTGCCCGATTTAGTGGAGAAAGAAATTAGTATTTGAATAATTAAACTCGTTCCCACAACAATACATGTTTCAACATAAATCCTTTCCCTGCATCAAAAGGCTCCGTAGATAAAATTAATTGTTGGTCTTGATTAATAAAAGTAAAAGTTCGAACTAAATCGGTATCTACCCAATTAGGGAAAAGACTCCTATCTACCTGATGAACCACGGTATTCCCTACAATTTTAAACATCCCCGAATAGGAAGTATACCTACGAAAAGCTTGTTTCATTTCTTCAGGTGTTCCTTTCCAAGTATGGTTTATTTGAAATTTTGGACGGCCGGGATCCATTAGCAAGGCCGTCATTCTTCCTTCTTTGGTGTAAATAATGGTGCCTTTGCAATCTGCTCCATAAGGATAGGAATAGAAAGTACCATCTTCCTTTTCTATTTTATAATGGACTAATTCCCAAACACCTATAAACTTATTTATCATTTTTACTTTTTTTAATAAAATTTTACTCATTTATAAAATTCCTTGCAAAATATTATGCAACTTTAATAATTAATTTTTAAAAAAATGATGAAGTTGAGGCTATTTTGTTTGGGGCGTAATTTGAAATATTTCATAAAATGGACTTTCATAATTCTACATTAGGACGCTAGTTTTTCTGTCTAAAATAGCTGGTAAAAAGTATATTTTACAGATAGGTTCTTTAGGTGGAATTATATAGTCGTCTTAAAAAGTAATATTTCCAACTTGTTTATTTGTCACGCTGCTAAACAAATAAACGATTTAAACAAATAAACCATTAATGGATTATTCATTTTTTAAGCGATACTCTAATCTATCTAAAAACCTGTCTTTCTTAATTATGGTTAAAATAGGTAGATGTTTGGTTAATTAAGTGTTTTTTTTGTATTTTTAACATTTCATTTACGGAATTTATCTCTAATATTCAAGTAACTACAAAGTCGGTTGACTTTTATAACAAGAACATTTACTATGAACAAGACATCAATTCCCCCCTATTTAATTATATTATTCCTGTTGTGGAATCCTACCTTAGCACAAGCAACAGAAAATGAGCCTACTTGCCTTGCTGGAGTTACCTTTATGTTGGATGACGTTGCTAAAGAAGTCACTGTAAATGCTAGTGATTTATTACAAGATGTAGCAGGTGAAAGTGAAGTAGATGAGTCGCTTCAATTAAGGATTTGGCATCCCAAATTTACGATTGATAAACCTCAAGCTGACGCTGCGGCAAAAACTATATTGGACTTACCAAGCAGTGTTACTTTTGATTGTGCGGAGATAGGGATACAACTGGTAGAGTTATATGCTATTGATGCAGATGGAAATTGGGGCTTTTGTCTTAGCAATATAGATATTCAAGCTGCTAATACTACTTGCAACACAACAATAGAGACTTCTAATACGGAGCGAATTGCTGGACGTATATCCACGATTACGGGTATTCCATTAGAAAAAGTCGCCTTAAAATTTAGCACTACTGACACGGAGAAGGCCTCAGTTTTTACTGATTCTGCTGGTTATTTTGAAATGAAAATGCCAGAAAACAAGGATTTTGTAGTACATTTGGAGAAAGAGGGCGATATAATAAATGGTATCTCTACTTTTGATATAGTACTTCTTGCTAAACATATTATTAATGCCGCTCCGTTCACAGTGCCTTATCAATATATTGCAGCAGATGTTAATCGCTCGGGTACGGTTACTGCCTTTGATATGGTTGAGTTACGTAGGGTTATTTTAGGTTTGCAAACAGAACGATTCCCTAACAATACCAGTTGGCGTTTTATTACTAAGGAGGATTATTATGCTTCTTCAAATCCTTTAGAGGGAGCGTTTACCGAAAATATTCTATTGACTGATCTAGATAATCCTATTGGAGACTTATCGTTTTTTGCTATTAAAATTGGAGATGTGAATGCGAGTGCAGATATCAATGGCTTGGTAGGCGCAGAAGCACGTAAGGAAGTAGGAGGGATTCAAATCACAACAGCTGATAGGTTGGTTAAAATAGGAGAGACCTTTGAACTTCCCTTTTTTAGTAAAGGACTAAAAGACTTACAAAGCTTACAATTTTCTTTATTTTGTAAAGGCTTGAAAGTTGTAGCTATAGAAGAAGGTATCTTGAAAGCCAATCATTTTGCTGGCACAGGCACAAATAGGGTAGGTATTTCTTGGGATGCTATTTTTACTACACCAGTACCCGAAAAAGAAGAAGTGTTATTTACGCTACAGCTAAAGGCACTTGAAAATGGGCAATTAAGTCAATTACTTTCTTTGTCAGATGAGCTTGTTGCAGAGGTAGTTAATCAAAAGGAAGAACTACTGAATTTAGAGTTGAATTTTATAAAAGATAGTTCATTTGAGTTGTTTCAAAATGAGCCAAATCCATTTGACTATGAAACTACTATTGGCTTTACACTACCAGAATATGGTCCTGTGTCCCTAGAGATATTCAATCTTAATGGCAAGCTAGTAAAAGAAATTCATGGTAATTTCGATAAGGGGTATAATGAAATAAGCATTAATAGACAAACCTTAATGGACAATGGTACTTTTATTTATCAACTTAGAACGGATCAAGGAATACGCACTAAAAAAATGATAGCCATTAAGGAATAGAAGTCAGAAGTCAGACCGAAAAATAAATTTTTCTGTCAGAAGTCAGATTTATGACGTGTTCCTAGACGTTAACGACTGCGTCATAGTTGCGTCTAGGAACACGTCATAAATCTGACTTCTGACAGCAAAGCGGTCTGACTTCTGACTTCTTTTTTTTGACTTCTTTTCATAATATCCACTCCTTAATCGTCTCAACCATTACTTTATCAGCGGTTCTTGGCCAATTAATATGAGATAGCTTAGGATGGGTGGAGGATTTGGTTAGTGTCAAAGTTGATAAAGTACTAGCCTTTTTAAATTTCTGATATAAATTAGCGATTGCCGCTTTCGGAGCCATTAAATCCCCTTCTATATCAATTGCTAAAATAGGAATTTTTACTTCCGTCATAGCTTGTTCATAGTCAAAATTATCGCCAACTACTTTGTAATTTCCAGTTTTACCAGTGTAGCCCCATTCTTGCATTTGCGTTTGTGTCGTATAATAGCCACCGATTTTGAACTTGGGTAATACAGCTATGATTCGACCAATGATTGGCAATAAATGGAGTCCTATCTTTCTCCTATAATAATGAAAACCCGACCATCCTTTGTAATAAACATTTGGTGATCCTATTATTGCTAACCCATCGTAACTATTCGGATACTTAGCGACTGTTAAACAAGCCACTTGTCCACCTAAACTATGTCCTAGAAGATAAATTTTTTGGTTTGGTGATTTGGTTTTTAGGTTATCTGAAACAGCTTTTAAATCGATAATCATTTCCAAAAAACCGTAATTATTAGCATCGGGTCGAACGGAAGACAAGCCATGTCCTCGTAAGTCAGTAGTAACAACAGTAATACCAACCTCGCTTAGTTGTTGGGCAAAACGAGCATAGTAAGTAGCTTTTACACCAAAGGCAGGATAAAGCACCAATATTGGAGCTGTGGGTGTAGTAGCCCGATAAATAGTGATGCTTAGCTTCGAATGGTCTTTTAATTGTACTATAATTTGTTCTTGATTGCTCATCATATTATGTTACAAAAAATAAGTGCGAAAGTAAACAAATGGCATCTGGCAAACAGTAGATAGGATATGTTTTTTAGAGGAGCACAATTGATTTGTCAAATAATCTCAATCTATTACCTACATTTGTAGAATGATGAGCGAAAAAATCCAAGCCTACAATTTTGACATCAGCAAATTTGGTTTTGAATAAAGCGGGCCCTATTTTGGTGGCTATTTTTCGTCTTTTGATAACCCAAAAAAGGCGCAACTTTATGCTTGTTTACAAAAATTAACCATTTTTTGCTTACCTTTCCTTTTATACGGTCCATCTGTTTATACAAACTTCAAAACACTAATGGATAAATATCGTATTTATAAAATAAGGAAAAAATAAATAATCATGAAATTAATAAGATTTGGAGAGACAGGAGCAGAAAAGCCAGGTTTACAGTTAGAAGATGGATCACGTATTGATGTATCTGCATTTGGAGAGGACTATAATGAAAATTTTTTCGCTACCGATGGTCTTGAAAGATTAGAAAAATGGAACGAAAGAAACCGAAAATACTGTACGGTACTTACTGGAGAAGAGCGATTGGGTCCACCTATCGCTAGACCTTCTAAAATTGTATGTGTAGGATTGAATTATGCTAAACATGCCAAAGAAAGTGGGATGGAAGTGCCAAGCGAACCTGTATTGTTCTTTAAAGCAACTTCCGCTATTATTGGACCAAATGACCCCGTAATGCTACCGAAGGGTAGCGAAAAATCAGATTGGGAAGTGGAATTAGCGGTGGTTATCAGCAAAAAAGCATCCTATGTTACGAAGGCGGAGGCGATGGATTATGTAGCAGGGTATCTATTACATAATGACCTAAGTGAACGTGCTTTTCAATTGGAAAGGGAAGGACAATGGGTAAAAGGAAAGAGTTGCGATACCTTTGCTCCAATGGGTCCCTATTTAGCAACTAAATCAGAAATTATCGATCCACATAATTTGGATCTTTGGTTAAAATTAAATGGCGAACAATTACAACATAGTAATACTGCTGATTTTATTTTTGATATTCCTACTGTTGTGAGTTATATAAGTCAATTTATGACCTTATTGCCTGGGGATGTTATTTCTACAGGCACGCCTTTTGGTGTAGGCTTAGGCTTTGATCCACCTAAATATTTGAAAGCAGGGGATATTATGGAATTGGGAATAGAAGGCTTAGGAGTGGCCCGACAAGAAGTTATTACTTATCAAGCTAGTGATTTAATTATTGATTGATTAATTGATTGATTATTAATTACTTACGTTTCGCTGAAATTAAATTCCAATAAAAACAAATTGAGGTTTCTAAAATCAAAATTGTATAGCATAAAGCTTTTAGCCCTCGGTAAGAAATCTTAAATAGACTTGTTACCCTTTAAGAAATGCCTATATGAAATAGCTATTTTTTCGTTAGTTTTCTTTAAAAAATCCTTGAATAGTTGTTCTATTGAAGTATTTTTTAGAGGAAAATAACGGAAAAACAGCATTTCAGATAGGTGTTTCTTAAAGGGTAACAAGTCTAATATACTTCTTACCAGATATCAAGCTGAAACTATTAAACTATATGAATAATAATTGGGAAAAAAGATGGCATCCCCTTCGAGAGGAATGGGTCGTATATGCTGCACACCGCAATAAACGGCCGTGGAGTTTTGATGTCAATGAAGTGCCAAAACCAAAAGCAGCCTATGATCCTAATTGCTATTTATGCCCGAAGAATCAGCGTAATAATGGACTGTCAAATCCTGATTATGCAGGGGTATTTGTTTTTGAAAATGACTTTCCTGTAGTTGGTTTATTAGCGCCTGATATTCCTATAGAAAAACAGACAACAGATGATTCTTTGTACAAAACCCAAGCAGCTAAAGGTATTGCCAAAGTAATTTGTTACGCGAAAGAGCATCATCATACCTTGTCCGAAGTATCTGCGGAAAGGGTAGTAGAAGTATTTACTACTTGGCAACAAGAAATGCGTTTTTTTGAAAAACATGCAACGATTCATTCCGTCTTGATTTTTGAAAATAAAGGGGAATTGGTAGGGGTATCCAATCCACATCCCCATTGTCAATTATATGCGGTTGATTTTCCATTAAAATTAGTGGAACAGGAATTGCAAGCTTGTACGAAATACCGACAAAAATTCGACAAAAATTTATTTGTAGCTATTATTGCTGCAGAAAAAAAAGCGGGCATACGAGTGATTGTAGAAAATGAGGGAGCGATTGCCTTTCTTCCTTTCTTTGCTAGATATGCTTATGAGATATTAATTTTTCCAAAGAAAAGACACGCTACATTATCCACTTGTTCCCTAAAGGAATTGTCAGATTTGGCGGCGGCTTATCAGGAAGTCATTCAGCGATATGATAAATTATTTGCTACTAGTTTTCCTTATGTGATGAATATCCATCAAGCCCCTATTGATGGAGGCAATTATCAAGACTACCATTTTTATATTCATTTTCAACCTCCTTTGCGTCAACCCGGTCTACCTAAATATTTAGCAGGTCCAGAAATTGGCGCAGGTAATTTTATGGCGGATACCATGCCAGAGGAAAAAGCAGCGGAATTAAGAAAAGTAAAGCTGTAACGACGAAAAAATATTTGGCTAAGGATTAAAAATAACCAATCATGTCCTTTTTTAAAGAACATCAACATATAGTTATTGGACAAGCACCCGGTCGAATGGATGTGATGGGGGGGATTGCAGATTATTCTGGTTCTTTGGTTTTGCAAATGCCTATACAGGAAATCGCTACAGTACAAGCTGCTTTTAGGCAAGATGGACTATTTAGGATACATAGTACGATGTTAAATCAAACAATCGAAATAAAAGTGGCTGACTTGCCTAAAAGTTATGAAGAGTCACGAAGCTTTTTTGCAAAGCAGGAGTCTGGTCATTGGATCGCTTATATTTTAGGTTGTTTAATCGTACTAAAAAAAGAAAAATCAAACGCTTTTAAGAAAGTTCAAAAAGGAATAGATTTTTGGTTGGAATCTACTGTTCCATTAGGGAAAGGTGTTTCTTCGTCTGCTGCTATTGAAATAGCTACCATGCGAGCCTTAGCCCAATTATATGCTATTGAGTTTCAAGGTACGGACATTGCTGTCCTAGCCCAAAAAACAGAAAATCTGGTGGTGGGAGCCCCCTGTGGACTGATGGATCAATTAGCTTGCAGTTTTGGTAAAGACGCACATCTATTACCCATTTTATGTCAACCTGATAAACTCTTTCCGCTGATTCCCCTACCCAAAGAACTTAATTTTGTCGGCATTGATAGTGGCATTCATCATGCGGTGAGTGCTGCTTCTTATGGGGATGTCCGAACGGCCACTTTTATGGGCTATACCATTATTGCTATAGCTAATGGCTGCTCTATTTCGGAAATACAAGAAGCAAAAAAATCAGGTTTATGGGAAAGCTTGCCTTATCATGGGTATTTGTGTAATATTACACCCACTCAATTAGCAAAGATATATTTAGAATTATTACCTCAGAACATAAAAGGTAAAGATTTCTTAGCCTTATATGGAGATAGCATAGATATAGTTACTGAAATTTTACCAGAGCGAGAGTATAAGGTGCGAGCTTGTACTAAACATCCTATAATGGAAAATTATCGGGTACATCAATACAGGAATATACTTCAAACAGCCAATCAAAATAAGCAAGGTTTAACGACAACCGACCTACAATTATTAGGGGAACTTATGTACCAATCCCATTCGAGTTACACGATGTGTGGATTAGGAAATGCTTATACAGATGAAATTGTACAGCTCGTTAAAGAGACCAACCCTACAAGTGGATTGTATGGAGCTAAAATCACAGGTGGAGGGAGTGGGGGAACGGTTTGTGTTTTATGTTATGGTGAGCAAGGTCTTGCTGCTGTTCAAAAGCTTCGGCAAAAATTTCAAGAAAAGTTTGGCAATGAGGTTATGTAACAATCTAAATGCGCCAGATTTGAGTTTACTCCGAAAAGTCGATTTGGGCAAAACTGCCAGATTTTAAAAATCTGGCAGTTTTGTTACCTCCAGAAAATTACATAAGTTCATCTTCTACGCCATTTCTTAAAATCCCAATTCCAGCCGCTTCTACTTCCACTACATCGCCCGGTTTTAAATAAATAGGTGGGTCAAATCTAGCACCTGCGCCATTTGGTGTACCTGTTGAAATCATGTCTCCAGGTTTAAGCGTCATAAAGGAACTTAAATAAGAAATAATATAGTCAAAGGGGAACATCAAATTAGATGTATTATCATTTTGGCGAATGTCTCCATTGACCCTAGTTTGGATAGCTAAATCCGTATAATCTGCCACTTCATCTGCTGTCATCATCCACGGTCCGATAACACCTGACTTATCAAAGTTTTTTCCTTGAGTTACATTAAATTTTGCATGTCTTACCCAGTCTCTTAAGGTGCCTTCATTCATGAGCGTCAAGCCAGCAATATGACTTAAAGCTTCTTTTTTCGGAATCCGACGACCGCCTTTTCCAATGATAATAACGATTTCTCCTTCATAATCTAATTTATCAGATTCTGGAGGGCGAATCACATTTTGCTGATGTCCCACAAAAGAATCTAAATAGCGTAAAAATACACTTGGATATTTTGGCAAACTAGAATTGTCTTTATACTCGTCATTTCTATTGGCATAATTAACGCCAATACAAATAATTTTTTGACCAGAAATAATGGGCGGTAAATATTCTATTTCTTTTTCTGAATAAACTACTGGTAAGTTGGTAGCTATTTCTTTTAACCTTTCCATTGCATCTAGCTCTATCCATTTGCGGAGATCATTTCCATAGGCAGCTCCAATATCTGTAAATTGAATGCCGTCAGCAGATTCTACAACGGATCCATAAGTGATGCGGTCATTTACTTTATAAGTGGCGAATTTCATGTATTAGTTTTGAATGATGAATTAGGGAGGTGAAAGATATATGTTAGAGGGAGTGAATTTAATTTGTTTTTTTGTAAAAAAACAAATTAAATTCACTCCCTCTAATATTATTCCACCCCTCCCCAACACATATATTTAATGTCCAGATAGTCGTCCATCCCATATTTAGAACCTTCTCTACCAAAACCACTTTCTTTTATACCTCCAAAAGGGGCAACGGTTGTGGAAATCATTCCTGTATTAATGCCTACCATGCCATATTCTAAAGCTTCCGCAATACGCCAAATTCTAGCATAATCTCGTCCGTAGAAATAGGCCGCCAATCCATAAGGGGTATCATTTGCCAGTTCCAATACCTCCTCTTCCGTTTTGAATTTAAAGACTGGTGCAATAGGACCAAATATTTCTTCATTGAAAACCTTCATATCTTTGTTAGCATTAGCCACGATAGTAGGTTTAAAAAGGAGGGAATCTTTTTTTCCGTGTCTTTTTCCTCCTAATAAAATTTGTCCTCCTTTATCAATTGCATCTGCGACCACTCCTTCTACAAATTCCACGGCACTTTCTTGTATCATTGGACCTATATATACGCCTTTTTTTATCCCATTTCCAATTTTTAATTTTTTAACGGCTTTGGTAAACTTAATAATAAATGTTTCATAGATACCTTGTTGTACAAAAATCCGATTGCTGCAAACACAAGTTTGACCTGCATTTCGGTATTTAGAGGCAATCGCTCCCTCGACTGCTAAATCTATATCTGCATCATCGAAAACAATAAAAGGCGCATTGCCGCCTAATTCCAAAGATAATTTTTTGACAGTGTCCGCACATTGTCGCATCAGTAATTTACCGACTTTAGTTGACCCTGTGAAAGAGAGTTTCTTAACCAATACATTTTCACACATTTCCTTTCCAATTTCACTTGCCTCACTACTCACTACAATATTAACAACTCCGGGAGGAAAACCTGCTTGATCTGCTAATTCTGCTAAAGCCAAAGCAGAAAGGGGTGTTAATTCTGCTGGTTTAATTACTACTGTGCAACCTGCTGCTAATGCAGGTGCAACTTTTCGAGTGATCATGGCATTCGGAAAATTCCAAGGTGTAATTGCTGCAACGACCCCAATAGGTTGTTTAATTACTGTAATGCGTTTATCTCGCTGGTGTCCCGGTATGACATCTCCATAAGCTCGTCGGGCTTCTTCTGCAAACCATTCGACAAAGGAAGCGCCATATTTTATTTCCCCAAGGGCTTCTGCTAATGGTTTACCTTGTTCTAAAGTTAATAGATGGGCTAATTCTTCCGCATGTTCTATTTGCAGTTCATACCATTTTCGCAAAATAGTAGCTCGCTCATGAGCCGCATACTTTTTCCAAGTTTTAAAAGCCTTATGTGCAGCCTCAATCGCTTTTTTGCATTGTGCTCTCGACATACCTTCTACCTCTGCCACTAGAGATTGGTCATAGGGATTGGTAACTTTAAAGGTGCTTTTTCCTTTGACCCATTTGCCATTGATATAGGATTTTGTTTTTAATAGTTTCATATTTTGTAAGTAGCTCAGGCATTCTGCCTAAGAAGTTCGTAATACTTTGAGTAAAGGATTTAGAAAGTAATATTGAAAATTTCGTAATACTTTGAATAGAGGTCTCAGGCAGGATGCCTAAGCTACATTTATCGTATGGAATTCTTCGTCAAATCTAAACCCTTTATTAATTCTTTTATTTCCGTAGACAAAATAATTGTCTTCGCCTCAATATCTCCTTTTAAATAAACTTCCATTAATTCCATGCCTATTTTAGAAAAATTTTGCAATACTTCCAGCGGTCGTCCTTCTCGTAGTCGTATCAGTAAATTCACCATTTTATAAGATGGATTACCATCTATAATATAGTATGTCTCAGAAGCTACTACTCGGCATTTAATTCCAAGTTTGGGTGCATATCCTGTTGCGACTAATTTATTCGTTAATTCTGCAAAGAATTTCTGAGTATCTAATTGTACGTTAGCGGTGCATTCTAAGGTTATGTGTGGCATGTTTTAAAAATTTCAAATGCTCTAGTGAAATAATTTTTGAAACACAAAAGGAACAAAAGAACACAAAAGGGTTTTCACAAAAGAAAACATTTTAAAAATTTTGTGAAAACTCTTTTGTGTTCTTTTGTTCCTTTTATGTTTCAAAAAAAAAATTGTTATTGGAATTTCTCAAGCTACATCCTCAAATCCTGCAACAATCGGATTAG
>ENA-ORXT01003600-ORXT01003600.1-marine-metagenome-genome-assembly--contig:-NODE-3600-length-16891-cov-12.454145_pt1 | contig 16891 bp, 13 predicted proteins | sample MGYA00237868_ERZ511482 | MGnify/ENA metagenome assembly ERZ511482 | reverse complement strand
GTCTAAATCTGTTGCCATTTATATCCGTTGCCAATAAGCTTATTGGCAACGGATATAAATGGCAACAGATTTAGACGCTGGTATTTACCTATTTACTTGTAGGTAGGTTATTTATTTATTCATTCATTCATCCCTTAACTCTATCCAACATAAAGAATACCATCTCCATTTTCATAAATTAAGCGATAAGAATGACCATCATTTTAAATAATATTAGTAAGGCAGTTGACATCTTGAATAAAACTAATAAATTTTATGAGTAAAATTATATGGAGTACAATCCTTTTGTTTGTATTTGTTGTTGTGGGCAAGTCGCAAATACCTTATACGCTAACAGATACGGATGTGACAATCGTAAATGGGATAATTACTTCCTCGATTCTTACGGACGCTAGTGGGGATAATTATCAACCCGATATTATTATCCCCGAGCTGCTTGACGGACAACTCGTATCAGGGATAGGGGAGAATACTTTTCGATATTATAATCTAATCAGTGTGGATTTGCCTGCTGGGCTTACGACGATTGAGGCTAGTGCCTTTAGAGATAACAATCTAACTCGTGTGACTTTGCCTGCTAAGCTTACTTCCATTGGGAGTAGTGCTTTTCGAGATAATAGCCTACCCCATGTGACTTTGCCTGCTGGGCTTACGATCATTGGGGATTTTGCATTTCAGAATAACCGCCTAACCCATGTGACTTTGCCTGCTGGGCTTACGATCATTAAAGAACGGGCTTTTAATGTTAATTTCCTAACTCGTGTGGATTTGCCTGCTAGGCTTACAACCATTGAGGCTAGTGCTTTTCGAGATAACCGCCTAACTCGTGTGGATTTGCCTGCTGGGCTTGCGTCCATTGGGGACAATGCTTTTCTTGCTAACCGCCTAACCCATGTGGATTTACCTACTGGGCTTACGTTCATTGGGGAGAACGCTTTTAACAGTAATCGTGATTTAGCCAGCTTTGTTTTGCCAAAGGTTTTCACTGTTGGTAAATCAATGAGATGGCAAGCAAGTAATGGAACTCTTTTAAGTGCAGAACATATTATCTTACCTGCAAATTTTGGTAATAGCTATAGAGCCATTATTCAGAATTAGGGAATAAATATAGGGATACCGAAGGACAAATTGATAATAACGAATAGCTTTTTAATTTGCTGGACAATCAGAAATTGTCCAACAAAAAGCGTCCTCATGTCCAGCAAGCGAGAAAAAATGAAATTAGCATATAATGTATGACTGCCAAACAAATTAATAAACTAATCTTATTATTGGAGGAGAAAGGTATTGAATTTGATAAAGGACTTTCCGAATTTGAATTAGGAGGAATTGAAAAGGAATTTGCTATCATTTTTCCTGCAGATTTAAAGATCCTCTTAAAAACTAAATTACCAGTCTCAAATGGCTTTGTACATTGGAGATATGGTTTGAATAGTACAAAAGGAAAAATAGAAATTGAACAAAGACTCGGTCGGCCATTGAGGGGAATGCTATTCGATATAAAGGGAAATAATTTTTGGTTACAAGAATGGGGAAATAAACCACCTGATTTTGCAGAACAAAAAGAAATAGCAACTACTAAATTAAAAAATAGCCCGATATTAATTCCAATTTATTCCCATAGATATATACCAAGCGAACCACAAGAGATCGGTAATCCAATATTCTCCATCTATCAGACAGACATCATATATTATGGGTTTGATTTAGCGGATTATCTCTCAAAAGAATTCAACTTAAAATTAGCAGAAGATTTTGGCGAAGCAACGGAACCAAAAGAAATAGAATTTTGGAGTAAACTGGTGGAATTGAATGTATGAAAAAGAGCACTCTCTATAATCTTGCGGCAGCGAAAATAAAAATTTGTAATAATCAAAGATGAAAAAGGGCAGACAAATCTATTGGGTATTTTTACTATTAATTTTTATTACTTCCAGCAAAGGACAAAATCCGACATACCAACTTGGCAATACGAAAAAACAATTATTCATTGACTTTGGTAATATACCTATTGTTACCAAATCGGATAGGCTGTTCCTGAAGGATGCTCCAACAAGTATTACTCGTACCATTATACAAGATAAAACAGGGAATATTTGGTTCGCCACTTTTGGAGGCATTTATAAATATGATGGGAATATATTTTCTACTATTTCAAAGGAGGTAAGTCAGAGTCGTTTTTTCTCGGCTTTGGAAGATAGCAAGAATAATTTATGGTTTGGTTCTATTGGCTCAGGTACTTATTATCACGATGGTACCTCTTTTCAAAATTTTACAACCAATGATGGACTAATCAACAATGAAATTGTCTGTATATATGAAGATAAAAATGGGAATATGTGGTTCGGCGCTAATGGAGGCATAAGCCGATATAATGGCACCTCTTTTCGAAATTATAAGCTGCATAAAGATTCCATAATAGAGGACAGAATAGGGACCATTATTCCTAGTTTGCAACGTCCTATTAACGAAGTTAATGCTATTATCGAAGATAAAACAGGTAAATTTTGGTTTGGTACAAGGGGACATACTTTTATCTATGATGGACAATCATTTACGAAAGTAACTCAAAATGGCAGACCGTTTACGAATGTTCGTTGTATAATTGAAGATAAAAATGGATATATTTGGTTGGGTGGTAATGATGGCTTATGGCGCTATGATGGAAGTGCATTTGACAACCTGACAAAGAATTTTGTTGGCTATATCTACGAGGATAAAAAAGGAAATATTTGGACCAGTTCAAAAAGTACAGCAGATTGGGTACTATCCCGTTATGATACTACGGTTTTTAATAAGAGGCAGAGAACAGTTACCGAGGTGAAAACTGGGGATGGGATGTTGTTTGGCATTTTAGAAGATGCTGATGGAAATATTTGGTGTGGTACTTTAAATGGTGTGTATCGGTATGATGGAGATACGTTTGATTACTTTAAGAGATAATTAACAGCAACAATTTTGAACTCTCTCAATTTAACTGTATATATAAATGGATATGCGAAGAGCATTCAAAATGATAGCAGTCTATTTTGTATTTTTGACCAAAAATAGGACGCTATAATAAAATTCAGTAAAAAAAAATTATGAAAATAAATTTATTGTCTTGCGACGCAAAAAAGCCAGATAGACGGGCGATAGCCAGATGTATTGCAGAAATTTCTACTAATGTGGATGAATCTTTGGCAAAAGAATTGACAAGTATACTTTTAGATGGAGACCCTGTAGACATTGAAATGGATGATAAGAACACTAGTTCTGCTTATAGATCATTGCGAAAATTAGGTATTGACTACGAAATTGTAGAATGATCTAACTTACAAAGCGGTGGTAAGTTTTTGGTGCATTGTTGGGAATTGTCTCCCAATAACACATAAAAAACTTACCACTGTTTTGTTATACACTTAATCCAAATTTGAACTCGTTACCTTACCCACCTCTTGTTGGCAACGTCCCTATTTGAACTTGAACTTGAACTTGAATTTAAAAACCTATCTAATCGCATCATTTCCTCGAACTCGATTTCTAATTCTAATCGCATCTTGTACATCATAGACGAATATTTTTCCATCACCCACACTATCCGTAGAGGCATTATCCATAATAATATTAATACACCTTTCTAGATTTTTATCACTGATTACACAAATAATCATGACTCTAGATTTTAGAATATTAGACTTCTCTGACCCTCTATATACTTGCGAATAACTTTTTTGTAAACCTGACCCTTTAACATTCATTACGGTCATGCAAGGAATCTCTGCTTCTTTTAAAGCCAATTGAACAGGCTTTAATTTAGATGGCTTTATAATAGCTTCTATTTTTTTCATAATATTGATTTGCGAGTTGTGAGTTGCGGATTTGCCAATCGTACGTAATTAAACGTTAGCTATCTATAGATTTGCAAACTCGGTTCGAAGTATAGATGAGTGACTCACAATCTGAATTAATTTAATGATGACTAATTGAAGTAGTCAATAGTACTTGCTTTGTGTATACTTATCTACAAATTATAGACAATGCGTCAAATAAACGAATAAACAGCTTAAACAAATAAACAAGTATAACTACTCAAATTCCGTATAAGATTCTAATCCATATTCAGCAGCGTCTAAACCTACTGTTTCATCTTCAGGACTCACTCTAATACCAATCGTCAGTTTCAAGACAGTCATTAATATAAAAGTAAGCGTAAAGGACATGGCTATAATCGCAACTAAACCAATAGCTTGCGTAATTAATTGACCAGCACCACCACCTGTAAGTAGCCCATTTTCCATTGCGAATAAACCTACAGCTAAAGTACCCCATGCACCATTTACACCATGTACGGCAATGGCCCCAACAGGGTCATCTATGCCCATTTTGTCAATTACAACAACTGCTATATCTACCAAGACCCCTGCGATAAGTCCTATAAGTATAGCAGAATTTGGACTAACCACATTACAGCCTGCTGTAATACCTACTAAACCTGCCAATACGCCATTGATAACCATGGTAATATCTATTGTGCCATAGCGAAATTGTGTATAAGCCATTGTGGCAATTCCACCTGCCGCAGAAGCCAAGAAGGTGTTGGTAGCCACAGAACCAATCATTTCCCAATTACCTACAGCGGCGAGTGTAGACCCTGGATTAAAGCCAAACCAGCCAAACCAAAGAATAAAAGCACCGACTGCTGCCAAGGGAATATTGTGTCCGGGAATTGCATTAGAAGATCCGTCTTTATTATACTTGCCAATACGTGGACCTAATACAATTGCAGCCGCTAAAGCGGCAAATCCACCCATAGCATGTACGGCCGCAGAACCAGCGAAATCATTAAACCCTCTACCTGCTAACCAGCCATCAGGATTCCAAACCCAATTGGCTGCTAATGGGTACAGCACCGCACAAAAGAGTAAAACGAAGAAAGCATAGGCCCAAATTTTCATGCGTTCGGCAATAGCGCCTGAAACAATAGAGACGGCAGCCATCGCAAAGCCTAATTGAATAAACCAGAATAATTTATTGGAGATAGTGAGGCCTAAATCTCTATCGGTTATGCCCATGTCAAAAGCGAAATAACCATTAGATTGACCATAAGCGATTCCAAAGCCAACCAAATAAAAAGCAAGACCCCCAAACATAATGTCTACAAAGACTTTGGCGATAATACTCATGGAATTTTTGGAACGAATAAAACCTGCTTCTAGAAGGGCGAAGCCCCCTTCCATCTGAAAAATAAGGGCAGCGCATAGGGCTACCCATACGGTGTCGACTGCATGCACATTTTCCGATACTTGTGCAGCAACCTCCGATACTTGTTGGAGTTGCATTAGTGAGTTTTTAAAGTGAGTTTTGAATTAATTGGTAGGTTCTACTTAGTTAGGAGGACACAATGTAGGAATAATTATATAGTTAATAAAATGTTTGATGATTTTTTTTGATATGAAGGTCGCTTAGTTAATGATGAAGCTAGTTTAGCTGATGATAAAAGTGTCTTAGGTATCCAGCGACAGCCTACTCAGGCAGGATGCCTAAGCTACTGTTAAAAGAACTTTCTATTTATTTTCTTTTTTGAATAATATTTCGCCAAATTTGTCGGAATTTCTATTTGTACAATAGATACGTTGGATCGTGTCTCTTCAAAAATCCATAATTTATGTCTGAAAAAAACTTAGAAGAGTATTGGCAAAAGAACCTTCAAATACTGGGGCTATTGTTGGCTATTTGGTTTTTTGTGTCTTATGGCTGTGGCATTCTCTTTGCGGATGCGCTTAATAATTTTAAAATAGGGGGCTATAAATTGGGTTTTTGGTTTGCTCAACAAGGGGCTATCTATGTTTTTGTGGGCATTATTTTTTATTATGTGTATCGGATGAATAAATTGGATCGGGAGTATGATGTGGATGAGGATTGAGCAGAATGTTCAATACCTTCTTTATTTATGACTTACGTTTCGTTGAAATTAAATTCCAAAAAAAAATTGAGGCTTCTTAAATCAACATGGTATAGAATAAAGCCTTTAGACCTCGGTAATCGGTAGCCTTGAATAGGTTTTTTAGAGGGAGCAAATTGATTTTGTTTTTTTGCAAAAAAACAAAATCAATTTGCTCCCTCTAAAGAGAAATATTAAATATACTTTTTACCAGATACCAAACTAAAACTATTAAAATCACCCAATTATCAAAGAATTGATTTTTAGGTTCTGAATTTAATTTCAGCGAAACGTAAGTTATGACGGATTAATAATCCGTCTTACTTTAAAACCAAAACTATGGATGTTCAAACTTGGACCTTTATTATAGTAGGAATAACCTTTGCGCTTTATATGGCTATAGCCGTATGGTCAAGGGCAGGGTCTACTTCGGATTTTTATGTAGCAGGAGGCGGTATTTCTCCATTTGTCAACGGCATGGCTACAGCGGCAGATTGGATGTCCGCTGCTTCGTTTTTATCTATGGCTGGATTGATTTCTTTTATGGGCTATCAAGGCTCGCAATATTTAATGGGCTGGACAGGAGGTTATGTGTTGTTGGCCTTATTGTTAGCGCCCTATCTCCGAAAGTTTGGGAAATTTACCGTACCCGATTTTATTGGGGAACGCTACTATTCTCAAACGGCAAGATTGGTAGCGGCAATTTGTGCATTATTTGTATCCTTCACCTATGTAGTTGGACAAATGAAAGGGGTAGGAGTGGCCTTCTCAAAATTTTTAGAAGTAGACTTTAATGTGGGGATTGCGATAGGAATTCTAATCGTTATGTTTTATGCAGTCTTGGGCGGAATGAAAGGAATTACTTATACCCAAGTGGCTCAATTTTGTGTCTTAATTATCGCATATCTAGTTCCCGCTATTTTTATTTCTTTATTAATGGTAGGCAATCCTGTTCCGCAATTGGGTTTAGGAAGTGCTATGGCAGATGGTACTTATTTATTGGATAAGTTAGATTTAATATCAACAGATTTAGGCTTTGATGAATATACAACTAGTACAACCGGGAAAGTGAATCTCTTTTTTGTAACCGCTGCTTTGATGCTGGGAACGGCTGGTTTACCGCATGTTATTGTTCGGTTTTTTACGGTAAAAAAGGTAGCGGATGCTAGAAAATCAGCGGGTTATGCTTTGTTGTTTATTGCCTTGTTATACACGACTGCGCCTGCAATAGCCGCTTTTGCTCGTACTAATTTACTCAACACCGTCAATAATAAAGAGTATGCAACGATGCCTGCTTGGTTTGGGAAATGGGAAGGCACTGGTTTGTTGCAATTTGAGGATAAAAATGGAGACGGAAAAATTCAATATTATAACGATAAAAACGCTGCCTTTGTACAAGGTACTGCGACGCCAAGAGGGTGGAAAGGGAATGAATTGTTCGTTGATAGAGATATTATAGTATTAGCAAATCCAGAGATTGCCAATTTACCTGCATGGGTTATTGCACTGGTCGTTGCGGGGGGATTAGCATCAGCCTTATCTACAGCAGCGGGTTTATTATTAGTTATTTCTACTTCTATTTCTCATGATGTTTTAAAGAAATGGTTGTATCCAACGATTACAGAAAAGGGAGAATTGAGGGCAGCAAGAATTACAATAGCAATAGCTGTAGTAATCGCAGGATATTTTGGTATTAATCCACCCGGGTTTGTCGCCGAAGTTGTGGCTTGGGCATTTGGTTTAGCGGCTGCTTCCTTTTTCCCAGCTATTGTATTAGGTATTTTTTATAAAAGAATGAATATGGAGGGAGCGATTTCGGGTATGGTAACGGGTTTGTTATTTACGGGTGCGTATATCTGGTATTTTAAATATGGTGGTGGTAAGCCTGCCCCCGGTGCTATTGCTAATTATTGGTTTGGTATTTCTCCTGAAGGGATTGGTACGTTGGGCATGTTACTTAATTTAACCGTTGCATTAATCGTCTCTAGATTCACGCCTGCACCACCTGCGCATGTACAAGCTATGGTGGAAAGTATTCGAGTGCCTAGAGGGGCAGGGGCTGCTAGTGCGCATTAACTATATTATTAGACTTGTCCTCCTTTAAGAAACACCTATCTGAAATGCGCTGTTTCTGCTATTTTCGGCTAAAAAATAACTCAATAAATAGATTATTCAGTGATTTTTTAAAGGAAACTAGCAAAAAAATAGCTATTTCATATAAGTATTTTTAAAGAAGGACAAGTCTATTGATAACCGACTTTGTTTGAAGGGGCAAAAAAATCATACATCATACATCTTACATCCAACTGGTACGCAAATAGGATGGATTTATGATATAAGATGTATGATTTATGATGTATGATTTATTGCCTCCCCAAAAGAGGTGTGGTATTCAATAGAGATGGATCTATGCTGTAAGATTTTTCCGCAGCTACCACGTCTAGCAAAAATCATACATCATAAATTTTATATCATAAATCATAAATCCATCTAATTTAAAAATAGTTAGAGAATAGATCAAGTAGTAACGCTAAATAGCGTGAAATGAATTTAAGATATATAATTTTTCACAACCCTCCAAAACAGGTAAGGTATTACCTCATACTTCATACCTCATACCTACCTAATGATGATGCCCACCCGCACCTGCTTCTCCCTTCTTCGATTGGGCCATTAAAAAATAAGCCCCCTTTGTGACAATTTCTACATCGGTTGGCAATTCCTCCAAAGGCGTTATTTCTACCGAGCCAAAATCGGATACGCCTCTTAATACAGGTACTTTTTTAAAGTGGGTTTCATCTTCATGAACCTCTTCTTTAATAAAGATATAATGTAAGCCCCTATCAACCGTAATCGCTTCCTCTGGTAAAGTAGCTAGTTTTTTATCATCCAAAATAATACGAGCTTCTACAAACATACCGGGTAATAAAGTTTGTGTAGCATCTTTAATTTCGGCATGTACATCTACTGTTCGTTGTGCAGGATCTAGCGATTTTCCGATAGCAAAAATATAAGCCGTCATCAACTCATTGGGGCGACTTTGTAAACTGAACTGTATGGTTTGTTTCTCCTTGATAAAGGGCAAATCCTTTTCAAAAACTTTTAAATCTATGTGTAAATGGTGGTTGTCTACTAGTTCAAATAAGCATTGTTCGGGTTGTACATAAGAACCCGTATTCGCTTTAATCTCTTTAACATAGCCACTTATAGGACTTCTCAATCTAATTTGACTAATTAAGTCGCCACCATTCGGTGCGGATAAACCCAATAGTGCTAATTTAGATTGTATTCCTTTCAATTTTGCTTGTGCGATGGCTCGTTCAGATTCTATTTTATCCAAGTCCTTTTGCGGTGCTATTTGTTTTTGTACCAAATCTTGTTGGCGTTTCCATTCTTTGTTTAAGTAGAGTAGGGCACCTTCTGTTTCTAAAAATTCTTGTTGCCATTCTATGAATGTAGGATTTTGTAAAATAGCGAGCGTTGCCCCTTTCTTGACATATTGCCCTGGACGAACCAGTATATTAGTAATTCTTCCTGCGGCAATGGCACTTACATCTGCTTTGTTTTGAGGCGGTAATTCTAATTCTCCATTGACTTTTATGGTAGACTTCAAATTCTTATTTTCAAAACCACCTAATTCTAAACCTATCTTTTCCATTTGTAAACTTGTCAAACCTACTTCGTCATCATGGTGTTCTTCTTCCATGTCTCCATGCGCATCATGGTTTGCGTGTTCATCATGGTCTGCATGATTATGGGTATTGGAGTCGTCATGCGAATGTCCGTCCGTACCATGATCATGTGTACAAGCAAAAAGTATAAGTAATAAGAAAACAGGAAGGGTTTTATGGATGTTTTTTATGATAGCTGACATTTTGATTATTTACATTTCGCTGAAATTACCTTCAAAAACTAAAAATATTTTCTTTGATAATTTTAATAGTTTCAGCTTGGTATCTGGTAAAAAGTATATTTAAGACTTCTCTTTAGAGGGAGCAAATTGCTTTTGTTTTTTTGCAAAAAAACAAAAGCAATTTGCTCCCTCTAAAGAATTATTTAAGGCGTTACAGTTATTCACCATTTATTATTTAATACAAATATTCCAATTGCGCCTTAGTTAAATGAAACTGCAATAGTAATTTTAGATAAGCCATTCTATAATTTATAATAGCCTCAAGACTTTGCTGATATTCTAAATAGGTGGCATGTCCAACAAGAAATGCCTCCTTATAAAAATCCTTGTCTGACATGGCCTGCGGAATTAATTCTGTCTGATAAAGTTGTGCATTTTCTATCAATTGTTGTAATTGCAGTTGCAAATATTGTTGCTGTCGCTCCAACTGCTGAATCGCTAAATCTTTCTGTTGTTGCTGTTGTTCAATCCCTAGCTTGGCAATGTCAATTTTCTGATTTTGTGCCTTTTTAAAAAGTGGTACACGCACACCTAACTGATAGCCGAAAAAAAGTAAATCCCCTTGGACTTTTTGTAATTGCAATCCAGTACTTAACTGGGGTAATAATTGACTTTGACTAACCGCCATTTGCGCGTTTATTAGCGCTGCTTGTTGCGCATAATACTGGGCAATAGGATGGCTTGTTAAATCTCTATCCGCAATTATCCTTGGCTCAGGTAAAGCAGTTAAACTGGCATCAAAAAGGGTATCTGATAATAAATAAGTATTAAAATTTTGCAAAGCCAAATCATATTCTTGTCTAGCGAGTTGTTGTTGTAAACGGACATTTCGCTGTTTCGCATTAGCAGAAACAAGTGGTAACTTACCCGTTTCTCCAGCATCTAATCTTTGTTGACAAACCAAAGCTAAATCATCATAAGAGCTTGCTAAATCTGCCCATTCTTGTTGTTGTTGCTTCTGATAAACTAATTGATAATAGGATTGTAAGACCATTAAATCCACTTCCAATTCTGACAAGGCAATTTGGGATTCTGCCACTTTAGCTTGTTGTTTATACAGTTGCTGCTGAATACGATTAGCTTTTGGAAGATTAAAATTTTGCTGAATGCCGATAGCATGAATGCCACTATTTTTAGAAAAATCATACTCATCGCCACTTAGAGAAATAGTAGCGGCTGGATGGCTAGACTTAACGCTCCCGTATTGAGCGGCTTGTTGAGCTTGCATCCGTTGCGCTAAAATAGCTGGATAATTTTGTCGGGCAATTGTTCTGGCGTCCTCTAGGCTAATCGGAATAGTTTGAGCAGAAACATTAAATGCTATTAGCAAAATAAGTAGGCTCAATATATTTTTAATCGGTTTGTTTTTTCGTCCTTTTTCTAATAAAAAATATAATACGGGTAAAATAATGAGCGTAAGAAAAGTAGCAGTTAATAAACCGCCAATAACAACTGTTGCTAGTGGTTGTTGAACTTCCGCTCCCGCCGAATTAGAAAACGCCATTGGAAAAAAGCCTAAAGAAGCAACCGCTGCGGTCAGTAATACAGGTCGTAATCGAACGGAAGTTCCTTGCCGAATTCGCTCTCCAATATCGCTCACTCCTTCTTTTTTAAGTTGATTAAAATAAGCGATTAAAACGATGCCATTTAATACAGCAACGCCAAATAGCGCAATAAATCCTACACCAGCAGAAATACTAAAAGGCATCCCTCGAAAGTACAATGCCCAGATTCCACCAATAGCAGACATTGGAATGGCGGTATATATAAGAATCGTTTGCCAAACGGAATTAAAGGTGAGATACAGTAGCATAAATATTAATGCCAATGCAGCTGGCACGGCTATTAAAAGGCGGGCTCTAGCACTGCGTAAATTTTCAAACGCGCCTCCATAAGTAGCATAATAGCCAACAGGTAAATTCAAATTTTTATCTAATGTGCTTTGAATAGCTTCTACCAAACTCTCGACATCCCTGTCTCTTGCATTGACTCCAATGGTAATTCGACGCTGCGTATTATCTCTAGAAATCTGGGTAGGGCCTTCTTCAAAACGTATATCTGCCACTTCCTGCAAGGGTATTTGACTACCACTTGGTAAGGGAATATATAAATTCCTTAAATCGTCAATACTTTGCCGAAAAGCTTTATCTAAGCGAATGACTAACTCAAATCTTTTTTCACCTTCAAAAATAAAACCTGCTCTTTCGCCTGCAAAACCCGTTCGGATATATTGATTTAAAGTGGCTGTATTAACGCCATATTTGGCCATTTTGCGCTGGTCATAATCTACAACCATTTGTTGTAAACCTGCGGTAGGTTCTACTTGAATATCCCCTGTGCCACTAATTTTTTCTATCAATCCCTTTGCTTCATTCGCTTTTGCTGCTAGGATTCCTAAATCTTCACCATAAATCTTAATGGCAATATCTTGTCGAACACCCGTCATTAATTCATTGAAGCGCATTTGAATGGGTTGGGTGAACTCATAAATCACCCCAGGGAATTCATTCATTTTCTCTTCCATTTTTTCAAATAATTCTTCTTTTGTTTTTCCAGAAGTCCATTCACTTTTTGGTTTTAGAATTACAAATATGTCTCCTGCTTCTAAAGGCATAATGTCCGTAGGTATTTCCGCTGTACCTATTTTGGTTACTACTTTTTCTACTTCTGGAAAATTTTCTAACAAGATCCTTTGTAGTTCGGCAGAAACTTCTATCCCTTGAGCAATAGAACTACCTGATGGTAATATTTGATGGAGTGCAAAATCTCCTTCTTCTAAAGTAGGTAAAAACTCGCCACCCATTTTACTAAAAACGACTATACTCCACACAAACAAAGCAATTGTTAGCGTGACCACTATCCATCTAAATCTTAAAGCTAAATTTAAAATAGGCTGGTACAGGCGATTAAGGAAATTAATAATGCGGTCTGCAATTGTTGCCTTAGTCGAAATATGCTTTTTCAAAAATAAAGCGGCCATCATAGGGACATAAGTCAAGGATAAAATCAAAGCTCCAATAATGGCAAAACTCACCGTTTGTGCCATTGGCTTAAACATCTTTCCTTCAATGCCTGTTAAAAATAAAATAGGAATATACACCATCAGGATAATGATTTCTCCAAAAGCTGCGGAGCTTCTAATACGTGTAGAAGCAGCTAGTATTTCTCCGTCCATTTCCTCCGTATCTAATGTTTGCCCGCCTCTTTTAGTACCCAAGTGATGTAAAATGGATTCTACTATAATTACGGCACCATCCACTATTAATCCAAAATCAATAGCACCCAAACTCATTAAATTAGCAGATACCCCAAAAAGACGCATCATGGAGATAGCAAACAACATGGCTAAAGGAATAACGGAAGCTACAATTAAACCTGCTCGTAAATTGCCCAATAATAAAACCAATACAAAAATGACGATTAAGCCCCCTTCGACTAAGTTGGTAATAACGGTATTAGTGGTTCGATTGACTAATTTAGTACGGTCCAAATAAGGTTCTATTTCTACGCCCTCAGGTAAAGATTTTTTGATTTGTATCATTCGTTCTTTCACCCGATTCGTTACCTCTGCTGCGTTTGCCCCCTTGAGCATCATGACTTGTCCTGCCACTACTTCGCCCATCATATTCATGGTGACTGCTCCAAATCTAGGTGCGTGACCAATTTGCACCTTTGCGACATCTTTTACCAAAATAGGCAAACCATTAACTGTTTTAACAACGACTTGCTCAATATCTTTTAAATCTTCTAAGCGACCTTCGCCTCTTATAAAGTAAGTATAATGTTTTTTCTCTATATAAGAGCCCCCTGCATTGGCATTATTTTGCTGCATGGCAAGATACAGTTCCTCTAAAGTAATACCCATACTTTTGAGCTTATCAGGGTCAAAAGCTACTTCATACTGTTTTAAATAGCCTCCCGAACTATTAACTTCTATAACTCCTTCGATACCCACTAATTGTCGTTTTACGACCCAATCTTGCAAGCTTCTTAACTCGGTTGGGTTAAATTTTTCTTCAAAGCCCGGTTTAGCATAGAGTACATATTGATAAATTTCGCCCAAACCCGTAGAAATAGGACTCATTTCTGGTTTGCCTAGGCTATTGGGAATGTCTTCTTCCGCAGAGCGAATTCGTTCGCCTATTAATTGTCGAGCAAAATAAATATCGACTTCTTCTTTAAAGACTACCGTAATTACAGATAAACCGAAACGAGATACCGAGCGTACTTCCAATACTCCTGGCACATTCCCTAATGCCATCTCTAAGGGATAGGTAATCAATTGTTCTACTTCTTGAGCAGCTAAAGTTGGTGCATTGGTGATGACCTGTACTTGGTTATCGGTAATGTCGGGAACGGCATCTATAGGCAGATGCTGTAAATTGTATATTCCCCAAACAATCAATCCAAGTACAAGGGAGAGGATGATTAGTTTTTGGCGAATGGAAAAAGCAATTATGGAATCTATCATTTATTAAGTTGGTCTTTAGTTGTTAGTCTTTAGTCTTTGGAACGCCTATGCTTTGTCGTAGGAATTAGCTAAGGACTTTTTTTACACTTGAATAAACTGGTCTTTACAGGCTGACCGCTAATTCAAAATTTCGCAAATTCACTTTTTTAGATTACTGATTTTGCGTCACCAAGATCTGCCAGATTTTAAAAATCTGGCAGATCTTGGCTATTCACGGTCAGCCTGTTTAGTCCTTAGTCTTTTGATTTTTCAAAGAAACCGACTTTTAGCGTAGGCTCATCAATTAATAATTAAACAACTAGCTAATTCCTACTGCCAAGCATAAGCGTACCAAAGACTAAAGACTAATAACTAAAGACCAGCTATGAATAATTAATCAATCAATAATTAAACCATTAGGCAAGGGAAGGGGGATGAACAGTAGTGGAAAGAAAACCAAGTAGATAAAAAGGAGATTGGTAAGCAATGTAATGAAGGACCGTTTGTTGAGAGCAGTTTAGTTCTTCTAGTTGCAAACTATTTAATAAATACACGATGGAACCATTTATACTCTGAAAAGGGAGTTCTTTATGTTCTTGTTCGTGTTCATCGTGTTCGTGTTGGTTTGTGTTGATAAAATGGATATAAATAAACTGAATGGAGCAAATGGATAGGTTTTGCGCTTCTGCTTCTGCTTTATGCTGCATAAAATGCGCTCTAGCATTCATTAAATGCACTAACTGGCTGAAATCCGACCGAGGAATAAGACCCCCGAGCAGCATATAGAAGGCTAATATAAGTACAGTTAGGCGCAAGGCTGAAATTTTAATAGACTTGTCCTTCTTTAAAAATACTTATATGAAATAGCTATTTTTTTGCTAGTTTTCTTTAAAAAATCACTGAATAATCTATTTATTGAGTTATTTTTTAAAGGAATATAGCAGAAAAAGAGTATTTCAGATGAGTGTTTCTTAAAGGAGGACAAGTCTAATCAATACTTAGGAATTAGTTATTTTTTCACTGTTACCAAGCAAAAATACTATTTCTCACATATATACTATCACCACTATGCCAATTTGGTTATCTGTTATTTTTGAGATTCTAAAGTTTACAATTCCTGCATTGATTATGTTTTGGGCAGTCCATAGTTTATTTGGTAAGTTTTTAGAGGGCCAAAATAAGATGAAAATGCTGGAGCTACAAAAAGGTCAAAGTGATACCACGCTACCACTACGCTTAAATGCGTATGAACGACTTTCTTTGTTTTGCGAACGAATAAGCATTCCCAATTTGATGTTACGATTAAGAACGGACGATATGCAAGCTGGTGCATTGCGTTATGCTATGTTGATGGCCATCCAACAAGAATATGAACATAATATCACCCAACAAGTCTATGTTTCAGAGCAATTGTGGCAAATCATCAATTTAGCTAAGGAAGATACCATGAGTCTTGTGGCTGGCGTCGGAGAAACAATCGATTCAAAAGTCAATGCAAAAGAGTTAAGTGATGCTTTAATTGGTGCACTCAATGAACGTCAAGAATATCCACTCAATACCGCCCTCTCTGCCATTAAGAAGGAAGCGAGTATATTATTTGGGTAGCTCTTTTAGCGTTTACTTGTTTAGGATGTTTATTTGTTTAGGGCCGAAACGCCTTAAACAAATAAACATCCTAAACAAATAAACAACTATTACACTCCCCTCATAAATCCTCCATCTACTACTATCGTTTGACCTGTTACATAGCGACTCACCGGCGACAATAACCATAAAGCTAAAGAACCTAAATCTGCGGGATCACCCATCCCACCAATTTTCAATGCAGATTCAAAATTAGCCCTTACCGCTTGAGGACTTAATCCTGTTTGTTCTGCTCTTTTATTAAAAATCCGATCTACAGCAGGCGTATTATGGTAACCTGGTCCAATAATATTAAGGGTGATGCCATGTCCCACTACTTCATCTGACAATGTTTTAACAAAGCCAACCACTGCCATTCTGATGGAATTGCTTAATACTAAATTTGCGATTGGTTGTTTAACCGTTACAGATTCAATATATACTAATCGACCATATTTCTGAGCCATCATCTTGGGCATCAATCGTTTAGTTAGATCCACTTTCCAACGCAGTATTTTCTGATAGGCTTCGTCCCATTCTTCCATTGTAGTATCTAAAGCAGGATTGGCTGGTGGTCCTCCCCCATTGATTAATGCACCAGCAATAGCTCGGTCGCCAATCTGTTCCATAATCTTATCAATCGTAGCCGCTTGTGATAAATCACCAGCTATAATCTCTATTTGATTGGGTGCAATTGCTTGAAGTGTTTGGAGTTTTGCTTTGGTTCTGGCAATGGCAATTATATGAGCACCTTCTTCCACTAGCTGTCGGGCTATTGCCCCTCCAAAACCGCTCGTAGCACCTCCTACAATAAATAATTGTTGCTTAATTTCTAAATTCATAATAATTTCAATAGGTGGCAAAAAATAAAATGGCTCTTTAGTAATATGATTACTAAAGAGCCATTTTTTAATTAGACTTGTTACCCTTTAAAAATGCCTATATGAAATAGCTATTTTTTTGTTAGTTTTCTTTAAAAAAT
>ENA-ORXT01003598-ORXT01003598.1-marine-metagenome-genome-assembly--contig:-NODE-3598-length-16899-cov-6.200095_pt1 | contig 16899 bp, 25 predicted proteins | sample MGYA00237868_ERZ511482 | MGnify/ENA metagenome assembly ERZ511482 | reverse complement strand
GGTAGGGATGACGATCGGGACTATGATTGAGGCTTCCGGCTTGCGCCTTGCGGAAAGGGAGCGGGCTGGAGCTGCTACTGACTGCTTCTCGATCTCGCAATTGAGTTGGCGATCCGTTCCTTAAATTCGCCTGCCGCCGGGGCTTGAGTGTACAATATTGCCTGCTGGAGTCCTGCATGGTTCGTGCCTTCGACACGTGCCACGCGAGGGCGGAACTGCCCCGGAATGTTCGGATCGTCTTCGAAAATGTAGGTCAGGAAGATGATGTTCACCTGCGAATCGGCGATGTTTTCGATCCGCATAAAATCCGCCTTGTTGATCATCGTCTGATAAATCTGGTCCTGGATGACCGCGACGATCTTGGTTCCCCAGTGATGGTGGAAGTATCCCTTCCTCACGAGCTGGGTAATGTAGCGCTTGTAGACGTTATCCCAATTGAAGCCGTAGGTTGGACGCTTGGGAAGCTGATCGTTCGCCCGGAGGGCTTCGTATGCCGGATACACGGACCCCGTGATGTCGATTGCTTGAAGTTCGACGGAAAGAAAGCTTCCGATCGATCCATCCGGTTTTTCGTCAGCGATGACGAAATCCACGTTGCCGATCCCCTTCATCTTCACCTCCGGTGCGATGACGGGATTGGTTGGAGGATCAAACGGCCAGCAATGCGCGAGAACGTCGTGTAGAAAGTCGACCTGATGAAACCGCTTCGGACACACGGCGATCAGATCGCGGACCGGATCACGGTCCTCCCCTTTCGGGGTCGTTCGCCAGAGGGAGCATACCGGATAAGGCTCGATGCCTAGGTTGGTCGACCTCTTCGGGCATCTCGAACCGATGTACGGGCAGAGGTAATCCGCCGTTGCTGGCGACACGCCCGTGGTCGCGCGGGAACCGCGGACCTCCGCTATGGCATCGGTTGGATCAAACTGCATGAAGGAGGCCCGTCTCGACTTCCTGCGGAATTTCTCCGTTCTTCGATGCATCGGCGGTCTTGATCGCCTCCGCTACCACTTTTCCCAAGATCGGCGGGACAGCATTGCCGACCTGGACGAACTGCTCCGTTCGGCTGCCGGAAAATTCGAAGAAGTCGGGGAACGATTGCAGGCGGGCCGCCTCCCGCACCGAGAACGATCTGTCATGAGTAGGGTGAATGTATGCGCCCCAATGAATATCGCATTTCGTAAGGATCGTGCAGGCAAGATCGGTCTTCGCGGGACGCCCGTACCTCTTGGTATGATCGGAGCGCTTCGCCCTCTTCATGCCAGCGGGTAGTAGATCGTAGGGAATGTCCCGCCATGACCCTCCTTGAGGGATATGTTTCATCCTGTCGAGGTTCGTCGCCGATAGCCGAGGCGCGGAATGGTTCGTCACCAGACGACGATCTCCACGCAGAAGAGCTTGGTAGGAATTCTTCGGTTTGCCGACATATGGCAGAATTCCTAAATCCTGACCGTTCTCCAACTTCGGAAGATCGGATATGGCGTCCCATATGGTCACGAACGGTTCGAGTTCCGGGCCGTGGGTCGCTGTCGGGAAGAGGATCGGGCATTTGTCTTCAAGGGTGGCGATAAAGAAGACCCGGCGACGCTCTTGCGGCACACCGTATTCTTCCGCCTTGAGCATCTTCATATCGACGCGATAGCCGAGCTTTCTCATCCCGGCCTGGATTTCCCGAACGATGCCTCCCCCGGCAATCGAGGTGATGCCGGTGACGTTTTCCATTACGATCCATCGAGGCTGTATCTCCTCGACGATCCGAAGGTATTCCTTGAACAACCCGGCCCGGGGGTCATCGACACCGCGTTGATGGTTATAGACAGAATAGCCCTGACACGGCGGCCCCCCTATCAGAACATCGATTTCCCTCCTCTTCGCCCCGGCTGCACGCAACAGTTCGCTGGCGCTGACATTCTTGATCGGGCCGTGGACGAATTCCGCTTCGGGATGAGTGGTGCTGAACGTCGCACCAAACGTCGCGTCGATATCCTGACCGGCAAGGACATGGATGCCAGCTTGCCGGAATCCCTCCGACAGTCCTCCGGCTCCGCAAAACAGGTCGATCGCAGTCCAGTCTCTATTCATCCTGTCCTCATATGCAGATGAACGCGTTGTCGGTAGCGTAGCTCAGTCAGGCTAGAAAAGCTTCGAGAAACAAACCATGAAAACCAATATCCTGAAACAGCTTTCTCGTAGGATCGTATGAGTGTACACACTCATACTATAATGCAGTCATACATATATACATCGAGACTGATATGAAGACGATCGCTGTAATTTCGCAGAAAGGTGGAGCGGGGAAAACTACGATCGCTCTTAACCTCGCCGTCGCCGCCGAGGTGAACGACCTGCCATCCGTCGTGATAGATCTGGATCCCCAAGCAAGCGCGAAAGGTTGGCATGACAGTCGGGAAGACGAGACGCCCATAATTATTTCGGTGCAGGCGTCGCGTTTGGACGGTGCCCTCCAAGTGGCTCGGGACAACGGGGCGGCGTTCACCGTGATCGATACGGCACCTCATTCAGAAAGTACGGCCCTCGCCGCTGCTCGGGCTGCGAGCGTGGTTCTGATACCATGCCGTCCCGGCATTCTCGATCTTCGGGCCATCGCGGCTTCTGTCGATATTTGCCAGCTCGCCAAGACCCCCGCCTACGCCGTTATTAATGCTGCGCCACACCAGGGTGCTTTGGCAAAGGAGGCCATGGACGCGATCAAGAGCTACGATATCGAAATCGCGCCGGTCCATCTTGGACAGAGGATGTCGTACGTCCATTCCCTGACGGCGGGTAAAGGGGTCGTCGAGTACGAGCCGAACGGTAAGGCCGCTCAGGAGATAAAGGATTTGTACACGTGGATATGTAGCCATGTGTAAGTGTACACACGTAGAATTGGATGCATGTAGGGAGAATAGATTTTGAGCAAGAAAACAAGTCTATCTGCGGCACTCAAGGGGATCGAGAAACCAGCATCGGAAGCTCGTGTGGAGACTGTTCAAAAATCTGGTTCGAACGCGTCGCCAGAGAAAATTTTGTCAAGCCGTCTGCCAAAGAGTAGGGTCGGCAAGAAGATAATCTCCGGCCATTTCGATCCAGCGGTATCGAAACAGTTTCGAGCCATCGGGCTTGAAATGGATCGCACGGGTCAGGATCTGCTGGCAGAAGCGCTGAACGATCTGTTCGTGAAACATGGAAAATCACCAATCGCGTAAGATGCGTATAAATGTATTATTGTATGAGTGTGTACACTTGTACAAACGATCAATGTTGTCGTTCAACTGGCTGTCGCCATGTCCATAGTGGAGCACCGCGAGCGGTGCGCATCAGTGTTTCGGGAAGGACACCCTCCCCCGTGGCCGTCAAGGACGCTCCGGGTCTCAAGTGACTCTGCGCGCCGCAAGCGGTCGGTGGAAGGTTATTTCCGGCACGGGTGTTCTCGTGGAGGGTTCGGGTCCGTGAGCCTAGGCAGGGGAGGGCAGCGAGGATCGTCCCAAGGAAATAATCTCCCGCCGATCCCTGACCGCCATGCCTCCCGAGACAGGGCTACGCCCCCCATTCTGAAAAGGCGCGGGGCACCTTTTCAGAATGGGGGCTGATGCCATCTTGCGAAGGGGTGCCCCTTGCAGTCGTCGGGACGGCCCTTAGCCGATCCATGCGACCGCCGCGCATGATGCGAACGGTGGAGGCTTCGACATCGTCGATACCGGATCGATGGCATGCGTCACCGTCAATCTATGCGAGTCCTTTCCTTGGACCCTTGCGGGTCCGCACCCGCCCCTGCCCCCTCGGCGCACGCGCCGAGCCGAAGAGAAAACATAGCGACTGCATGACCGGCACGCCGAACGATCATAGAAGAGGAGGAAGATCGGTCCTTTGGCGTCGAGAAGGACTTCACCCCTGAAACACGACCCCTTCGACGAAACCCGTGCCGCGAGGATTGCACCATACGAACGATAACCGAAACGCCCGATACCGGGTTTCAAGCACGATGCGCGCTGACCCGTTTGTACGGCAGAACCGTTGGGGTGGCGAGATTTTCGACAGGAACCTCGATCGCCCTCGAATTCACGCCCCTCTACACGATACGCCGAAGGATGCTTCGATCAGGACATCTCATAGGCGGGTATAGGGTAGGGCGGGACAGCATTTCCTTTGAAAGCCTAGACTGGACTCTGCGTTTCGGATCCCACTCGGTGGCCGCCACGAAGGAGAACCGGAAGTGGCGCTTACGAAAATGGCTCGATCGTCTCGAAGGGCGCACTCTGCGCGGGGCCCGCTTCGACAAGGAGGACACCCTCGATCTCGTCTTCGACGGTGGGGCTCGTTTGACCGCCTTCTACGATCCGGATGAGCCGCGAGACCTCTCCCTCTGGCAGACCAAGCGACACCCCCATCCGATTGCTTGGACGGATTACACCGATGCCTGGACGGGTAGCCGGTATCGCGGAGCCGAGTGAGCTGATGGGCGTCAGGGCATCTTGATCGCCATACATCGGAAATTCATTTGTCTGTCCGTTTAACGGTCGTCTGACGGACGACGGACAGATTGTCCGCGAACGCTGCTTGACATCGGATAGCCGGACAGATTGATAGATGGACAGTAAAGCGGACAAATTCGGCAGGTGAGGGCGGTTTTGGGAACATTGGTCGGATATTCCCGGGTCTCGACCGGGGACCAGACGGTCGCACCGCAGGAAGATGCTCTTCGTGCCGCCGGATGCACCCATCTGTATCGCGATACGATCTCGGGCGCGAAGACCGAGCGGCCTGGGCTGAACGAGGCACTGGCCTATTTGCGCAAGGGCGACACGTTGGTGGTGTGGAAGCTTGACCGACTCGGGCGGTCGATGGCGCATCTGATTGAGACGGTCCGGGCGCTCGACGCTAAGGGGGTGGGCTTTCGCTCCCTGACCGAGGGGGTCGACACGACAACGCCGGGCGGTACGCTGGTCTTCCATCTGTTCGGTGCCTTGGCTCAGTTCGAGCGCGACTTAATTCGCGAACGCACTCGTGCCGGCCTGACCGCCGCCGCCGCCCGGGGCAGGAAGGGCGGGCGCAAGCCGGTCGTGACCCCCGACAAGCTGGCCCGCGCGAAAGCGCTGATGGCAGGGGGCCTGAACGTGCGCGAGGCGGCGGCGAGGGTGAAGGTCGGCAAGACCGCGCTCTATGCGGCACTGAAAGACGGCGCAGGGTGCGTATGAGGATCGACCGATGAGCGACGAAGGCCAGCTCAAACTCTTCCCCGTCGCGGTCCATCTGCATCGGATCGATCCGGACCCGAGCATGCACCACTTCTACCGTCTCGCGCTCCAGCCTGATCTGTTCAGCGGCTGCACTCTCGCCCGCGAATGGGAACACATCGGCTCCGAGGGGCGGTTGCGCATAGATATCTACGATTACGAAGGACAAGCTGTCGACGCTCTCGCAGTACCAGCGAGGGGTCGAACCCGCAGGGGCTACGCTCCTCACGGCTGTTCCGAGTGACCGCATGGAACCACGCCGCTCGGGTAGTATTCTGCGCCTCGGTACTGGTCGGCATCCTGTTCAGCCTATTTCTCGTCCCGCCAAACCCTCATGGCGGTGGTACGCAAGTTCTGCACGTCCTCGGCTATGCGGGGCTGACTGTTCTTGGTCTGCTCGGCTGGCCGCGCCGTCCTCGCGAAACAATCCTCGCCATCATTCTGCTCGGGATGGTTCTCGAATGTCTGCAAGGTTTTCATCCCGCCCGCGCCTTTGAATGGCAGGACATGGGAGCGAACCTCGTGGGCATAGCAAGCGCGACTGCGGCGTTCTGGATCGCAAGGCTGAAAAGCCGCATTGAATAATGCAAATCTGTACCAAGTGGACGACGGATCATGCCATTCAACGCTGAACTACATCAAAAGCCCGCTTTTGCCGCATAGCGGATTATTCCTCTTCCCTGGGCACCAATCCACAAGGGTGGCTCAAGCACGGTTCCTCTGACAACGCCCAGTATTGGATACTTCACATCATCGCAGCCACCTGAATTGCCTTTTTAGCATCGACAATACCACGTGAATGTCCATTAGGTATGTCAATGTTTCCTTCCACACATTGCAGCATGACCTCAGCAATTTGATCTCGTGTTAGATTAGGCAAAGTATTGAGGACTAATGCCGCCACGCCTGCAGCGATCGGCGTAGCGAAAGAGTTCGATGCGTCTACCCGTTTCAAATCTCCATTATACCAAACGTAATGATCCCCTCCAGTAGGAGATAACAGGTCAAGTTGGGGGCCGTGTGCTCCAGCAATGGCTTCTATAGCATTGTTTTGGGAATTGAAAATTGCTCCACGAACCGAAGTTACGCCTTCATGCGAAACGACTTGATCTAACGAAATATCGGTACCGGCATTCTCGACAGCCCAGAATAAGGCGCGTGTCTTGCGAATGTTAAACGCATCGTCATGTATGACATTCCAATACTGACTTTCCAAATAGGCAGTATTGTTCACCGTATTCCCTGATGGATCACGTCCGGTGATTGAGGTAATTGTGTCTAGCAAGATTCTGTTCGGAGTCCAACCGTCGCCGCGATTATCCCCAATGCTACAGGTGAGAAGATCCGACGGTGCGACTGAGAAATTGGAGGTGTTGACGCCAAACGCGCCGACACATAATGCAAGTGACAACTGCCAGTCTGATCTGTAACCCCAAGGGGCTTCAACCAAGCTTAAGGGAATGTCAGGCGTGATTCCAAATGTGTATTCTCTTCTTGGGGAAGTAGTGTCTTTCGGTGCGCCGACCAAGCGAGCACAAACCTCGCCATGCTTTTTCTGATAATATGACAATTGATGGTAGTAAGATGGATAAGCTGGCCGGTTTATGGCGGGGAAGATCTGATGGTGATAAGGATCAATCTCATGAATACCCGTCCACCCTTGAACATTCATTGCGTCTGGCCCGATTTCCGCTCCATTGAAGAACCCAGTATCGACAACGCCAACCTGAATCTTACTTTGCTGTCCCGTCGTCCAGCCTGCAGCAGTCCAGGCATCTTTCAAGCGGATAGGGAAAACACCCAAAGCGCTATCGGTCGAATGCAGATCAGGTACAGTTACTGCAGGTGAGCGCCCTTCTATCAGGCGGGTGAGCGATGGCTCGACATGCCAACCAAGGCTTCGTTGAATTACCGACTGAATATTCTCAATGGCTCTGATCCGACCATCCAAAGAATCAAACTCTTTGATTAGAGGACTCGAAAGACTGATTCGGCATTTCCAATATCCGCGAAGGTAGCCATGTTTTTCTGTATCGTCTCGAAATAGTACAATTTGGCGATCCATCATCCCTTCAATTTCTTGAACGATAATCTCTGCCGACTCCAAGTCATCATCACCAGTGTAAACAATGATCGCATCGTCAACGATGACTATTTCACCAGTTCCCTCAATTTGACTCAGCGTGGATGCATTGCCATCTTTTTCACTGATTGGCGCCCACCCTCTCAATGCAAATCCTTCAATAATTTCAGTTATGTATTTGATATTTATCTGATCATTATCCTTAAATTGATCACGAAGGTCCTTCATCGTTTTGTTTGTTATATTTCGATAAATTTCTGGCGCTAAATCAGATATCATATCAAGAGCAACAAGCGGCGAAAATCGCTGATAGGGTACCTCGAGTGAAGTTATTTGCGTATCTTTGAATCCCAAAATGATCGACATCTGTAACCTCGTCCGAATTTATGATGACAGGTCTGATTCTTAAATGTAGATATGAAAAAATGATACAAATTTTAATTTTGACGAGAGGTCGCTATGAAAATTCTAAAAACTGCGTCGATCACTTCCATCACTGCAGCATTCGTTGTGATCGCCTCGTGCTCTTTCATGGAATCTGGGGGTAATGTTGCCCCTTCACCTATTCCCGAACCACTTCCCACACCTGTTCCCGCACCAGCTCCTTCACCTATTTTCGAACCACTTCCCACACCTGTTCCCGCGCCAGTTCCTTCACCTATTTTCGAACCACTTCCCACACCTGTTCCACCTGTATCGACAGCAGGAATAACGTCATGGCGAGCTTGTTCACGAGCAGCAACACTTGGACAAAACAATCCTACCCCTGCGAACTTCCGTACGAATTTTCCGCGTGTAGCTGATAATTCAGCAAACGAAGGAGGTCGCGTGATTGGTGGACGTGAGGTGACCGATCCCACAGAATTTCCTTGGATGGTCAAATTAACCAGCCACTATCAGAGGACCTCTGATGGTGAATCTTTCGCCGGAGACTGTGGTGGCACGCTCATTGCCCCTAACTGGGTAATGACAGCAGCTCACTGTCTCGAAGATGCGGATACGATGAGCGGAAGGTTTTCGTTGGCGGGCGTTACGGTCAGCCACGGGGGGGTCACTCTCGACCCAAATAGATATCTTCCACAACGCAGCGAGGCTGACAAAGTCCTGTGTCCAGTAACGTACGACTCAAATAACGCATCATCACAGGATATCGCATTGATCCATCTCTCTGACGCAATCAACACGATTCAACCAGCTCCGCTGCCAAATTTCAATCCGAATAGAATGACCTTGCCGGTCGATGCAACGGCGATGGGTTACGGCCATATCGAACCTGAAATCACTCCAATTGGCGGCGTGAGGCTTCGTCAAAGTGTCAGGCTACTCGCAGTTAGTCTGGGAATTGCGCGCGACTTCGAAAACGGCACAATCCTTCAAACCAACGAACCGCAGCTTGTTAAAAATATATGCCAAGGAGACAGCGGTGGTCCGTTGGAACGAGATGGTCAAGTCATTGGGGTGACTTCCTATACGGCTAATGTAGCAACTTCGGGATTATGCAACTTCGCATCCGTCGAGAGTGGATTTACACGCGTCGCATCATACCGGAGCATTATTGATGAGGCGATCAATGCCTGTTTGTCCTCACCAGGGGCATGCCCGGCGCTCGACGTCGTCCAATGATCGGATCACAAACTGATTCAGGGTAACCGGCCTGGCTGACCTGCCGAGGTCATGAATTGCGACACAATGATGGAGTGGATGCCCCCTCCCGACGGCATCGTTGGATACTACGTCCCACGTCAGCGTAAGTGAATAAAGAGTAAAAATTTAACAGAACTGGCTGTAGTGTTAAATTTCCGAACGGATCGGGGAGCGGGCAGGGTAGGGCGGTACTGCCTCCGGCAACACGGCAAGGCTTCACTGTTTAACGGTTTCCGGGCATACCGTTAGACATGAGCGAAATGCGCCTCCATAACGATGCCGGAAACCGGCTGTACCTGAACGCCGAGGAACGTGCGGCCTTCCTCGACGTCGCCAAGCGTCGCCCTGCCCGCGACCGGACCCTGTGCGAGACGCTGCATCATACCGGTTGCCGCCCTTCGGAACTGATCGAGATTTCCCCGTCCCGCGTCGATCTCTCCGGCGGCACGGTCACGATCCGCAGCCTCAAGAAGCGCCGGGACGCGAAGGGACAGCCCAGGATCGTCTACAGGACCGTTCCCGTCCCGCCCGACTATCTCGATACCCTGAACACCGCGCACGGCATCCGCGAAGCCCAGAAGACGCCGCGCAAGGCCAAGGCACCGATCTGGCCGCTCTCGCGCGTCCGGGTCTGGCAGATCGTCAAGGGCGTGATGATCGAGGCGGGTATACCCGACGCCCCGCACCGCAGTCCCAAGGGCCTGCGCCACGGCTTCGGCATCAACGCCACCGTGAACGGCGTCCCGCTCAACATGCTCTCGAAATGGATGGGCCACGCCCAGCTCTCCACCACGGCGATCTACGCCGACGCCATTGGCAGGGAAGAGCGGGACATTGCCGCGCGCATGTGGTCGTGAAAGAACAGGGAACGATGGATCAGCTCGACCTCTTCCCCGTCTCCCTGCATCTGCGCCGGATCGAACCGGAGCAGAACATGCGCCGCTTCTACCAGATCGGCCTCCAGCCCGATCTGTTCGGTGGCTGCACTCTCGTCCGGGAATGGGGACGTATCGGCTCCGGGGGAAATTTGTGCTTCGACAGATATGCCGATGAGGGGCAGGCCGTCGATGCGCTCCTCGTGCTCGCCCGGCAAAAGGGGCGGCGCGGATACAGGGCACCATAAGCATGGCGGATCAGATGACCCGCATTGCCGATGCGGTGCGTGCGCTCCAGCACGGTTTGAGTTCCGAAGGACAAAGCGGTTTCGATGCCCTGATCCGGGAGTTGAATGGCTTGGCCATCAATCTCGATAATGGAACCGACCGCCCCTGCCCGGAAGCCCATAGCCGATTGCTGATGGCGCTGCGATTGATGAAAGACCCGGACACCGATGTGTGGGCGATGCTGGATGAATGGCGCAAGGCGCTCCGGGAACGCGATGACGCCGGAGCAATCCAATGACCACGACTGATAGAGCGGGGGCAAACCATGCCAACCATCGAAACGCCCTATGGCATCGTGGACCGCGAGGTGCTGGAGGAATTCACCGAGAGCTTCGACGCGCACAAGATCATGACGGCTCTCGATGCCGTGGATCGCGTTCGCGCCGAAATGGATGAACTACGGGAAAATCTCTTCCTCCTGCACGATGTCATGACCGACCTCGTCAATGGAGCCGACAATGCATCGTCGGGGGATCAAATCGATGTTCTCGATCTGTCGGAAGAGATCAACAGCCCAAGCCACAATCTGACCGAAGCAGGAGAACTGGTATGGACCCTCACCCGAGAAATCGACCGCCTTGGCAGCGATGAGGCATGGGAAGCCCGTGGCATTTAACCCGAGGCCTACGTCGGCTGTGGAGACGCGGGCATATCCGAAATGCATAGCCTACGGTGCCAAAAACCTGCCGGAACGTCGAGGGTTTCGGCGCGAGGTTCTGGCACCGGAAACGTCAACGATCCCGTAGGCGGGTCCGGGGTGCCGGAAACCACCGTTTCTGGGTTTTCATATCTCTGCTATTGGACAAAGCGGGGATTAGCTTACTCGGATGTTTGGCACACCAGTCACCAGCTTACCACCATGGGCCGTGCTGTCGCCGATCCGCATAATGCCTTTACCGTTGATCCGCACATGACTTGATCCTTTTGTCAGTCCGTCTGAGCAAGGCACCCCCGTGCAAAGGCATTTGCCGCCCTCGACCGCAATCGGGATATTGTTGAACTTTACATGCTTCTGACCTGCATCAACGATTGGTCCACCAATGTGAGGCCGCGGGCCGGGGTCGACTTTCGGACAAACATGCATGTTGCCAAGAATAGTAAGAGGTTTTCCCAAAGTTCATCTCCGGTATTGTGAGGAATCAAATGATTGCAAGGTATTTTCACCAATCTTCGGTAACTCTTCACCGCCTTGCCGACCATAGTCACTCTCGCGGAATACCTCCAGCTCAGAACGTTGAACAATCTGACTATATTTGCCTCGGTATGGATTGTGCACATTCTTTCTGAAGCGGAATGTACCATCAAAATCCCCACCATTGTTCCAGCTGAACAGACACGGATCAGCTTGCTGGATGAAGGGGTTTATTTCAATAATGATTGCTTTGAGTTTTCCATCACTCTGCTGTTTCATGAAGACATCAGCGATGACGGTATCCATGTGTAATGCCTCAATCAGCTGATCGTTGAGATCCAGCAAAGACGCTTTGATCGCGTCGATATGTGTGTTGATTTCAGTATAAGCCTGATGGTGATTGTACTGCGACACGCCAACAGTCTTACGTTCGCGAATAAATACCCGGAACTCTGACCAGGATGGAATATCGTACCAAGGACTTGCGATTATGTGTATTGGCTCACCAAAAGTAAGTCGGTTTCGTAGGAATTTTTCAATACGTGTATCTGGCCAACGAAACGTTGAGTTTATATCACTCCACGAGGTAATTGGTGCATAAGAAAATGGATTTTGCTTAAAGCTACCGTAACTTGTTCGTATAAAAATTCCGTCATCACTTTTCTTTAATACGCCTTCGACCCATGATTTCATCTGATTTGAAAAATCCATCAAACCGTTGATGTTGAACTGGTTCCGTAAAGATGGAAAAATCGATGCAATCGCGCGCAAATCTTCGGGAGAAACTTCGAATATGTCTTGGATTGTTGATAGATTAACAAGATCGTCATTCCAGTTTTCAGGGAAAGTGTCTTCTATTATATCATCATAAGACATGGGTTTTTCTCTGAAGTGATCTTGCGGACTGCATGGACGCAGTCGTTTCTGGAAAAGCGCGCAAATAGAACTTGGAAGTGGGCGGCATAGCGCCGCTCACTGCTATGGTTGGTGTCGCGATTAAAAGCTAAGGGCTTCTGCGGTTCCGTCTTCAAAAAAACTTTCCCATCGCCCATCTGGCCCGTCACTCGGTGTAAAAAGGTCTTTCAGAATAAAGGCTTCAAAGCTATCGGATATTTTTCCAATAGGGACTGGGCCGTCATCATCATCCCATGAATCATTATTCCGATACCAAAAAAAGATGGCGCCAGTCTCGTCCCCTGCAACTTTCATGAGGATATTTCCCGACGCAATTTCCTCGCCAATCGCCACAAAATCCTGACCCCAAGCTTGGTGAGAGTAAGATTGTTCTTTCTTGAAGGCGCTCCAAGAATAAAGATGAGAAAGATGCGTGATATCATCGACATCATCCAACCAGTCATCTGGATCTTTGGTATTGTGATAGAATGCGTTCGGATAGATGAAACCACCATCAAATGCCGTCATGAACCGTAAATAGGTCTCAGGAAGTTTATGGTTATCATTCTCCCAGTCGCGAAATTCTTCGGTTGAGGGTGGTGTGCGCTGTTCTGAAATCAGCTTATGTACAAAACGATCCAATTTAAAACTCCTTTGACATCTTGGTTTGCTGACCATCTTTGATTTTGAAGAGAGACGCGCCCCCATAGTGACCGGCATTTCCATTTACATTAGAAGGAACTAACTGCATCGTTGTTCCGTCCTCCTTGTGGTGCCAAGTCATTCCATCAGGCCTTTTCCATTTTGGGTCACCTATTTGTTTTCTATACATCTCATCACTTAGTTTGAAATCACCAGAATGGCTACCCGTTTGAGGAATTTTTACTTCACCTTTAGAAAAATCATCGAATTTAGGGAAGCCATTTTCGTAGTTAATTGACGTTTTAGGCTTGATGGCTTCAGCTAACTTTGAGCCAGGTTCTGGAACCCATTCACCATCTCCACGCCCTGTATCTGGCTCCCACTTGCCTTTTCCTGGTCCAGACTTCGGAGTCTTTTCGTATTGTTTTCCTTTTTTCAGCGCCGCAGCATCTTTGCATGCAGCGCGGCCCGTACAATCTTTCAACGCCTCTTTGTAGGCTTTCATGTTCTTCTTGCTGGCCCAAAAGGCTGATGCGGCGTCCTCTGTCTTACTAAAAGTCTTCGCAAAGCCAGTGGTAAGCTCATCAATGACCCGCCGAAGGTCGCTAAGCTTCCAGGCGACCCTTCCTCCTTTGACGGCGTCCCCGGCAAGAGGAACAAATCCTACGAGGTCAAAAGCTGCACCCCACCAATCGCCTTTTGCGATGGATTTGCTCAACGACGCAACATCCGCTATCGTCCCCGCCGGCGGCGGCAATGCACCACCAGCAGCCAGAGTAATGTCTAGGCCGAGTTCACCATATTGCTTGGACAGATCCTTCAGCTCCAAGCCTGCTTTTCGAACTTGATCAGCTTCGACCCCGTAATCTTTTGCAAAATCAGCCATTGGATTCGCTCTCCCTGATGTTTTGGCGGTACCAATAACGATCATCAGGATTCATAATGGCAACAATGGCTTGTTGGTCTGTCACGGTACCATCAAGAAGCGCGTCGATCTTCTGCATCTCTGCTAGATCATCGCGTGACAAAACGTCAGAAAATCCTGGAAATTCGTAGAAATTCGCACCTATCTCCCACATCAATGTAATAAAATGTGCCTGAGCTTCTGGTTCGTGGAGATTGAACTCGCGTGCATAATGACGGCCGTTGATCACCATTTCACGCTTTCCTTCATCAGAGACGTTAAAGTAATATTGCGGAAGAAATTCTTTCATGAATTTTTCAACATACCATTCTGAAAAAGCCACATCAGTACCGATATAATTGTCCTGCATCCAGTGGTTAGAGACTTTCATCATAGTACTTGCTCTTTTGCCGCCATGACGATCTCCGTAGCACTGTCAGCCGAAGCGGGTTGAATGCGCAGAGGATCACCGATGTCGATGAGATTGGTGGATACACAAGCCTCGGCCGCCGTATGGCACCACAAAATCGAGGGTGTGTCTGCATCTTCGGCATAGACGCCATCGATCTGGTTCATGAATCGCGCACGGTCAGGCACTTCAAATACTGGCAAATACGTGTTCAGATGGTCTGGTCGATAGAATTTGAAGAAAAAGACCTCGCTTTTCTCGTTCTCTATTTTGAGAAATTTCTTCATTTGCGATTTTAAGCGAGGGAGTTCAAGCCGTGAATGCAAGAGAATACCCCAATTGTTCCCGTAGCCTTCCTCAACAAACCAATCCCAGATATCGGAGTATCGAGTGAGTTCAACGAGCCAAGGTGCGACTTCGCCCAAATCCTCCTTGACTTCTCCGTCAAAGAGACACCGTGCCGGATTTGAAAATCCGTCTAGACAAATTGGAATGTCGGCACTTTGCGATGCATCCAGCAAAGCATAGGCGCGCAAGGGCGGCGTCTCTTCATCTTTTGCTTCGGCCCGCGCTTTTGCATCTTCTTCAAGAGGCTCAAAGATCAGATGATCGAGCGCGAGTTCAATGGCTTCCTGTTCAGGAGATGGAGTCAGCATTTCAGGTAAATCAATCACGGGGTATCCCCATCCAATTGCCGAGAGAAGATCATCATCGGACGAGAATTTCCGATGCGGCTCGCAAGACATTGCCCAAGCGCTCTAGATCAAGCGCCGTGATGGCCCGGTCCTTGTCGGTAAGGATCTTGGTGAGTTCTGTCAGGTCATCGTCGAGGGATCCGATTGGCAGAGGCTGATCCGGCTCGGTATAAACATCGAACATTTCGTCGGTGGCGATTGCGAGGTAAGCATCGCGGTCGCCAGTATCTATCATTACGATACCGCGCTCGGCATATAGCGCGACGATGCGCGCAAACGTTTGAGCCAGTGCATCAAACGATATGGTTGGAGAATTCAATCGACCTCTCCATGATTGTCCGATTTCTTTTCTTTTAAAATTAACTCCTCATTTATTTCATTTTCAAGTACCCAAGCCGATCTTTTTATCCCATTTTCATATACAATATAGCTGAATGGATCACTGGACTTTTCATCGGGAACTGCTATTGTTAACCCTGCAGAAGATAGTTCTATAAACTTTTTATCTATATCAATCCAGTTTCTATCGAATATATCGATATCGAAGGCGTGGGAAAAATATCCTTTTAATAAAGATACAAAAGCGGCGTTTTCTTTTCTACGATAAAAAGAATAATCACTCTCATGGTTGCCATTCCAAAGTGTGTTTTCTTTGGAAATATTCATCTCTTTCGTGAAAAAATCAAGCGCATCATTTTTTCCGGATATATATATTGAACGTGAAATCATGGGCATTTATTCCAAAGTTTCAATACGACGTCGACTTTCTCCGGCGTCAATCCGGGAAAATTGTCGGCAAATTTCATTGCTTTGTCCAGGTTTTGTGAATTCAATTGCTTCAGAAGCTGGTGCTGGGCCCGGTCCATCTGATGGACGCCGGGGCCGGATTTCGGGTAGACTGTGCCGGTCTCCGCGTGCATCTCATATGTTCGACCGTTGACAAGGATATCATTACCCGATTTCTGAAAATTGCCAGACTTCATAGCATCGATATCTCCCGCCACATCGACATCTGGATCAAGCATTGAATTTCTTTCTTTTGTCGGATCGTTTCCCTTCGTTTTGCATGGGTCATGACGACGGGCTGGCGATTTGGGCGTCTTCGGTAGCTTTCCGCAATTCTCTTTACACCCTGGTTTCGTCGTTTTTGGCTTCTTATTGGGTTTCGCCTTGCCGCCACCCTTCAAAATAGCCTCGATTATCTTTCTCACAAGAGACCACATCAACCCGCTCTTTCATAGAGTTCAAGCGGTAACCGTTCGGGATCCTTGAAGCGATGAAGGAACACTGCGTGTTCGTCCATATAACCGTCTTCGTGATTGAGCGGCTTCCCCAAGGCGAACGACATGTCGAAGAATGCGAACAGCGCTTTCTCCGTTTCTATATTCAGCATTTTGCAAGCGGCCCTGCACCGCATGAACAAGTCTTCTTTTTCGCTGATAGAGTCGTGATGTCTGTATAAATCGGCTTTCATGCCTTGGAAGAAATTCTCTCTGGCGAGGGCATCGAATGCCTCGAACTGCTCAGCTGAGAAGCGCATCATCTTACTCCCCCCCACATTCCTGCACGAACGGTTTGTCGGACTTCAACGCATCGACCTGATCGGGAGAGCCGGATGAGAAGTCGACGGAGGGGGATTTGATCTTGACGGATTTGGCTTTGATGGTGATGCCAGATTTGTCGATGATGATGGTGCCGCCGGGGCCGCCGATGATGAATTTGTCCTTGGCGTGCAGGGTGTGTTTCACGGTGCGGGCGAAGATCGACTTCTTGGCCTCGATATCGATATCCTCGCCGACCTTTGTCTTCATCAGCTTGCCGACCGAGGTGGTCATGACATTGCCGACGAGGGTGTTTTTGGCGATGCCGACCTGCTCGGTCGAACCCTGCCCGACGGTCTCTTTCTTGAATTTCTCGATGGTGGTGCTCATGATGCCGGAGGAGGGCATGATGAGGTTGAGGAGGCTTGCCATGCCTGCCGCAGCGCCGTGCTGGGCCGCGCCCGCCTCGCCGCGATGGCCGCCCGAGCCGCCGAAATCGCCCTTCATCATGATCGCGGCGAGTTCCTTGGGCAGATCGGCCACTCCCGCCACATCCCC
>ENA-ORXT01003597-ORXT01003597.1-marine-metagenome-genome-assembly--contig:-NODE-3597-length-16905-cov-5.915320_pt1 | contig 16905 bp, 13 predicted proteins | sample MGYA00237868_ERZ511482 | MGnify/ENA metagenome assembly ERZ511482 | reverse complement strand
TGCAGAAGCGCACCCGCGAAGACGTCGCCTGCTCCTGTCGTATCAACTACTTCCACCTCGAAAGCCGGAACCAGCGTGGGCGAACGCTCAGCGTCGCAGAAGACGGAGCCGTGGACTCCGTCCGTGATCACCACCCCTGCGACGCCGAGATCCAGAAATCTCTTCGCCCCCTTGAAGGGGTCGCACGTTCCCGTGAAGCTCTCCAGCGAGCGAAGCGGGCAAGTTGCCAGATCAACAAAGGGAAAAAGCTGCTCGACCCCGGGCTTCCTGGAACCCGTATCGAGGAAAACCCGTCCCCCGTTCCTCTTCACGAGGAGAGCCGCCTCGAGGGCTGCCTCGGAACACCATCCGTCGAGATGAATCGCCTCGACGCCTTCCAAGGCCTCGTCTGCCAGTTCCCCTGCCTGAAGCCGATGATCTCCCCGATGAGCCGCCACGGCTCGAGAGCCCGTCCTTTCATCGACCCAGACCTGGGCAAACCCGGTCCGCCCCTGGTGGTGAATTTGGCTGCATGAAAATCCCACCCCTTCGGTGGCAAGATCGTCCTCGATGATCCGACCGCGGTGATCACGCGCCCAGGCACCGATGAAACTGCATTCATGCCCCCAGCGGGAGAGCAGCACCAAGGCCGTAGGAACGGGGCCGCCGACCTGAAGGTGATCGGTGAGCACCTCCGTCTTCTCATCGGCTCCAGGAAAGGCAGGGAGGACGACCTCGTGGTCGACGAGCACCGTGCCTAATCCGGCAATTCTCATTCCGCCGAGCCGTCCTCGTCAGGCGGAGCCGTGGGTAGTGAATCGACCTCGGAGAGGATGTCGATAATCCGGTTGCCCCGCTCGATTGAATCGTCGGTCCGGAATTCGAGCCGAGGGGAGAACTTCATGACCACCCGCTCGTAGAGAGACTTCTGAATCTGAGGTCGCCTCGCTTCAAGCTTCTCGATCACCCGAGGCGCGTTCGCCGGCCCGACAATACTGACGTAGACGAAGGCGTGGCGGAGATCCGGGGTGACGTCGACGTCGGTCACGGTCACCAGCGAGTCCTTGGCAACACCGGCGAAGTCCCTGGTAAGGATCGTACCCAATTCTCGGCGCATGAGTTCGCGCACTTTTGGCATTCGTTTCGACATGGAGTTGAAAGTAGGGGGAAGCCATTCGAACGCAACCGCAGGACGACACAGGATCCAGGCGCCTTTCGATGATCCAACGGAATTCATTCTCGGGAGACAAAAACGCTGGCTGCTGAATATTGGCACTCTCCTGCTGGAAGATTGGTTGCCTTCCATGAAAAAACGCCTCCCCTACCTCATCCGGCACGCCTCGGTGCCCGAACCCTCAAAACGCACCCTGTTTCGCATGCGAGTTTCAGCTCATTCTGCCTTGCGGAAAACAGGGTCAACCACTCGATGATCACGAAGATCAAGGATGCCTTTGATTCCCTGCGTGCCATCTGGGGCCGGTTCCGCACGGGCAGGAGCGGGAATGCCGTTTTCTGGTACGCTGGCAGTTCCCTGATCTGCCAGGTGCTCCGCTTCGCCGCCCTACTGTGGATGATGAAGTTTCTAGGAGACGTCAGTTGGAATGACTGGGGAAAATTTCAGCTCGTCCTCGGCCTCTCGATGATCACTGCCAATCTAGGGCAAAACGAAGGCCTCGTGGCCCTCAAGCCCGGGGAGAACGATCTCTACGGTTTCCAGATTCTCTGTTCCCTTGCAGGAGGCTTGCTCTCGATCCCTCTCAGCTACGGACTCGTACAGCATTTCGCGTGGACGAACAATAGGATTGCCGAGTTATGGTGGCTGATTCCACTCACTGTCCTACTTTCCATATTCTCGATGACAGCGGCGATGCACGCGCAGCGCGAATTTCGCTTCAAGCGGATCGCCTTTTCAAGCATCGCGTCTCTCGCCGTCTACTTTGCGACCGTGTTGATCCTGTCCACGCAGATTGATGACTTTCGGGTCTTCGTCGCGGCGCAGTTGGCCGAACTAGCCATTCTGCTACTGCTTACCGGCTCCTTCATTCCCTGGAGAAGCCTTTCGTCGTCCTTGAGCCGGAAATCGTTCGACTACTACTGCAAGCGGTTCATCCCGGCGACCTCGCCACAAATTCTGATCGGCAACCTGTCCGCCAATCTCAATCTCTTCCTTCTCAATCGATACGCCTCGGCGCAGATCGGGCTCTACGAGCAGGTCCAGCGTCTCGTCCAGATTCCCATGTCAGTGAGCATCAACCTCATCGACCGCCCCATCCTTGTTCTTGCCGCCGAGCGACAGGAGGATTCGCCGGCCATACGCCGACTTCTTCTCCTTTCGCTTCTGGTCGTTCCCTGTATTGCCGGCGCTGCCTGCGCGGTCGTCTACTTCGGATTCCTGGTTCTTGGGCCCCGATATTTGGAAGAGGCAAGGTTCATCGGAATCAAAGGCGTTCTGCCGTTCTTCCTGATTCCTGCCATCCTTCAGCCGATTGCAGCCGTTACTCGAACCGTCATGATCGGAACGGGCAAAGCCAAGTCCGTACTTCTCTCCAGCATCACGATTCTAGCCGCCAAGGCCGCCGTAGGCGTTCCCCTTGTGATGCTCGGTCATGGTGCTATTGGTATCGCCTTGGCTATTGGTGCAGGAGCTCTCGCCGGAATCTTCGTCGATCTCTACCTTCTGCGCGTCTCCCTTCATCAGCCGGAGCCGGAAAGCGCATCGGACTTAGCTGCCGTTGCGGTCGCTGAAAAAAGATCCCCGCTTGATCCAGAGCAGAACCAGCGTCAAGGGAATGATTTATGAGTAAAAAAGCCTTTATCACGGGTATCACAGGGCAGGACGGCTCCTACCTCACCGAGCTGCTACTCTCCAAGGGCTACGAGGTGTACGGCCTTGTGCGCAGGAGTTCGTCCATATCGATGGACCGTCTCGACATGCTCGACCTCGACGAGGAAAGCCGGAGCAGAATGTGGCTGTCGTACGGCGACCTGGTCGATGGAAGCGGCCTCGCCAGGCTTCTGCGGGAAATCCAGCCCGACGAAATCTATAATCTGGGGGCACAGAGTCATGTTCGCGTCTCTTTCGACTGCCCCGAATTCACCGGGGATTGCACTGGACTGGGAACGCAGCGCCTTCTCGAGGCCATCCGCGGTGCCGACCTCATGGATACCGTTCGGTTCTATCAAGCCAGTTCTTCCGAAATGTTTGGGAAGGTTCAGGAAGTCCCTCAGAAGGAAACGACTCCATTCTGGCCTCGAAGCCCCTATGCCTGTGCGAAGGTCTATGCGCACTGGCTCACGGTGAACTACCGGGAAAGCTATGGACTTCACGGCTCCAGCGGCATTCTCTTCAATCACGAATCACCAAGAAGAGGGGAGACCTTCGTCACACGAAAGATCACCAAGGCCGTGGCCAGGATCAAACTCGGGCTTCAGGAAAAACTGACGCTCGGCAACCTCGACGCCAAGCGCGACTGGGGATACGCGAAGGAATACGTGGAGGCGATGTGGATCATGCTCCAGCAGGAGGTGCCCGACGACTACGTCATTGCCACCGGCGAAACCCGATCCGTTCGGGAGTTCGTCCAGGCCGCCTTCGATGCAGTGGATCTCGACTGGGAAAAATACGTCGGCTACGACGCGCGGTATGAGCGCCCCGCCGAGGTGGAGCTTCTCGTGGGAGACCCGACCAAGGCCAGGAAGCAGCTTGGGTGGGAGCCGAAGGTCAAGTTCGACGAGCTGGTCAGCCTGATGGTCGAGGCAGATCTCCGCCAGGAGGAATCGAAATCGGGACTCGGCGTCAAGCCGCCAGCCGGGTTCCAGCACAAGTCGATCTGATCGATTGCTTCTCATTCCCGATGGAACCTCAACCAAGTGGCGCCCCTGCCGACCAGCCCTTTTCGGTGCTGGTGGTGGGTGATACCTACGGGGTTCCAGCGAACCATGGCAAGCTCATCGAGCTCGGCAAATACTTCGACCTCGAACTCGCCACCTGCAGACGGGAGGACGCCAATCATTTCGGGCTCGAAATCGGTCCGGACGAGGTCGGCAACTCCTTCAAGATTCATCGACTCCGCAGAAGAAGCGCAGACGGTGGAGGAACCCGATCCTGGTACGAAGGTCTGAGGAAGATTCTACGGTCCCGTTCCTTTGATCTGGTGCTCTGCGAAGCCGAACCCTGGAGTATCCTCCGCTGGCAGACGGCGCTGCTCACCCGTTTTTTTTCACGCGGCACGGTCTTCGCGGAGTTCACCTGGGAGAACGTTCACCGGACCGGCCTTCGCGGACTCGTTCTCCCCTACATCTATCGAATGGCAGCCCGGACGAGCGACCTGACGATTGCCGGAAACCACGGGGCGAGACAGATCTGCGAGGAACATCGGTTCGATCCATGGAACGTCCGCGTGCTCGCCCAACTCGGTGTCGATCTAGACCTCTACCGTCCTGTATCCACGACGGAACGAAACGGACTGCGAGCAGATTGGGGTCTCGACTCGAACGAATTTGTGATTGGCTATTGCGGTCGGTTCGTCAGTCACAAGGGAATCGACGATCTGGCCGCAGCCGTTCAGGAACTCCGCAGAAACAATCCGCAAAAATCGGTTGTCCTCGCACTCATGGGGCCCGGAAACCTAGACGACGTTCTCCCTGTGGAACTGCAAAAGACTTCCTGGATTCGAAGTTTCGGCCCCTGCCACCATGAGGAGGTCGTAGGTTTTCTCCAGCTTCTCGACGTCTTCGTCCTCGCCAGTAAAACGGCTTATGAGGGAGACTGCCCCGTATGGGAAGAGCAGTTTGGACACGTTCTCATTGAGGCAATGGCCTGTGGGATCCCGACGATCGGGGCACGAAGTGGGGCCATCCCCGAAGTGCTCGCCAACCCTCGATTGAATTTCGGCCCTGGAAACTCGAAGGAGATCGCAGCCATCCTCCAAAAACTTCTCTCGGATCCGTCTTATCGCGGAGAAGTTCGCGCTGAACAGCTTCTCCGCAGCGAGGAATTCTCATACAAAAACCACGGCAGAAAGTGGGCCAAAGTCCTGCAGGACGCGATCATCTGGGAGAAGCGGGGAGAGAAACTCGAGCCCCTCTAGACAATCCGCTCCGAGGAACACAGTTCCGCCGCCTGATCGAAAATTCAATAAACGTTGTTCCAAAGAATTTTCTAGTGAACGGTTTGAAAAAATGAACAGGTTCCCCATATCAGGCCGTCAGGCACAGACAGCGGCCTGGGCGGTTCTACTCGGAGGGATCACCGTCTTTCTGATCTTTATCTTCCCTTACTCATCCGGGTACGGTCGCACCGAGCAAAAGAAAACCCTCTTCATCCGAGCCTACGAGTACTATGGGGATCCGAACTGGACTCACTGCATGTTCGCACCCCTCGTAGCGGCCTTTCTCGTGTATTTTCTGAGGAAGGAGTGGCGAGGTCTACCTCTTCGAGGGTCTTGGATCGGCCTTCCCGTTCTGATACTTGGACTGTTGCTTTTCTGGTTCGGCTATCGTGCCAACATTCGATACGTCGGATTCGGTGCCATTCAGATGCTCCTCACGGGCGGGGTGTTATGGTTCATGGGCTGGAAGTGGTTCCGGGCCCTTCTTCTGCCGCTGATTTTCCTCTGTTTCGCATGGCCCCTCGTTCCACTGGCGGAAGGCCGTGCCTCCTTCGAGCTGCGGCAGATCATGACAACCGCGTCTTCAGGTTTCCTCAACCTGATCGGCCTCGACAACCTTCGCGAGGGCAGCCGGATCATGTCGATGCCAGACCCTGCGGCCGGTCTGGAACTCGGCGAGCGCTTTCAGATGGGGATCGATGATCCCTGCAGCGGACTCCGATCCCTCTTCGCGCTGCTCATGGTCGGCACCATCATGGCCTTCATCATGCTGAAGAGCGGATTCCGTCGTTTCGTCCTGATCGCGATGATCATCCCCATCGCAATGACCGCGAATCTCGGCCGGCTGCTCATGCTCGTGTTCGGCACGATCTGGTTTGGCTCCGAATTTGCGATCGGCAAGGACGGCGGGACCTCCGACTTCCATCTCCTTGCCGGTGTTTTCGTCTTCCTCCTCGGCGCCGGCCTCCTGTTCCTCATCGCACTTCTTCTCAAGGGGGGAGTCGGCAGCTTCCGGAGGAAGTCGCGAGTCAGCCGAATCACCTCAACGCCCGCCTCCTCAGCATGAGTCAGTCCGCATCCGTCCCCGTTGATCCCTCCCCCCAGAACGAGGGGCGACCGCTCTTATGGCGCGTTGCTGTCTTTGCCGTCCTCCTCGGGGTCACCCTTTATTTTTGCGTGAACGCCCCGCAGGCATCTCCCGGCGAGGAAGTGGGCGTGTCGATGACGCTCCCGCCCCGGGTTCTCGGCTATTCGGGAACGGCAAAGGAAGCATCTCGTGTGGAAACCGATATTCTCCCCTCCGGAACCGAATTCTCAAAGATGATTTATGAGGGATCAGGCGTCCCGATTGATCTCAGCATCGTTCTGAGTGGGGAAAACCGAAACAGCATTCACAAACCTGAGATCTGTCTTGTCGGTCAAGGCTGGATCATTGAGTCTTCGACCGCCCGAGTGGTGGAACTCTCCAACGAGGAAACGCTTGAGGTCATGGACCTCAGCCTCTCTCGCCCCCATCTCATGCCTGATGGCACGACGATCACCGTGCGCGCGCATTACGTCTATTGGTTCGCAGGAGGCAACATCACCACCCCCTACCACAACCGGCGGATTATCTACTCGTCGCTCGACAATATCATTGAGGGTCTCAACCACCGCTGGGCCTATGTTTCTGCGATGGCTTACGTTTCCTCCTCCTTTGATCCGAACGGTTTCAGTGACACCGAGACAGTCCGACAGATCGACGCGTTCATTGCGGAGTCGGTGCCGCAATTTCAGAAGACCTTCGTTTCGAAGCGCAGCTGGAGTCACCTCGTTCCTTTTCTATAGCCCTCTTCTCTCACCCGTCGTCCATGCGTCCTCATCGAAGACTCGCCTGGTTGCGCCCGTACGCGCACCGCGTGATCGAGACTGCTGCACCCCTGTTTCAGGCCGTCGGCGGAGATCCGGGGTGGAGCCCCCACCCGATCAGCCTGATGGTGCCGCTCCATCCGAAGGACCTTCCCATTGCCAGGCACTGCATCGACGCAGCCCGCGCGAACGTCCGGCACCCCATCGCCGAGACCATTCTCGTCGGGCCGCGCGACCCCAGCATCCTCGACCTCTGCAACGATAAGGGATGTCGCTTCGTGAACGAGTCCGACGCCCTGGAGTGGACCAAGGACGAAATCAGGAACCGTCTCGCCGAAGTCGGCTATGACTACTGGACCTGGCTTTTTCAGCAGTTCCTCAAACTCGGAGCCGACCGGTTTGCCGCCGCCGAGGACATTCTCATCGTGGACGCCGACACCCTGCTGCTGCGGCCGCGGGTGTTCCGGCTCAACCGAACCCTCTTTCAGCAATTTTCCCATGAACGGAACGCCTTCTACCGGCTCTCCCACCAGCGACTGACCAATCTGCCACTCTCCTCGCCGGTCTCCTACGTCTGCCACCACATGTACGCGGAAGCTCGCATCCTGAAAGCGCTGCGCGACCGGATCGAGCAGGTGAGCGGAGAGAACTGGATGGAGTCCATCATCCAGCTCGCCGACCGCCAGAAGTGGCCTCTTGCAGAGCGGGCCTCGCTCACCTTCGAATTCTTCTCGGAGTACGAGACCTACGGAAATTTCTGCCGAAGCTTCTACGACGAAATTCGTCTCTCCTACTTCCTCAACCGAGGCGCCTACGACTTCAGGCCCGGGGAGGATGAAATCGCAGAGTTCGCCTCGTCTTTGCCCGAGCCCTATTGCTGGACCTCTTTCCACTCCTACTACTATCAAGAGCAGCAGCGGGCGTTCGGGTCCGCCTAAGCGAAGCGAACCGACTCCTGCAATTCTCCAAGCCGCTGGTCGAACTGGGCCTGATCGACTTCCTCAAGGCGCTTCGTGCTGAAGGCTTCGCACGTGAAACTGGCCATGACCGAACCGCGAGCAACGCCGGCGCGAAGATCGTCGAAGGTCGGCTTGGTGATTCCCTTGCCATCAAGGTAGCCCGCGATCGAGCCCATGAAAGTGTCTCCTGCCCCCGTCGGGTCGAAGACGGAGCGCAGCTGGGAGACCGCACAGTTGAAGAAACCGCCGTCCCGGGAAAACAGGAGCGAGCCGTATTTGCCAAGCTTGATGATGACCTGGGGCGCGCCGAGAGCGAGCAGCTTCTCTCCAGCAATCAGCAGGTTCGACTCCTCGACAAGGAGCTTGGCTTCGGAGTCGTTGAGCACGAATAGATCCACTTTGCTGATGACTTCGAGCAGCGGCTGACGGGCAATTTCGATCCACAGGTCCATGGAATCAGCGATCACGTAGGAAGGACTTTCGCATTGAGAAAGGACCTCGAGCTGGTTCTGCGGGCTCATGTTGGCGAGAGCGACGATGTCGGCCTTGGAACCGGCCTCGTGCACCTTCGGTGTCCAGTCCTCGAGAACGTTGATGGCTACCTCGTGGGTGACCCGGTCGTTCATGTTCTCCATGTACTCGCCGGACCAGTAGAAGGAATCGGCCTCGCTCCGCTCCACACCGCCCAGCAGAACGCCGTGAGAACCCAGCATGTCCAAGTGGCCCTGAGGGAAGTCCTTGCCGACAATTCCCATCAATTCGGTATTTTTCGAGAAAAAGGCTGCAGCAAGGGCTGCGTAGGCGGCTGAGCCGCCGAGAAGCTGTTTCTCTTCGGCTACAGGCGTCTTGACGTCGTCGATGGCAATGGTTCCGGCTACAAGGAGTGACATGGGTATTTCGTGGGTAAAAGGGAGCGCGAATCTACCCAGATCAGCAGGAGGATCAACGAAGGGATTCGCCTAACGCAGGTAGCGAAAGTCGACGCTGGCATAGAGGGCTCGATAGAGGGCAGACCAGTCGCCATCTCCCGAAGCTTGCAGGAAGAGGATACTCTCGTTCAATTCCGCGGAGGAAGGTTCCCGGGCCAGAACCTCGCGGAAGGCGCGGCGCGCCCCTTCCCGCAGATCATGGATCCCGAGTTCCCGCAGGCGCGCGGCAGCTCCCTCGGATTGGTCATGGACGAAGGGACTGTTGGAGAGAAAGAGAGACTGGGTCGGAATCGTGCTGTCGCTCCGCTGGCCCACGGTGAAGTTGGGATTCGCGAAATCGAAGGTCTGGAAGATCTCCAGCATCCGGTTTCGGAAAATCGGCACGTAGACACTCCGACGCTTGGTCTTGAACTGATGCCCAAACTCGCTCTTGAATCCCGGAGGAAGGCTCGGCCCTCCACGAGAGTGATCGAGCGTGCCCCCGAGTAGCAGCATGGTGTCGCGGATGGCCTCCGCATCAAGAGCGCGGCGACGGCCCCTCCAAAGCATTTCGTTCTCAGGATCGACGCCAGCCGCCGCCTCGTCCCGATGCTCGGCATCGAGCTGATAGACCTCGGAAAGTACGATCTCGCGAATCAAGCTCTTGCTCGACCATCCTCCCGCCACGAGGCGATTGGCCAGGTGGTCGAGCAGCATCGGATCAGAAGGCGCGGCTCCCGTCGTCCCGAAATTGTCGGGACTGGACACGACCCCTCGCCCGAGAAGGTGCAGCCAGACACGGTTGGCCATCACCCGGGCGGTCAGCGGGTTGTCCTCCGAGGTCACCCACTCGGCCAATTCGAGGCGTCCGCTCCCTGTCATGGCGGGGGCTGATGTCGGTCTACCCGGATCGGCCCTCATCGTCACCTGAAGAAAGCCGCGCGGCACCTCGTCCCCATGCTGGCCGGCCATCCCACGAACGCGGATCGTGGTGTCGCCCGGCTCTTCGGAATCAGCCACGCTCATCGCCTGGGGAAGGTCAGGCGCCTTGAGCGCTTTCCTCTCCTTTTCAGCGGCCTCGAGAGCTTTTCTCAATTTGGTGATCTGATCGATTGGAGAGGGCTGGAGGAATTTCTCCTCCGAGAAAGTCGTGTCGCTCGAGTCTGCTGCCGGCAGGATCTGGAGGGCGTCCACGATCACGAATCCATTGCTTTCGCTCGTTCCAATCTCCACGACGACTTCTCCCCCAAATTCCCATGATCCAATCGAGGAGAACAGTCCGCCGTGCTCGGGCCGCAGCCGCTCGTTGAGTTGGACCGTCTCGCTGCCGTTCTGGTGGGTGACCGTAGCCGGAACCGAAGACGCACGGCTGCCGTCCACGTTGTAGGAAAGGCGAAGCTCGTAGCGGCCTGGTTTCGGCAGGACCGCTCGGAAGGTTACGCTCCTTCGGCCCTTCTCCTCGTTGCGATCATGGATGTAGCCTTTCCCGACATAGGCTGCCAGGAAGGTGGAGTTCTTCCAGTCTCCCTTCTTTTCGGCGTCGACGTCATCGACAATGATTCCCGGCAGACTCTTTGGATCAACGCCGCGAAGAGCATCGCCTCCCTTGGCTGCGCCAAGAGCCTTGAGCTTTGCCGTAATGGCCTGAACCTTCTTGTTGAGCGGCGCTTTGCGAGCCGCGAAATTGGCGAGCGCCTTTTCCTGTTCGGGAGTCGGAGGCAGCGGGGTGCGATGCCACGCGGATACGTTGGAATGCTTGACCGATTGAGTGCTCAGAAAGATTCCGGCAAGGCCGTAGTAATCTCTCGTCGGGATCGGATCGAACTTGTGATCGTGACAGCGGGCGCAGCTGATGGTCATTCCCAGAAACGCGCGGCCCATCGTATCGATCTGCTCATCGGCAATCTCGAGATCGAGAAGATCCTTGTCCTGGTTCTCGTAGTTGTTGGGGCCGAGCACAAGGAAGCCAGTAGAAATGACCTGGTCCATCCTCTCCCCGTCATCGTTCGCAGGCAGCAGATCTCCGGCAAGGTGTTCGCGGATCAGATGGTCGAGGGGCTTGTCGCTCTCGAAGGCCCGGATGACGTAATCGCGAAAGCGCCAGGCATCCGGAAAAGGAATCGCCCGTCCGCCGCCGCTGGAGTCGGAGTAGCGGACGATGTCCAGCCAGTGTCTTCCCCAACGCTCGCCGAAGCTCGGAGATGCAAGCAGCCGATCGACGGTTTTTTCCCAGACCGCCTGGGAAGGATCGGCACGAAAGGCGTCCTGGTCCTCGAGACTGGGTGGGAGACCAATCAGGTCGTAGTACAGGCGGCGGAGCCGAACCTCGGGAGAGGCAAGCGGTCCGCGGGTAAACCCCCGCGTCTCGAGGCCTTTTAAATGGACCTCGTCGATTGATCGGGCACCCGACGTCTGTCTCGGCTGAAAGGACCAGAAGGCTTTTCCTTTTTCAATGTCGATGCCGACGCCGTGGTCCTCCGGCATGGCGGCCGGCTCGTCTCTGGGATCGACGGCGCCACGACGGATCCACTCCTCGAGAGTGGAGATTTCCGCTTCGGAAAGCCGCCCCTCCGGAGGCATCTCAAGGTCTTCGTTCTCGTAGTGGACTGATTCAATGAGGAGGCTTTTCCCCGGATCACCGGGTGTCACCGCCGGGCCCGAATCACCGCCGAGAGCCCATCCTTCCCTGCGGTCCAGCAGGAGGCCGCCCTTACGCTTGTTTTCTCGCTCCGAGTGACATTCGTAGCAGTGCTGGGCGAGAAGAGGGCGGACCTTGTTTTCGAAGAAGCGGACATCTTCGCCGTCCGGTTCGGCGCAATCGCTGCCGCCCAAGGAAAGCAGCAGAGTACAGCATGCGGCGATGGCCAGACGGGACATGCCTAGGCAACGGCCTCAAAGAGGAGGACTTTCAAAATGCGCGATGCTGATCTACTCAATTCAGCTCCACCACGCTTCTCGGCCCTGCCTGCGTTGCTCCGTAACCCCCCAGCCCTGCCAAGCCCTGAGAGCCCCACTCGAGGGAGGTGATCGGGCGGGACCGGGCGGCGTCGGCTTCCGGCACTTGGCTAAGCAGGAGGGCGTCCTCGGGATCGATCTTGTCGAAAAGCAGGGTGACTTCGTAGAGCGGGCGTCCTTCATGAGACCCGAGATGGGAGACCACGACGTATCCACTCAGGGGTACGTAGCGATTTCGAGACGAGTCTTGGGAGCGCGAGGCGGATGAAGCATCCGGGATCTCGGAAACGCCAGCCCTGATCCGAACGTGAATGCCCAACTCGAGGCGACTCCCGATCGGCAGTTCGCACCTCGAGCGAAACGTAAGTCCATGAGGATTGACCGCGACAAGCGATACAAGCGGGAACCGACGATCTGCATCATCTGCGCCAACCACTTCGCCCATCGAACCGAAAGCGGAGTCCGCGGACGGAAATTCGTGTGGCTGACCCCCTGTGACGGACATGGCGAATGCTAGCACTGCGGCCTCAAACGTCAACGAAGTGCCTGTGTACTTTCAGAGCTACCTGGAACTCTTCGGATCAAAGGCGTCTCGCAATCCATCGCCAAGAAAATTGAAGGCGAGCATGGTCACCGACATGAACACGGCGGGAAAGACAAGAAGCCACCAGTGGCTGTCGAGAACGTTCCAGGCCTCGGCTCCCTCGCGGAGCAGAGACCCCCAGCTGGCGGCGGGATTCTCGATGCCAAGCCCAAGAAAGCTCAAAAAGCTCTCGTCCAGCACCACCGCCGGAACCGTCAGGGTGAGATAGGTCAGAATCAGGGTGGCGAGGTTGGGGAGCAGGTGGCGGCGGACGATGCCGAAGGGGGTCTGTCCGAGTGCCCGGGCCGCCTTGACGAAGGTCATCTCCCGGAGCACGAGAACCTGGCCCCGCACGATCCTGGCCATCACCAGCCATTCGATCAGACCGAGCGCGACAATGAGGAGCCCAATTCGCGAGTAGGGCAGCAGGGCCTGGAGCAACTCGGCGCAGTCTTCCCAGCCCCGGCCCTGAGCCGCGAGCCGAAGGCCGTCGAGCCCATCGTGAAAGCGCTTCCCGAAAGCTGCGATGAAGATCATCAGGAAGAGCAAGCGCGGGATCGAGTAGAGAATGTCGACGACCCGCATCATGAAGGCGTCGATCTTTCCGCCGCAGAAACCGGAGACGACCCCGTAGACCGTCCCGAGAACCAGGCTCACCGCCGCGCCGGCGAGGCCGACCAGCAGCGAGACCCGCGCCCCCATGAGCACCCGGTAGAACAGATCGCGGCCGCTGATGTCGGTCCCAAAGAGGTAGCGCTGCGCACGCTCTCCATCGACCGGCGCGGCGACCGTTCCGGGCGGTGCGAAGTCGTATTCGGAATAACCGCGGGCCGAGTCCCCAAAAATACTCACCAGAATCGGCGGCCCCACGAGGGAGAGCACCACCATGCCGACAAGAACCCAGAGCGCGACCAGAGCCGCCCGGTTCCTCTTGAGGAGCTGCCAGCCGCTGGCCCGCTCCATGGTGGATCGTGCGTCTTCAGCCATGGGCGTTTCCGATGCGGATGCGGGGGTCGAGCCAGCCATAGAGCAGATCGACGACGAGGTTGAAAAACACGATGAGCAGGCAGTAGACCACGACGATCCCACAGAGCAGGAAGGTGTCGCTGTTCTGGATGCCGTTGACGAAGATGCGTCCGGCACCCGGCAGACCAAACACGGATTCGACGACGATGGACCCGGTGACAAGATTGGCGGCGAGGGGCCCGAGAAACGCGACCACGGGAAGGATCGCCGCCTTGAGCGCGTGTCGGGCCGCGATGGCTCCTTCGGTGAGCCCTTTGGCTCGAGCCGTGCGCACGTAGTCGGCGCCAAGCACCTCGATCATGCTGTTGCGCATGAGGCGGGCGACGTAGGCGACGTAGGGCGCCGCCAGGCAGATGGCCGGCAGCACGAGACTCATGGGTGAAAGCCAGCCACCCGGAGGAAACCAGCCGAGGCGAAGCGAGAGGTAGCCGATCAGCAGCGGCCCCGTGATAAAGGTAGGGACCGAAATCGCGAGCAGGGCGAACAGCATCGCGAGGTAGTCGGGCCATCGGTTGCGCCCGACTGCCGCAATCATTCCGAGCACGATTCCTCCGCAGGTGGCAATCACGAAGGCGACGCTGCCCAGGATCAGGGAGACCGGCAGCTGCTGGGCGATCACTTCACCGACCCTTCGGTTGCGGTAGCGGAAGCTGACCCCGAGATCGCCGCGCGCGAGGTTGCCCAGATAGCGGGCGTACTGCTCGAAGGCGGTCCCGTCGAGGCCGTACTTCTTTTCCAGTGCCTCGGTGATGTGGGCGGGCCGCTCTTTGCCGGACTCGAAGGCCCCGCCCTTCTGCGTGCGGCTCAGAAAGAAGGTCACCGTGATCACGCAAAACACCACGATGATCGTGCTGCACAGGCGGTTGAAAACGAAGCGGGTCATCGGGCACTGGCAGGCGGGACGTGAAGCGCCCCTGACCGACCGCTTTGATCGTAGGAGGGCTTGGGGCCGGAGTCAAAACGCAGCTGTCCTGCGATTCGCAGAAAAGGGACCAACCCGGTTCTGCTAAAACTTCAGCTCGAGACCGACAACAAAGTTCCTTCCCGGCTCGTTCTGGCCCGACCCATGCGCACGGTAGGCCTCGTCGAACAGGTTCTCGACGGCGGCCGTGATATGAACGCCGTCCCGCACGTGCCATCCGCTCCGAAGCGATGCCATGACGTAGCCGGGGGTGCCTCCGGGAGGAATCCGCTGGGTGTCGCGGCGATCCGAACTGCTGAGACGGTCGGCGTCATCCACCATACGGGCGACGCCCTCGGCCCAGAAGCGGCCATCGGCGGACTCCCACCGCACCCCGCCAAAACCATGGGTGGGAAGAATGCGCGAGGGATACTCTTCAACGAGCACGGGAGCCGAAGTCGGAAAGGTCGAGATCTGCCCGTCGTGATAGGCGAAGCCGCCGAACAGCGTCCAGCCGGAGGCTGCCTCCCAGGCCGCATTCAGCTCGACGCCCTGGAAATGTCCGTCCCCGACGTTCTGCTTGATGACCTCGAGGTCGCCGTCGAATGCACGGCCGGTGGGGGTGCGGAGGATCAAGTCATCGACGTCGGTGTAGAAGTACGAGAGCACGCCCGAGAAGGGTCCGCGCTCGGCCTTGAAACCGACTTCAAAGGTGAGAAACTCCTCGGGCGAGAGACCGGGGGAAGGTGTCTCGACCTCGGTGCTGCGGTTCGAGTCGAGCCGGCTGAGGTCGGAGAAGTTCGGGGCCCGGAAGGCCTGGGAGAATCCACCGAAGAGCCGGACGGTATCGGCTTCGTCGAGCTGATAGTCGAAGCGGAGACTGCCGACGACGTTCTGCCAGTCGTCGCGGATCGAGAAGACGTCACCGGTGCCGGGATCGATCACCGTGCCGATGTCGGCCTTGGCATAGGTGCCTCGAAGCCCGAGATCGACGTCGAGGCGATCACCGATCGGCACGGATGCATTCACGAAAGCCGCGCCAAGATGGTAGGTCGCATCGTTCCCGAACGGTCCCTGCGGCTGGCTGCCTCGGAAAGATCCGTCGGCATTGAAGTCGGCGCGGTAGGTGTCGGCCTCGTCGCGGTAGTAGCTGCCCCCGTAGACGAGATCACCCCAGGACGTCGACTTCTCGAACTGACTCGACAGACCGATCGATCCGAGCTCGAAACCCTGGACGTCGAGCCTGCCGTCCGAGCGCACGCGGGACCGCTCCTCCTCCTGCTGTTGATAGGAGACACCCACCTGGTAGCGGTCGAAGAATGGACTCGCGGAGACGGCGCCCTCGATCTGCAAATAGCTGAGGTGACGGCGCTGATCGAGAATCCGCGAGCGTTCGTCTCCCACGGTCGTCCCTTTCCAACTGACCGCCTCACGGGTCTTGTGAACGCGCCAGGCATCGTCGATCTCGACGCTCTGGTGAAAGACCGTGACGGTCGTGTCGGGATTGACAAAGACTTCCAGCTTCGCGTCGGCGTCCCACTCTCTGTAGCCGGTGAAAGGCAAGGTCCCGAGATCGGCTGCCTCGATATCGCCGAAGTCCTTGAAAGTGCCCCCGAGAATGAGGCCCCACTGCTCGCTGACTGCGTAGCTGACTTCGCCTCGCTGAATGAAGCTGTTCTCGGCAGAGGCATATCGGCTGTAGGTTCGTCCCGAGAGCAGAGCCCCACCCTGCTCCGAGTAGACGGGGCGGCGCGTCAGGGCCTGAATCGTGCCTCCCACCGCATCGCTGCCGTAGAGCACCGACCCCTGAGACTTGACCAGTTCCAAGGACTCCAGACCCTGGATGTCGATGGTGTTGGCGTACTGGTTCGGACCGGAGCGGAAAGCCGCGTTGTTGAGCCGGACGCCATCGACAAGGTAGAGATTGTGATACCCAGTCACGCCTCGGATGATGGGCGATCCCTGGCCGTTGGAGGTCTTCTGGACGATCACTCCAGGCGTGCGGTTGAAGGCCTCGGGGAGCGAGCGGATCGCCTCGCGCAGAATCGTTCCACTGCTGATCGCCTCCACCTGATAGGGTGTCTCGAAGCTGCTCTCCTGCACGCGTGAAGCGGTCACGACGACGGGATCGAGCATCAGGGGGGTCCCTTCCTCCGCCAACGCAGGCGCGCACAAGGCCAGCGAAGCCAGCGACAGGGAGAGTCCGTGAATCGAAAAGCGCATCGTTGAAGATCAAGACGTTCTGCGAAGTGTCATCTTAGATCCTTTCCTTGCCCAGCCAAGGGTCGTCGCGGAATAGAGGGGCATGCCTCGCCTCGAAACCCCCACCGATGGCCCGTCCGCCGCTCCTGAGCCGGCGAACCACGGCACGGACCGATGGCGCCGGGCTTTCTGGATCTCCATTGTCGTTCACTGCGTCGTTCTCGGGCTCGTCTGGAAATGGAACCCCTTTACCCGGGAAAACGATCCGCGCGAAGAGGCAAGCGCGATGGAAATGTTTCTCGCTCCCGTGGTGGTCGCATCGACCCGGCCCGAGCTACCCGAATTTCCGCCGCCTCCCCCTCCCGAACTTCCGGTCGAACCCGCTCCTCCTCCAAGGACAGATCGGAAGAGCGTCGTGTAGGGAAAGAGTGTA
>ENA-ORXT01003592-ORXT01003592.1-marine-metagenome-genome-assembly--contig:-NODE-3592-length-16924-cov-3.032944_pt1 | contig 16924 bp, 17 predicted proteins | sample MGYA00237868_ERZ511482 | MGnify/ENA metagenome assembly ERZ511482 | reverse complement strand
TACAAGCAGCGTAAGATTGCATCAAGTCTCCTTGATTTCCCTCGCGTGAGTTGCCTGAAGTGTGGACTTGTCCAGTCACGCTTTGCGGGACCGAGCAGAATTGCGAGCATGGAAGGGAACGACCCGTTATTAATTAACAATGCATGATCAATAATGAATAATGTAGCCATTTAAAGAGCTAGGTCATAAAAGGCATGAACTAGGGGCACGCCCAAATCTTAAACTGCTTAGACCTTCATTACTTCTTTTTCTTTTGCTTCTAACATTTTTTCAATATCAGCTGCATAGGCTTTTACAACGTCTTCAATTGTTGCTTCGCGCTTTTTCCCTTCATCTTCAGGATATCCATCTTTCACTTCTTTCTTTACGAAGTCCATCATCTTTTGGCGTGATGATCTAAGACTCACTTTTGCGTCTTCTCCTAGTCCTTTACATTGCTTAACCAAATCCCTTCTACGCTCTTCTGTTAATGGTGGTATTGTGATACGCACATTTTCTCCGTCATTCATAGGTGTGAGTCCCATGTTAGCTTGAAAGATTGTCTTTTCAATTTCTCCGAGCATATTTTTCTCCCAGGCTTGTATTGAAATTGTTTTAGAATCAACAGCAGTGATATTGGCGACTTGTTCCAGAGGGGTTGCTGCTCCATAATAATCTACCTTGAGCCCTGAAAGCATGGCTGGCGAAGCTTTTCCTGTTCGGATTTTAATTAATTCTGTTCGAAGACGATCTAATGCTGCGTCCATATCGCTCTTACTTTTGGCGATCATACCATCTATATCCATAGCAATGTATGTTTGTTTGTGATGTCTAAAAATATTAAAATTTGTGTTTTGTTCTTCTTTTCTACTGCTTAATCTGATCCTAAATAGGATAATAAGAAGTAAAGAAATATTACTAATGATGCTAAAGCATTAGAAACGTAGGTCATTGCTGCCCACCATAGTGCGTCTTTTGCCCCATCATATTCTGTTCCGTGTGTTGCTCCACTTGCGTCTAACCAGACCAGTGCGCGCTTACTTGCGTCAAACTCTACAGGTAGTGTTACCATGCTAAATAAGGCGGTCATTCCAAATGTAATTGTAAGGATAAGCAGCATTATATTTCCAAATGCTGCGCTTGCTCCCATTCCGAATATGAATCCCATAAATAGGAATTGTTGAGCGCGCGTGGAAACTTGTACTACAGGGACTAACTTACTTCTAAGGGTAAGCATACTATATGCTTGTGCATGCTGGACGGCGTGACCACTTTCATGTGCTGCCACAGCTGCGGATGCTATAGATCTACCCTGAAATACATCTGGGCTTAAAGCGATAGTTTTTGATGCAGGGTTGTAATGGTCAGAAAGAAAGCCTCTTCCTTCAACAATCTTTACATCATGAATTCCATAATGGCTCAACATATCTCTTGCTACCTCTGCGCCTGATTTACCACTTTGCAATGGTATTTTTGAGTACTTCTTAAATTTACTTTTTAGCCTTCCACTCACGAGCATTCCTATTATCGTAAAGAATCCCACGATCACCATGTAAAACATATCTTAATTTTTTTGTGTTTTAGTCAATTATATCAAATCCTGTATACTTTCTTAAGACTTCAGGAATAGCTATTCCGTCACTTGTCTGGTTATTTTCCAGGAGTGACGCTACTATTCTTGCCAAGGCTAGAGCACTTCCGTTTAAGGTATGTGCTAGGTGTTTTTTACCCTCTGCATCCTTAAAACGCAGTTTAAGCCTATTGCTTTGGAAAGTTTCAAAATTAGAAACCGAACTTACTTCCAGCCACTTTTTCTGTGCTGCTGAGTATACCTCAAAATCATACGTTAATGACGAGACAAACCCAAGGTCTCCACCACATAAACGCAAAATCCTGTATGGCAGTTCCAGTTTTTGCAGAATTCCTTCAACATGATGCATCATTTCGTATAAAGTATCATCCGATTTGTCCGGATGCTGCAATTGCACCACTTCCACCTTATTAAACTGGTGTACTCTGTTAAGACCTTTAACATCTGAGCCATACGAGCCTGCTTCTCTTCGGAAACACGGTGTATATCCTGTCAGTTTAATCGGGAAATCAGAGTGGTCTAGAATGACATCTCTGTACATATTCGTTATAGGTACTTCTGCTGTGGGTATCAAGAATAAATTATCCTTGACAGCATGGTACATCTGCCCTTCTTTATCTGGTAGCTGGCCTGTTCCTCTGGCTGAATCTTCATTTACTAGAAGGGGTGGCATAATTTCTTCATATCCGGCTTTTCCTGCCTCATCTAGAAAGAAATTAATAAGTGCCCGTTCAAGCTTAGCACCTTTTCCTCTGTAAAGCGGAAATCCGGCACCTGTTATTTTTACGCCTAATTTAAAATCAATGAGATTATAAACTTCTGCGAGCTCCCAGTGCGGTTTAGAGGATTCTGGCAACACGGGCAAATCCTTATCCCACGCCTTATAGACTTCATTATCTTCCTCTGTATTTCCTGCTGGAACTGAGGGGTGTGGTACGTTTGGAAGCGTCAGTAGGCCTTCAAAAATGCGCTCCTGAATATCCTTCAATTTGGTTTCGAGCGTCTTGGACTGCTCTTTAACCTCTGCTACTTGTGCTTTTGCAGCATTTGCTTTTTCTTGCTCTCCATTTTTGAAGAAAAGGCCTATTTCTTTGGACAATGAATTCACTTGTGACAATAAAGTGTCATTTTCTGTTTGCACAGATTTCCTCTCATCATCTAATTTGATCAAATTTGAGATTTCTGCAATCTGGATATCTGTTACATTTCTCTTTTTATAAGCCTCTATTATGGCATCTTTGTCTGTTCTGAGTCGTGAAATTTGCAGCATTTATGGACTTTTTATCAAAAAAATTCGTGAATTAGCAAAAGTAGGCTTTTAACTTTCAATTATTAAATTTATATTTGCCATGTCTAAAGGGATACAAATCTAGTATCACAACTTAATTTCCCTTCTTAAACAACCATATTTTTAGGATTTAATACAAGCTATAGCTTCACAATAATACCTCATATCCATGTACGATATTTTGCAGTTGAATGAAATGCTAGTTCCAGAGTTAAAGGATCTTGCTGAAAAATTAGGATTAAAAGCCTACAAAAAATTATCAAAACAAGAACTTGTTTATAAAATACTAGACCATCAAGCGGTCTCTGGTGTTGCAAATTCTGGCGATGAAGAAATCCCAGACAATATAAAAGCAAAGCCTAAGAAAGCTCCGGCTAGAAAGCCACGTGCTAAAAAAGAAACGACTGATGCGAAACCACGTGCGCCCAAAAAACGTGCACCAGCGAAGAAGGCTACTGAGGCTGAGAAGAATGCAGAGATAGAAAAAGATGTAGAAACTGCCAAAGCGAAAGAATCCAATAAGAGAAATACTGCTCCGGCAAAAAAGAGAGAATCGAAAGACAGTAGAAAAGATTCTGGAAATGATAATCGTGACAATAGAGGAGGAGATAAAGAAAAGACCAACAACCGAGATAATCGCGACTACCGAGGAGACAACAACAACAACAACAACAGAGATAACCGCGATAATAGAGGAGAGAGAGAAAGCAGAAATGATAGAGACAACAGAGGAAATAGAGATAACAGAAACGATAGGGACAATAACAATAGAAACAACAGAGGTCGAGACAATAGAAAAGAGGATTCATCTTTTAATGTAGACTTTGATGGATTGGTGGAAGGATTTGGTGTATTGGAAATGATGCCTGACGGATATGGTTTTTTACGGTCAGCGGATTACAATTACTTGACATCGCCTGATGATATTTATGTTTCGCCTTCGCAAATAAAATTATTTGGCCTTAAGACAGGTGATTCTGTTAAAGGTGCAGTGCGACCGCCAAAAGATGGTGAGAAATATTTTGCACTTTTAAGAGTGTCTAAAATTAATGGTCTTGAGCCTGAGAAAGTGAGAGAGCGCGTACCATTTGAGTATTTGACTCCATTATTTCCACAAGAGAAATTTTCATTGACGTCGCACCCTGCTGGTAAAGATTATGGGAACAGAATGATTGATCTTTTCTCTCCTATTGGAAAAGGACAGAGAGGACTTATTGTTGCGCAACCAAAAACGGGTAAAACATTCTTACTTAAGGATGTGGCAAATGCAATAGCAACTAACCACCCAGAAACGTACATGATCATCTTACTTATAGACGAACGTCCGGAAGAGGTGACTGATATGCAGCGTAATGTAAATGCTGAAGTAATTGCATCTACATTTGATATGCCTGCAGAGAATCACGTGCGTGTAGCAAACATCGTAATTGAAAAAGCGAAGCGTCTTGTAGAGAGTGGGCACGATGTAGCAATACTATTAGATTCTATTACACGTCTTGCACGTGCTTATAATACAGTTTCTCCATCATCTGGGAAAGTACTTTCAGGGGGTGTAGAAGCAAATGCTTTACAGAAGCCGAAGAAGTTCTTTGGTGCCGCTAGAAAAATTGAAGGTGGTGGTTCACTTACTATTTTAGCAACTGCTCTTACAGAGACAGGTTCTAAGATGGATGAAGTGATCTTTGAAGAATTTAAGGGTACAGGTAACATGGAACTTCAATTGGATAGACACTTGGCTAACAAGAGACTGTATCCTGCAATTGATCTTACTAAGTCTAGTACACGTAGAGAAGAATTATTGCTTGATGAAGGTATCTTGACAAGAATGTTTATTCTTAGAAAGCACTTAGCAGATATGAAGCCAGATGAAGCGATGCAATTCCTTCGCAAACATATGCTTACAACTGTAACGAACGAAGAGTTTTTAGTCACTATGAATAGCTAAAAAAGCTAATATATTGCTGAGATTTTCCTGATTATTCTTCCTGTTTTCTATTTGCAAGAATCATTAGAAAGATTATCTTTGCGCCTCTTTAATAAGATATATTTAATACTATGAAAAGAACTTATCAACCATCCAGACGGAAAAGAGCCAACAAACACGGGTTTAGAGCACGTATGGCTACTAAAAATGGAAGAAAAGTCTTGGCGAGAAGAAGAGCGAAAGGCAGACTAAAACTTACCGTTTCTGACGAAAGCACGGTTAAGTAAGATTACTTACCCCACCTATGCCTAGGCATACTTTAGGAAAGCAAGAACGTCTCAAAAGCCGCAAAAAGATAGAAGAACTCTTTGCTACAGGCAAAAAGTTACGCAAGTACCCACTGGCTATAGTATATCAAACAGAAGCCCTACAAAGCAAGTTTTCAACACAATTTACCCCCTCTGTACCCCATAGGAACTTTAAACGAGCGGTAGACCGTAATCTACTCAAACGCAGGATGCGCGAAGCGTATCGTAAAAATAATTCGTCTTTAAAGGAGCATTGCCTCGATAAAAACGTTTTACTTTCGTTGATGGTAATCTATCAGGATAAAGCAATTCAGGATTACCATGCCATTGAATCTTCCATGATAAGTATTATTGATGAACTCATCCGTAAAATTTAGTACACTACTTCTCGTCATGCTTTTTGTGCAAACAGGGAGCGCGCAAATTTTTCTTCAACTTGAAAAAGCAAATGATCCTATAAGTCAAAAATTTCCAATAGGGTCTACCATGGATATTAAGACAAAATCGTTCCCGCATGAATGGATTCGCATCACTCTTTCTGATGTGCTATATCCCGAACAGGTCGTTATCTTCAATGGTGGTTTTGAAAAAATCGACGACATTACACAAATAAGATTATATAACAATTGGGCGAAAAATTTAGGTGATTCAATTTCTAGATTTGCGCTTGCTTGGGTGCTTTATGGTGGTGTCGCAAATCTTGCGTTTGATTCTGATTTTGGTTTACCTCAAGTAATTATTGCAGTTGCATCTTTTATTACAGGATGGGTAATCAAGAAATTTTGGTATAAGAAAAAATATACCATGGGAAATGTGCACAGACTGCGCATTGTAGATTTGAACTTTCCTGCTCCTAGAGGTTAGTTCTAGATTCAACTATCGCTTTTATTACCTTTTAGAAAACATGCGTTCTTTAAGGATAAGCTTTTCTTCTTCGGCTTCGTACTCATCCTCGTAGATTTCGTCTGGGTCCATTCCTGCATCTATCTTAGCTAGGCGCTCTTCATGTTCAAACCTCATTTTTTGAAACTTGAGAACGCCTCCAGTAACAATTGCCACTATAGGAATTAAAAAAATAAGAGTTGGTGGAGATAGTATTTGTTCGAACATTGTTTTTGATATTTATACATGAAAGTAAAGAAAAAACAACCCCATTGTCAAGTTACATCGACTACAATGCAATAAAATCCGATGAAAGAAGCTAACTCGAAAGGAGAATGAACGCAGAATCTAAAATAGTTCTACCCAGTTTGACTTCGAGCGAGTAAGTATTCTACTGCCATTTTATATCCATCTAACCCCTTTCCTATAAGATGGTATATGCAAACATCTTTTAGGTAAGAAAAATGTCGAAACTCTTCTCTTTTTGTGATATCAGAAATATGTACTTCTACTGCTGGAGCAGGCACTGCTTGTATTGCATCTGCTAAAGCGATGGAGGTATGAGAATAGCCGCCAGCATTTATAATAATACCATCACAGTCAAACCCATATTCATGAATCTTATCAATTAGATCTCCTTCGTGATTTGACTGAAAAGCAATTATCTCAATAGTAGGATAGCTTTTTCCTAATTCCTCTAAGTAGACGTCCAAAGATATGTTACCATAGATTTCTGGTTCACGTTTTCCTACTAGATTTAAATTAGGGCCATTGAGAATAAGAATCTGCATGGATTGCTTTTTATTAATTCGCTCTATCAGAAATATATTTTATGCGGACCAATTTAATTTCTTCCAATGAAATATCATCTTCTTGAAGACTGGTGTAGGCCACTTCTAAAGATTCAGATTCTGCATCATCAAAATAGTCTACAATTTCGTCCACAACTTCTTCGTCTAAGTTTTCATCCAGATAATATCCAATATCTAATTTAGTACCTGAATTAACGATCATATCCATTTCTTGCAAAAGTGCCTCCATATCAGCATGGACGTTTTCGGCTATATCCTCCAAAGAAAGTTTTCTATCTACTCCTTGGATGATAGTTACTTTAGATTTGGACTTATTTGCAAGTTGCTTAAGTACAAAGTCATCTGGTCTGTCGATATTATTTTCTTCAACGTATTGCTGAATGAGTTCCACAAACGCCTTTCCATACCTTTGTGCCTTACTCTTACTGACGCCTGAAATGTTTTCCAAATCAGCAAGTGTAATTGGATAATAGGTTGCCATATCGATAAGGGACGGTTCCATAAAAACAATCCATGGCTGTATATTTTGCTTTGTCGCTTCTGATTTTCTAAGATCTTTAAGCATTTGCAAGAGAGTTGCATCTAATGCTACTCCTCCATTAACATTTGTAATAACTGCTTCTTCCTCTTCTTCTTTGGTAAAGTCTCTATTAAGCGGAATAAGTACTTCATGTTGCTTTTTCAAGAAGGCTTTCCCTTTTTTACTGAGTTTTATGAGACCATATTGCTCCACTTCCTTATAGGTAAAGTCTTGCAGTATACTTTGACGTAAAACGGAATGCCAAAATAAATCATCCTTGTCCTTCCCTTGACCAAATAATGGATCACTAACAAATTTGTAATCTTTCATCTCCTTCGTCTCCTTTCCGGATAAAAAATCCACTAAGATTTTTATACCAAACTTCTCATGTACTTTATCAATAGCCTGCAATGCATAGAGCATTTCTTTTTCTATGCTTATAAGTTCTTTTGGATGTTTGCAGTTATCGCACATTTTGTTGCAATTTGCAGAGTCAAAATGTTCTCCAAAATAGTGGAGCAAGAACTGTCTTCTACATGAGCTCGTTTCAGAATAAGCAACAATCTCATCAAGTAATTGGGCCCCTAATTCGCGTTCAGAAACAGGTTTGTCCCTAAGAAATTTTTCTAAGCGTAAAACATCTTTATAGTTATAGAACGCTAGACAATTCCCGTCTAACCCATCTCTACCTCCTCTGCCTGTTTCTTGATAATAGTTTTCTATACTCTTAGGAATATCATAATGAATCACGAAACGCACATCCGGCTTATCAATACCCATTCCAAAAGCAATGGTAGCTACGATGACATCGACATTCTCCATTAGGAAATCATCCTGTGCCTTGGTACGTACTTTAGCATCTAGACCGGCATGGTAGGGCGATGCTATAATTCCGTTAACATTCAGCACCTTTGCTATTTCTTCTGTTGTTTTTCTCGCTTGTACATAAATAATCCCAGACTGACCTGGCATCTTTTTTATGTATTGCACTATTTCTTTAAAGGTTTGCTCTTTGTTCTTTTTGGGCCGCATTTCATAATGCAGATTATCCCTATTAAATGAAGTCACAAAAATATTTGCATCATCCATTTCCAAGTTCTTTACTATATCCGACTGGACTTTAGGAGTTGCAGTGGCTGTAAGTGCGATAATTGGAATCTCAGGATTGATCATGCTGATCATCTCTCTTATCCTTCTATATTCTGGTCTAAAATCATGTCCCCATTCTGAGATACAATGCGCCTCATCTACCGCTACAAAGGAAATATTTTGCTCTTTGAAAAACGCGAGATTTTCTTCCTTAGTTAATGTTTCAGGTGCTACGAATACTATTTTGCACACGCCATCAGCAATCGACTTTTTAACATGCTTTATTTGCCCTTTATTTAAAGAGGAGTTTAAGAAATGTGTTATGTCATCGTTGGATGAATGACTGCGCATAGAATCCACTTGATTTTTCATAAGTGCAATCAACGGAGATATTACAATAGCTGTTCCAGGCATTAATAATGCTGGAAACTGATAGCACATAGATTTACCACCTCCAGTGGGCATGATTACAAATGTATTTCTACCCTGTAATACGCTTTGAATTACTTTTTCTTGTTCTTCTTTAAATCCGTTAAAGCCAAACTTCTCCTTCAGCTTCTCGTGAAGGACTTCAGATGTAATTGTCATAAGTTTTCTAGGTTCTGTCGTAATTTCATTCGTCTATTCAAAATCAAAAAATTAGGGTGTTTTGTTAGAATAGGTTACTTTTTTTCAAAAGCCATCGAAAATACAAAATATTCAACTGGAATACTATTAGAAAACGTCCATTGACAAGTATTTATTACTATTTAATAGACAAATGATTTGAAGCGAGTGATTTATGTACAATACATTGATAATCAATAATTTATACTAATCCTTTTCGATAAAAACTTCTGTAAATCGAGGTTCAAAGCTGTGTGCATCCGCCATTCCCATATATTCACCCCATCCACGCGGATAAGATTCTGAACCGAGTAGACTACCTTCTGGTATATACGGATATAATTTATAGTAAGATTTGGAGATGTGCTGGTCAATTCTCTGATAAATATGCATTCTATTAATACTATCTGAGTGCTTTATCCCAGAAGCTGCCATTAGTTCCACAAAGGCCTTCACAGTCTCTTTATGATAATTTGCAACTCTATGTTTTTTATCTGTGACATCTATACCGTTGTAAAGTGTTGGGTTTTGCGAAGCTACTCCTGTTGGGCAGGTATTTCTGTTACATTCCAATGCCTGTATACAACCAACTGCCATCATCATTGCGCGCGCAGAGCTGCAAACATCCGCTCCTAATGCTATTGCTCTAAAAATATCAAATCCAGATACTACCTTTCCTGTTGCATTTATGATGATTTCTTTTTTCAAATCAAATCCCACCAACGCGTTATACACAAAAGATAACCCTTCTTTGAATGGTGTTCCTACTGAGTTACAAAACTCTACAGGCGCAGCTCCAGTTCCTCCTTCTCCCCCATCAATTGAAATAAAGTCAGGGTATATTTTTGTCTCCACCATAGCTTTGCAAATTGCGAGAAATTCACTCCTATGTCCAAGACATAACTTAAAACCAATCGGCTTACCTCCCGATAATTCTCTACACTGCTGCACAAAATTCAATAGACCTTTGGGTGTACTAAATGCCTTGTGAAAAGGCGGCGAATTTACATCCTTGTAAGGTTCTATATTTCTGATCTTAGCTATCTCAGGAGTTGCTTTCTTTGCAGGCAAAATACCTCCATGCCCTGGCTTTGCTCCCTGAGACAGTTTAATCTCAATCATTTTTACATTATCCTTTGTTGTTCTTTCGCGGAATAAATCTGGATCAAAATTTCCATCATTTGTTCGACATCCAAAATATCCAGTTCCAATTTGGTAGATAAGATCTCCATTAAACTCATCATGGTACGGAGAGATTCCTCCTTCTCCAGTGTTATGAGCAAATCCTCCTATCGATGCCCCTCCATTCATGGCCTTAATGGCTGTTTTACTTAACGAGCCAAAACTCATGGCAGAAATATTCAAGACACTGGAGCTATATGGATGCTTACAATCTTTCCCTCCTATCATAACACGTGGGCTCATGTCCATGTCATGCGCATCCACTGGAACAATACTATGATTCATCCACTCGTAGCCCTCATGATAGACATTCTCTTGAGTACCAAAAGGCTCAGTATCTGTGACTGACTTAGCACGTTGATAAACGATATTTCTTTTAATTCTAGAAAAGGGTCTTCCATCTGTATCAGGCTCTACAAAATATTGATAAATTTTAGGACGCAACCATTCCGCAACGAAGCGAGTTCTGCCGACTAAAGGAAAATTATGAACAATTGCACTTTTCCTTTGAAATGCATCATACAAGCCCAGGAGTAGAAAAGGAGCTAAACCTCCGAGAACCCACCAAAACTTAGTGGACACAAGAATGGATAAAATACTAAGTCCTACTACAGCTAAAGCGGTAAATATTAGAAACGATCTTCTCATGGTACTAATATAATAAATGCATATAAGACATGATGGACTGGATGATAGTTCATATGCCATAAAAGCAATTTTTGGAGTTCAATTTAGCCAATTCTATCTGCGTGATTAATTTAGTTTGAAATATGAACTAAACCATCATGATTCTGTATCTTAAGTTAATAAGTTTCTGCCTATGCTCAAGCCAATTCCTAACGTCACTTTATTAAAAACATTTCTGAATGCTCGGAATCTATTTAACAATCCAATAGGTGTAATCGATGCGTACTTTGAAAAATTTAAGACCGATTCCTTTAGAACTCCAATGGGGCCAAAAGACATTGTGTTGTTGTCAAAAAATCCAAAACTTGCAAAACATATTTTGCAGAAAAACCACAAGAATTATCACAAGTCCAAAATCCAATCAGAAATTTTAGCACGTTTTATAGGAAAGGGATTACTCACATCAAATGGTAATTATTGGTTAAAGCAACGAAGGCTCATCCAACCGGGATTTCATAAAAAGAATCTAAATTCTTTTCTGCAGATAATGCATCATGAGATACAAGCTTATATCGCAGAATTTTCGATTAGGCATCCTAAAAAAGCGCATACAGTAGATATTAGTACAGAGATGTCCAAGATTACCATGCGTATCGTTTCTCGGGCTCTCTTTTCTTCACAGGTGGAAGAAGCCGAAATTGAATTCATTGGAAAATCTGTTGACGCCTTACAAATAGCACTTTCCAAAGACATTCGATTACCCTTCTTAAGTTGGTGGCGTCAGTTGAGCGGAGAGGAAAAAAAGAATAACAAACTCGCCAAGAAACTGTACGATCTCATATGCGATAAAATCAATGAGCGCAAACGTTCTGGTCCTGTAGATGGTGATCTTTTAGACATGCTCCTACAAGTACGCTATGAAGAATCAGGAGAAGGTATGTCGGAGCAACAACTTGTTGACGAGATTTTAGTGCTCTATGCCGCGGGCTACGAAACAACTGCAAATTCACTTGCATGGACCTTGTATTTATTAGCCAAAAATCCGGAGCATTTGCAACGTCTTTCCAAAGAAGTAGATTCCGTAAATCTCACTGGAGAACTAAAAATGGAAACTATATTTCAATTGCCATTCACTACCAAAGTTACATCTGAGTCTTTACGTCTTTTCCCTCCAGTATGGATAATTGATAGACTAGCTCTTGAAGAAGACGAGATTGATGGTATTAAGATTAGGAAAGGAGAAATGATCAACATATACATTTTAGGTATCCATCGTTCAGAAAAGTACTGGAAAGATCCACACCGTTTTGATCCTGAAAGATTTGAAGGCGAAAAACATATTAAGACCGACTTCACCTATCTTCCTTTTGGAGGTGGACCGCGTCTTTGTATTGGGTATCAATTTGCCAAATTGGAGCTAAGCTTGGTGCTGCATTATATTCTCAAGCACTATAAAATATCACTCCCAAAGAATCAAGTTATCACAATGAAGCCTATGGTTGCTTTAAAACCTAATATTCCTATAAAAATGATCCTGACAAAACGTAATTGATCAAACTTAGTCTAAATAACATATTACGATTAATTGTAATATATTTGTACCATGATTTGGAAGGGCTTAATTAAAGGATTTGCTGATTATCTCAGACTAGAACGGTCGCTTTCTGCTAACTCTATTGAAGCATATACAAATGACATCTTGAAACTGCATCAGTTCATTTTGCTCAAGCAACTAGATATCAATCCGGAGGAAGTTAGCTATGATCTTTTACAGGACTTTGTCCTTTACATTAATCAACTCGGATTAAATGATCGTTCACAGGCTAGGATTATTTCCGGCATAAAAGCGTTCTACAAATTTCTTTTAATGGAGGACATGATAAAAGATAGCCCAGCTTCTATGTTAGAGGGTCCGAAATTATCAAGAAAGATTCCGGATGTATTATCCATAGACGAAATGCAAGAAGTTCTGCATGCCATAGACATGTCACTTCCACATGCGCAGAGAAATAGAGCGATAATGGAGACGTTATATGCATGTGGATTACGTGTGAGTGAATTAATAAATCTAAAACTTTCAAACTTTTTCTATGAGCAAGCTTTTATAAAAGTTATAGGCAAGAATGACAAGGAGCGTATTATACCTATTGCGGATGAAGCCATAAAACATATTTTACTTTACATAGAATCTGAAAGACGCCACATTAAGGTTCAAAAAGGCTTTGAGGACTATATCTTTCTCAATAGAAGAGGTAAATCCCTAACACGAGTTATGATCTTTACTCTTGTCAAAAAATTTGTTCAAGCTGCTGGTATAAATAAAACGGTAAGCCCACACACTTTTAGGCATTCTTTTGCGACACATTTAGTAGAAGGCGGCGCAGATTTACGAGCGGTGCAAGAAATGTTGGGTCATGAATCTATAACGACTACCGAGATATACACACATCTTGATAAAACATTCCTAAAGGAAACCATTATGTTGTACCATCCAAGCAATAAATAAATCGATACATTGTTTTAGCAAGATTTGTAAGGAACACATTCCCTATTCCCTTAGCGTTATATGACTTAACGTCCCATTTTACTTAAATCCTTGCATTTAAGCTTCTATATAAATAGAGAGAATATATTTCTTAATTTTAGGTCCTAAATACTCTGCTTTAGAAATTTACATGACAGCAATATATCGATCCATTCTATTCTTAGGTTTTGTGACATTGCTAATTGCAGCATGTGCCAAGCCAGTCAATCCATCCGGAGGGCCAAAGGATAAACAGGCACCAAAACTTGACACTTTAAATTCAGACTCCAATTTTAAATCGAATTTCAGTGGTAGAAAAATCAATTTAGTTTTTGATGAGTACATTACTATCTCTAACACAAGTAAAGAAGTTGTCATTTCACCTCCAACCCTCTATTTCCCCAAGTTTAACCAGAGAGGTGAAAAACTAAGTATAGAGTTTGATGAACGGGAAGTTTTAAAGGAAGATGCCACCTACCAAATTAACTTTGGCAATGCAATTAAAGATTTAAATGAAAATAATAAGCTCGAGAATTTCTCTTATGTGTTCTCTACAGGTGATAAGATAGATTCATTAAGTGTCAAAGGGAGAGTCATTGATGACCTTACAGGTGCACCTGAAAAGGATATGCTCGTCATGCTTTACGACCAAATAGAGGATTCAATTGTGTACAAGGAAAGACCACTTTACTTTGCAAGAACAGATGATGCAGGTAAATTTGAAATCAACAATTTACGTGCGGATACTTTTAAAGTTTTTGGTTTACAGGATGTTAATGTGAATTATTACTATGATAATGCGATAGAAAAAATTGCTTATTTGGACTCTACTATTACTCTGCCTTTAAAAGATTCAACAGAAATAATACTGTATGCATTTACAGAACAGTCTGATCCATATATTATAGGAATTGACGCAAAGATTCCTGGATTGATAAAAGCTGTTATTAATGTTCCAGATGATAATATTGATTTTACGTTATCCAATACAGATTTAAAAACGAATACCTATTTGTGGAATGATAGTTTGTACATATACTACACACCAGTTCCAGATTCATCTTTTTATTTAATTACTCCCTTAGATAGCTTTAAAGTAGCTCCGAGAAAGCCAAAACCTCGGAAGTTAAACTTTCGCTCATCTGCACCAAAAATGTCAGCATCTCACTATCCGAATTCAAACATGCTACTTTCTTTTAGTGAACCCCTTAGTAGTTTTATGGATACATTAATTGCAATAAAAGACACAGTAAACTCTTTTCCAGTTGATTACTCTCTAATAAAGGGTAAACTAAACTTGAAATACGATTTGAAAGATTCCAGTGTGTATTCTTTAGAATTACTACCAGGTGCTATCTCCAATAGCCTCTTGACTCTAGAAGATAGCTTAAGCTATAGACTAAATGTAGCTAAGGCAGAGGATTTTGGAAATATCATAATAGACGGAATAAAACTTGTATCTACATACAACTATATATTTAAGCTAGAAAGAAGTAATTCAACGATTGCGGAAAAGCAAATACAGAATTTGGAATCTACTATAATCACATTTGAACATCTGCCAGCAGGAGATTATACCCTTACTGTGATCGAAGACAGAAATGGAAACGGTAGGTGGGATCCTGGGAATTATGGCACGAAAACGAAAAGTGAAAATATTAGCACCACAATTTTAGATAAATTGAGGCAGTCCTGGGATTTGAATATTGAGTTTGATGGAAGTACCTTTACAGATAAAAATTAAACAATGCTATTAAAGGCAGAACATTTAGTGAAAAAGTATGGCGCGCGAACAGTCGTAAATGATGTGAGTCTGCAAATAGAGCAAGGCGAAATCGTAGGGCTATTAGGACCCAATGGAGCTGGAAAAACTACGACATTTTATATGGTAGTAGGTTTTGTCAAACCAAATGAGGGTTCTGTATTTCTTGACACTAAGAATATAACCAAAGATGCTATGTACAGAAGAGCGAGACAAGGCATTGGTTATTTGCCCCAAGAGCCTTCTGTTTTTAGGAAATTGAGTGTGGAAGACAACATAGACTCTATACTCGAGATGACGCCTCTTAACAAAACGGAACGCAAAGCAAAGTTGGAGGAATTATTGGATGAATTCGGACTAGAAACTGTGCGTAAAAATACAGGAGATTCTCTTTCTGGTGGCGAACGAAGAAGAACAGAAATTGCTCGAGCACTCGCATCTAATCCAAGCTTTATCTTATTGGACGAACCCTTTGCGGGGATCGATCCTATTGCAGTAGAAGATATTCAAGCAATTGTTTCGAAATTGAAAGAAAAAAATATAGGAATTCTCATTACCGATCACAATGTACAGGAAACGTTATCCATAACGGATCGTGCATATTTGATGTTTGAAGGTAAAATTTTACGCTCTGGAACTGCGGAACAATTAGCGGAAGATGAAATTGTAAGAAAAATATACTTGGGTAAAAACTTTGAACTTAAGAAAAAACACCCGCGCACTACAGTTGAGGAACAAAATACAGAGTCCGAATGAAGGGTTGCTTAATAATAATTTGTTGTTTCTTCTTTGCACATTGTGGTGAATTTGAAGTCTTAGACTACAATAAACAAGTACGCAAGAGTGCAGATTCCTTATATAGAATCAAACGGCCTCTTTATCAAAAAATGGCGGACTCGATTTGTGTTTCTAAAATTGAAGCCTTTAGGCAAATAGCTATTGATTCATTAAAGATTGATCGACTAGAAGAAATTAAAAGATTAGTAGAAGACCAATGAAAGCAGGTTATATCATATTACTCGTAAGTATCCTTGCCGCATGTCAAAAAGAACAAGTTGTAAAGCTAAATCTTGAAGAGGTGATGGCTGAAAAGAAGAAAACATTTCTTCTTAAGGAAGAAAAAGAATGTAAAGAAAAAGCATTCGACGAAGCGAGATATTATGTCGACTCACTAGCAAATAAGTGGGTCCAAGATGATTTAATTGATACTATCAAATTCCCCACCAAACCAGTGCGGCCTGAAAGACCAGATGACATCCTTGAGAAACATTAGGATAAATACATTTCAGTGTAACATATGTATAATATTGTTCGTTTAAAGAAAACTAACTCCATCGACTAAATTCATGCAACAACGATTAACCATCTTTATATTTCTATTCTTTTATTGCTCTGTTGCATATGCGCAATTACATGGAACAATAACAGATGAGCTTTCTAACCCTCTGCCATTTGCGAGTATTTACATTGATGGGAGCTCCAATGGCACAAGTAGTAATACAGAAGGAAAATACAGCTTTAATCTAGCGCCAGGCAAACACATGGTTGTATTCCAATATGTCGGATTTGAATCTCAATCCATAGAAATAGAATTGGGTGATGGTCCAATGATTAAAGACATTGTATTATTACCATCACAAGTAACGCTAACCGAAATTGTAATTGCAGCAGATGCTGAAGACCCAGCCTATCCCATCATTCGAAAAGCCATAAGTAAAAGAGATTTTTACAGAAGAAAAATAAAAACCTTTCAAGCAAAAATATACATCAAAGGACTCATAGGTGCTGACTATATCCCAGAAAGTTTTTTAGGCCAAGATCTTGGCACCT
>ENA-ORXT01003590-ORXT01003590.1-marine-metagenome-genome-assembly--contig:-NODE-3590-length-16929-cov-4.907251_pt1 | contig 16929 bp, 15 predicted proteins | sample MGYA00237868_ERZ511482 | MGnify/ENA metagenome assembly ERZ511482 | reverse complement strand
AAACTGCGCAGGAAGCGTTCTTCCGCCCGGTCAGAATGGCCGGCAAGACTGGCACTCTCGGCGGCCCGCAAGCGTAAAGCGGAAAGGGTATAGCTACCCGATTCGACCAGCCCGTTCGCAATCATATCAAGGGTGTGCTCATAAATTGAGTCGGCAAGCGAATACTGACCCGCAAGCGCATGCAAACGAAGTTTGTTGGTTTGTACTTCAACAACCATTCGGCAATCATAAGCGTCGTGTTGACCTCCACCACATCGATCAGAAAAAACAATCAGTGCCTGATCGAAATACGTTAATGCCGAACCGTAGTTTGACTGTTTCAACAGTATCTCACCCAGTTCCATCAAAGCGAATGCATAGCTTGAGCCGTCGCCCTCGAGGCTTCTCTGTTCAATGAAGTCATTATATATGATCTGCGCTTCCCCGTACTTCCCCGTGGAAGAAAACACAAAAGCTTCGTAGATGGGTAACAGTGCATTTACACTTTTGCGGCGATCGCGGGACGGCATCGCCTTAAGGCGATCGATCATTATTTTGGCTAAAGTGAAGTCCAACTCGAGCGTCGCCAGAAGTGCTCTATTCAATAATAAACTACTGTATGCCCTTGTCACCTCAAGGCTTGCGTAGTCCCCCATAAGCCGTTCGATTATTTCAAACGAACGACTGTTGTAATTCTTAGCCTCGTCCAGCAAATTGGCCTCCTTTAGAATCGTCGACTTAAGCATATAAGCCCTGGCCAGATCGATCGAATCCACCTGCGAAAGAGGTAAGCGACGAAGTTCTATCTCCTTGCTCACCGCCGTCGTAGCCAGACTAACGTTCCCATCCATACCTGCGTATTTTGCGTACTCATGGAGAAGTGTGGCAAGGACTAGAGAAGAATCGCCAGGCATTCGCCCGGCAAGGTAAATCGCCAGGGCATCCTTACGCTTTCCAATTGGTACTTCAAGAGAAATACTATCTAGGGTTCTTCGATCCGCTCTTCTAACCGGATCATCTTGAGCGGCTAACGTTCCGGGAAGCAGCAGCAGGTGAACAAAGCAAATAAATATTACGCTTGCCGCTGAGTTTTGATGAAACATGGGTTTAAGCTTAAGGAAAAAACTTTTAGGTTTCTTCCGAACCTTGTGAGTTACACAAAGGTTCGCCTATTCCGCTCGTCATGACAACCCGTTTCTGACAATAAGTAATTGCAGGTGATTGGGTTACTATCAGTCCCACTCGCTCGGTGGAGATTGAGCTCCCCACAAAACCACCACCGTTTCCGGCACACCGGCCGCCCGGAGGATGTCGCGGCAGACTTCGGCGGGCGGCTGGGTTTCAGCGGGCATCTCAGACAGGTCTTCCCAGAGTTCGGCCTGATCGTGCGTTAACTCGATGGGCGGAGGATAAAGCGGTGGCTCACTTTGACCAAGCAGGCCGAATGAGAGCGCCGTTAAGAAAATGGAGGTCAAGAGGATTGTTTTGTAATGCACGGTGTGTTGGTTTACGGGTGATTGGTACGCTTCCTTAAGTGAGAAAAGATTAAATTGTGACGCGCCGTGCCCGATAAATTATTTTTTTAAAAAAAACTCCAACTACCTGGTCACACTTCTCCGCTCCGCGTCTTAGGTTGGTATAAACCCAGCTCGCATGTCTCCAGGCCTACCATTACACGACGCAACCCCGCCTTCTTCGTCAAGAGAGAAGAATTTCGGTTTGTCCTCCACCGAGTTCGACCGCCTGGTCGCACTATTGAAAGATGGCAACGAATCGCTCTTCGAGCAGGTCTACCTGGCGCAGTTCGATTATTGCCAGCGCAAACTGATTAATTTTGACGGTCTGACGGAACGCCAGGCGTATGACGCGACGATGAACGCGATGCTGCACTTCCGGCAGTTGCTGCTTACGGATAAAGTCGCTTACGGTAACCTTCGCTACCTTTTTGTCCGTATCGCCCGCCAACGCCTCGTCCGGCAAGAAGGAAAACAAGCAAAGGTGCGACCGCTGATGGCTATGGACGATAAGATCCCGACGCTCGAAGGCAGTTTTCACACGGAAGAGCAACTTCAACTGATGGAACGCGCCTTTCGCCAATTGGGCGGTGCGTGTCGCCAGTTACTCAAACAGGTTTATTTCCAGCATAAATCCCTTAAATCGATTGCGGAGGAAGAGGACCAGTCCTATGTCAACCTCAGAAAACAGAAAAGCCGCTGCGTACGACAGCTCCGTCAGCGCTGCGAAATAGCGAACTCAAACCGTTAATAGCGATGAAAAAATTACCGATTCTAAATACTCCCCCCGGCTCCGACGAAGAAGATCGCGTTGTAGCTGATTTTGTACAAAAGTTGTTCGAAAGCGACTTACGTCAGCGTTATGCTACTAAACTGGCGGCGACACATGGCGTCGAGCTCCCTCCGGAAGACGTTACTACCGCCTCCATCCCAAATATTGACATCAGGCCCCGATTGCTTAGCCAGCGGTTTTACCTGACGGTTGCGGCCGGCGTTGCGCTATTGATTGCCGCATTTTTCCTCTTTACCGGAGGGGAGGATGAATTTGATAGTCTTCTGGCGCAAAATCTAGCCGTGGAATCTTATTATTTGCCCTTCACGCGCGGAGAAAGCCCAGCGGCGGGGTCCAGACTGGAAGCTAAACTACTGCTGGATTACGGCGCGGGGCATTTCGACCGGGTGGTGGCGCGACAAGGCGCGACACTAACACCGGTCGGCCGCTTCTACCTTTCGCTTGCTCTTATCGTTAAAGGACGCATGGACGAAGCACGAGTTCAATTGGCCAATATACCCGCTGAGGACAAATTACGCGCTGAAGCGGACTGGTTTTCATTAATGCTCGAATTACAGGACGGTGCCACCCCACGTGAGCTGGAAAAATTACGCGCTTACGGCCCCGAAGACATTGCCTACTACCGGCGAGCGCAACAGCTTTTGGCGGCCTTGCCCGATACGGCGGGGGAATGAACGGTGATTCCATCGCCCACAATTGATTGCATCGCGCGACCGCGCACTATATAGCCCAACAATCTCTTGAATTATTGGATTATGCATTAAGTAACTCCCCGATGAAACGTCGCCCGAACAGGGCGACGTTTGTCGTACTCATAAAGCGTAATTCATCGAGTAGAGAGGTCTCGCCGTTAAGAAAAGCCAATACCCGATCGGGTGGGTTTTTGTCAAACATATCCACGAATAATTCGTCGGCTGCCAATTCCCCATTTTGAAGAATACGGAGCAAGGTGGCGTCGTACATAATATGTTTAGCCGACCATGGGGCGGGAACGTCAAGGTCCGGGTAATTTTCCGCGACGCGCATCAGTTGATTTTGTAAGGCCCAGAAAGTATACCCCGTTGACGGGCGGGTAGCGCCGCCGCGCATCCCCACGTAAACGAGATTACTGTCACGCACGGGAAACGGATAAGTCGTCATGGGAATATTACCGCTCTCGGTATGGGTCACCACGTAGGGCTTTTTCGTCCAGTAAGTTTGGATATACTTTTCCAACAGTCCATCGTACTCCGGGCCGGCCAGATGGTTATTGCTGAAAATAGCGACCTCTACGAGCGCCGTTCGTTTAGTAAAGGGCATTACGTAAAAAAAGCGAGCTTCGCCTTGCTGCGGCGTTCGGAAATCCATTAATGCGGCGCGTCCCGGGTCGAAGGCATCTTCTTCCGTTTCGATGAACCAGCCGCGAAAGTGCTGATCGAGATAAGGTGCTTTGATTTGGCGGGGCCGCAGGTGCAGGGGGAGGGAGGAAAAAGCAATGGTTGACGTCCAGTCCTGGTTCCGCGCCTTAAAACGAACTTCTCCATTCACCGACCTTACGTCTTCGGCCGTACCCCGGAGGCGCTTTAACCCCGGAATCGTGTCGATCACCCCGTTAACGTGCGCATAGAAATCATCGCTACGGATCAGTTTATAAACGTAGGGGGCAATCGAGCAATCGATATTCCGGTTTTCATCGTGGACCGTCACCAGCGGCCAGCGGTGATGCACCAATTCTTCGAACGGCCCCGCTTCTTTTTCCCAAAACGACCAACTGCGGTCGTGGCCGCTTTTGCGCCCTTCGGGATCTACCAACAGAATTGATTTACCGACAAGTTTACCCGCCCGCGCCAGATGATAAAGAACGCTGAGGCCGGCCAGGCCGCCGCCGAGAACCGCAATGTCGTATTTCATAACGAAGATATATGTAAGAGCTTGTTGGGGAATCTGGGTAATGGCCGAGAGCGAGCAGTTTTTGGTCTGTTCGAGAGCATAAAATTGACTCATAACGGGTTATTAGTCAATTTTATGAATGAAGAACAGGCCAAATTCCGCCGCTCGCAGGCCGAACTTAGATTTCCCAACAAGCTCTGGGCCTCCGCCATCGGCGACACGCTTACTTAAGACAAGCCATCAGGGTTATTGTTTATCAGTCCTTTGCTTAGCCGAAACAGCCTGTTGGTCCGTCAAATGCGGATTTTCCCGTTGGCCTTTTTGGCGCGGTAATCCTTTAGCGCGGTAGCCCGGAGGAACTCCTATTGAGTAACTCCGGGCTAAGCTGTTTGCACCCTCCGGGGACGGTCCAGCACTTGTGATCAACTATCAAGCAGTTAGACGACTCAATCTTGTGGCAACCGGAAAACCATTGGTTGGCAGACCACTATTTTCATCTTTGGAAGAACGGTACTATCGCCAAAACCTCTTCCTCTTTCATGTTCTTTTAAAAATTTTGATTCCAGGCGGTCACACTTTTCAAGTTTACTCCTTAGGTATATAAACAACCGCACCATGCATCAACTTCGGCTGCGTATTTTCAACGGCGATAATAACGTATGGACTGGTAACGGTCCGACCGGCAGCCTGATCGTCGACATGAACGAACGCGAATACAGCGTCGGCGCGGTACAGTTCCGGCTCCGCTTCTAACGAATAATTTATCACCCTCCACCGGCTTCCTCTGAAGGGAGCCGGTGGTATTAATTCCTTATACCATGAGAGTTTTATTTTCCTTCCTCCTTTTCGGTCTTGCCCTCACCTTCACGGGCTGCGATAAAGAAAAAAGCCTGCTTAACGATGTTTCCGGTGAATGGATCATCGCTTTGGTAGATTATCAGACAACTGACGGGCAACTCGTTGACACCGATTTCGGCGAAGTGCGCCTCAACTTCGAGCCCTGCACGACGGAAGACAACCAAGCCGGCGACCGCTGCGACCTGACCGTAACCCGAGCCGACGGTAGTCAGATTCACCTGGGCTACAACGTTCTGAACACCCGCACTCAAGGTATGCGAACGCTCCAGATCATCGGTACTGATCGCAATACCGAAGAAACGGAGAGCTCTCTGCTTCACGCCTTGCTGACCGGCAATTACGGTTTTGAAGTTTCCGGCGACCAATTGACGGCCGTTGATTCCCGCAACGGAGCGACTTATCGTTTTGCCGGCCAATCCATTGCGGAGGGTAAGATCACGTTCCGACGGCCGTAACCCAACCCTTGCACCCGCGGCCCCGCCCCTGTTTTCCTTTCCTTAAACTTATCAATGTGCGCTTAGTCCTTCTCTTTCTAATTTGCTTGAGCTCTTCCCTCTCGAATGCTACCCTGAGCGCGCAGACGATAACGTTGAGCGGTACGGTCACCGACGCCGGCTCCGGTGAAGCACTCTTCGGTGCTACCGTTTACCTGCCGGCCAGCGGTACGGGAACAATGACCAACGCTTACGGTTACTTCGCCGTCATGCCCGCCGATGGGGCGGAAGTTATCATGGTTAGTATGCTGGGGTACGCTACGGATACTTTAAGGGTGAGCCAGATAATGGGCACGGATGGGGGTACTAAGCATATTCAGGTCGCTTTGGAAGCTCTTGGCGAAGAGCTCACCACCGTCGAAGTCACCGCCCGGGCCGCGGAGGGTGACATTACGCCAAACGTCGGTCTCGTCCGCCTGTCCATGCGTCAAATCGAAGAAATGCCGGTACTGTTCGGTGAGAAGGATGCCTTTAAGGCTTTACAGCTCCAGGCAGGCGTCAGCAACCCCCGTGAAGGTTTTGGCGGCTTGTACGTACGCGGCGGCAGCCCGGACCAAAACCTGGTCTTACTGGATGGGGCAACGGTGTATAATGCGTTTCACCTCTTTGGTTTCCTGTCCGTTTTTAACGCCGATGCACTGAGTAGCGTCGATCTCTACAAAGGTGGGTTTCCGGCCCGCTACGGTGGCCGCGTCGCCTCGGTGATCGACGTTCGGATGAAGGAAGGCAACCGCAAAAAATGGTCCGGCGCGGGCGGCGTCGGCCTACTGACCAGCCGCCTGACGCTGGAAGGGCCGCTAAACAAATCCGGCAAGGCGAGTATCCTCCTCAGCGGTCGGCGTACTTACCTGGATTTACTGCTCGGCCTCGTCACCTCACCCGAAGAGAAGAACATTCTGCATTTCGGTGATTTTAACGCGAAGGTCAACCTGGAATTAAGCGACAAGGATCGCATTTACGTGAGTGCTTACACCGGTCGCGACAATTTCGGCTCCGAATTCATCAGTGCCGGTCGGGAAACCCGGGACGCCTTTAACTGGGGCAACCGAACGCTGACGGCTCGTTACAATCGACGCATCGGCCAGCGCGCATTTCTTAACCTTACCGCCATTCGTTCCGGATTCGATTTCCGCGTGGAAAACGAGGAGACTATCCGCGATACCACCTTCGCCCTCCAGTATACCAGCGAAATCAATGACCTGGGATTACAAGCTGATATCGACTGGTTTTTGAACGACCGGCACACGCTACGACTGGGAGCCGGAGGAATACGTCACGCCTTCGATCTTGGAACGGTTGCCCGTCAGGCCACCGGTGAGGCAGCCCTCAAAGGAGAAGAGCAAACACTCGCCGGAGCTTATCATCTCTACCTGGAGGACGAGTATACACCCAACGCCCGTTTACGCGTAAACGGCGGTTTACGCCTAACCCGTTTCGCTCCTACCCCCGGCTCGAAGCGTTACCACAGTCTGGAGCCACGCCTGAACGTAAGCTACGCCATCAGCCCGGCCGTCAGCCTGAAGGGTGGTATAAATTACAGCCAGCAGAATCTTCACCAACTGTCCAATTCCGGGCCGGGCCTCCCCACCAGTCTATGGATACCGGCCAGCGAACGCATTGCGCCGCAGCGGGGTTGGCAGTATGCCGGAGGTGCCGTGATTCAACCGGTGAATAGCCGTTGGGCTTTTAATACCGAGATATACTACCGGAACATCCGGGATCTGATCGGCTACGATAACGGGGCGACTTTCCTCTTGCTCGATGCCTTTAACGACCCGGCCGGCATCGACCGAATCGACATTCTGGACAACGTAACAACGGGCGACGGGCGCGCTTATGGCGCGGAGCTAAGTGCGCAATATCGCGGTCCGAAGCTCGACGCTAACCTGGCTTATACCCTCTCCCGTGTAGATCACCGGCTCCGCAACGTAAATGAGTTCACCTATTTCCCCGCTAATCAAGACCGCCGTCATGATTTGAGCGTGAACGGTAGTTGGCGTTTTCACCGCCGCCTGACGCTGTCTTTTGCCTGGGCTTACGGTAGTGGCGTACCGGTGACCTTACCGCGCGGCGTCATCAATAACCCCACCCTGCCCGGAAGCAATAACGCGAACCGTAACTTACCGATCTACGGTAGCCGTAACGGTGCCCGCGTTCGGCCCGTCCACCGGCTTGACCTCGGCCTGCGCTGGCGCCGTACTCCCCGTTGGGGCGAGGCGCACTGGGAGTTTGGCCTGTACAACGCCTACGCCCGCGCCAACCCTTTCTTCGTCCAGACGCTGGACAACGACCGGGGAGAAGAAGCCATATTTCAAACCGCGCTCTTCCCGCTCGTTCCCTCCCTTGGCTATTCCTTTAAATTTTGACCCATGCGCTATTTAGCTTTATACCTGCTGGCCCTGCTGACGTGGGGGTGCGAAGATTTCTTCCTTCAGGAAATTACGGACTTTGACAATGATTACCAACCTGAATTATCGCTATTCGCCCTGCTCCAGCCTTCGGATAGCCTGGTGATCGTCGACGTACGGCGAACGATTTCGGCGACGGGCGGTGATGACAACGACGCGCGTTTCCGCAACGTCGTGACGGGTGCCACGGTTACAATTTCGGATGGGACGACCACCGTCCCGCTCACCTATCGCCGCTCCCCCATCGAGGGGTACCTGGCTCGGATCGATACGCTACCGAACGATTTCATTCGTCCGGGCGGCGCGTACCTCATATCAGCCGAACACGAAGAACTTACGGCCGGCGGCACGATAATCGTCCCGCGGGATTCCGTCGAGCGCACCGACGTTAATTTTGATCTGGAGGAACAAACGAGCGGTGGTTTTACGGACGTACTGCTAACGGTAGACCTTCCCAATCAACCGGGAGAAAACGAATACTACGTGCTGATTACGGAACGGAGCAGCGCTCCGAGTTTCAGCCGGCGTACGCGGGATTTGCACGATTTTTTACGGGGGCGGGAGAGCCTCGGCGAGCGATTGGTATTCGACCCCGTCAACCTTACCCGTTTTAACCGGACGGTCGTTCAGGTTTGCGTGACGGACGCGGCTACCTATGATTTTCTCTCCAGCCGGGAAACGAGCACGAGCAACGCCGAAAACCCATTTGCGGAGCCGACTCTGATTCCGTCTAACGTAGAGAACGGGGTGGGCCACCTCGGTGCTCTGAACTGTCAGGCTTTTACCTTTACGCGATAACTTTTCGGGGCGGGGCCGCGGGTGCAAAAAAGTGGTTTTACAAAGGCAAAGGGTGATCCCGGTTATCCTTCCCCGCCGCCGCCTTCACTGCTGGTCCGTCAAGCTTAAGATTGGTAGTAGTAATTCGCGGTGTCTTTTTCCGCTTGGTTGCGTCGCTCAAATCCTCATTTAGTTACGGCCAAGCTCCGGTTTCCGTGCCTTGTCAGCCACGGAAATACATCAGCAGCTATGTCGACAAACCTAGGTTACAGTGTAATAGCCCATCACCCCATTGAGCACGACAAAGAAAAACAACTGCGCCATAAAGTACACCAGCAGCACCGGGCTGCGAAAGCGTATGTTAAATACGTACAGCGGCAGGGAGATCAAAAAGGCGATCGCCGCCCAGGCGAGGTAGTTCTGAAGCGGGATCTCCCCCCCACCCCATTGCCAGTAGTCTAGGGCGATGGCGACGGGCTCGATGGCGACGTCGTAAAGAGCGGTTAATGTCGCGGCTAACGCGGCGGAAGCGATGTATAAAATAGCGATTCTCGATTCTCGATTCTCGATTCTCGATTTGTGATTTGCCGCCGCGTCTGGTAAAACTTTTTTGGAGAGGTGTCCGCCTCGACCTTTTTCGACTAGCCGGCAAGCGACCTCATTGCAGGCCAGAGTCAGCACGCACCAGTTCAGGGCGATGACGAATGGAACGCCCAGCCACTGGAACCACATCGTCGGCCCGTAAGCGTATTCGCCAAAAATGGCACCGGTCGCCACGCCAATGGCCTCCATGGCAAAGGTGAAGACGTAGGCGACGGCCAGCCAAAGGAAAAGCCGCCGGTCTTCGCCGCGCCGGTAGATCGCGTAGAGCACCAGACCGTTGAGCACGAAAAGCAGGCCGTCGGTCGTGACCTTCGTGACGGGCAGCACGGCGGGCAGGCAGTGCGCCAGCGCGCCGCTGGTGAAGGCGAAGATCAGGAAGTAGCTGAGGTAGCGGTCGAGGGGAAGTGTTGTTGCGGGTTGGTCAGCCAATGGCGTGGGTGGTTTGGTTGCTGTTTACCAGACAACGCGGGGCGGGATTGGTTGTGGCGGTTACCGGTTTTTGGTCCTGGCGGTAGCTTCCGTATACAGCGCGAGAAAGACTTCGTTGTCTTTGGCCTCCCGAAGGCGGTCATAGCAATCATCGGCTAATTCAGGTTTACCGGTTTTGCGGTAAGCCATTCCCTTGATGTAGCAAGCACGGGCTTCGTTATCCGCGTCGATGTCCTCCCCGAGCGCGGCCAGTGCTTTCAGCGCTTTCTTTGCGCGGCCCCTGAGCAGCAGATTTTCGGCTTCCATCAGGTTAAGGCGTTCCACGAACTCAGCGGATTTGGGTTCTTCCCGCGAAAGTAGTTTCATCGCGTCCTTCAGTCCGTCAGAGCTGGTTTTAGCCAGTTGCGCGGCAATCCCCTTTTCCGCATCCCTCGCCACCAACTGGTAATGTTGTGCTCGTTGCAGGTGTACCTTAAAATCATCTGGCTTTGAGGCCGCGGCTTTATCGGCGGCGTAAGCGAGGGTCATGTCGGAAGGAAACTGGTTCAGCACCCGAATGACGTCATGCTTAGACATGAAGCCGACCCGTCGGAAGTATTCGTTTCCGTTCGCGTCTTCAATGATAAGCGCGGGTATAGCCTTAATGCTGTATTTAATCAGCCCCGCATTCGTCGAGGACGCGTCGATGCGCCGGTTGACAAAGCGCTGCTGCAAGGCCTGGACGGTATCCCGTGACCATACTTTGTCGTCCATCGTTCGGCAGGGACCACACCAGTCGGCGTAGAAATCAATGACAACGAAGGCTCCCGTGGCGTTAGCCAATTCGGAAGCCGCATCTTCCCCCAGGCTGGTGAAGACGGTTTGAGCGGTAATTGAACCGGTAAAGAGGAGGAAAAAGGCCGGAATTAAAAATCGCATGTGCGTAGTTATTAGGGTGTTAGAAGGGGAAAATGTCTTTGCCAAAGATAAGAACCCGCTAGATGCGGGCCGCAACTGATTCTTTAAGAAAGACATAAAAAACGTCCTCCGGATGTTTATTGAGACGACACTTATCCCAACTCCCTTTGCTTCGAAACAACTTCCGCCGCCGTCAAATCATTTTATAGCCCAAACCACAACCGCCATGAAAAACTTCCTGCTCCTTGCCGCGCTCTTCCTCGCCGGCAACCTCACCGCCCAGCAGCGTACCGACCCCAACGCTCAGCCCGTGGAACTGGGCAAAGTATCCTGGCACCGCGACTATGACCAGGCGTTGGCCGAGGCGAAGAAGACCGGCAAGCCCGTCCTCCTGCTCTTTCAGGAAGTACCCGGCTGCTCCACTTGCCGGAACTACGGCAAAAATACCCTCAGCCACCCACTGATGGTGGAGGCGATCGAGAACGAGTTCGTGCCGCTGGCCATTTTCAACAATAAGGGTGGGGCTGACCGGAAGATCCTCGAAAAGTACGGCGAGCCGACGTGGAACAACCCCGTCGTTCGCATCGTCGACGCAAACGGGAAGAACATCACCGACCGGGTTTCGGGAAATTACACGCCCCGGGGATTATTCCAGGCGATGGGCACCGCACTCATCGAAAGCGACATCACCATCCCCGGTTACCTGGAGGTACTCGGCCTGGAACTTACGGCCGCCGCCGCGCCCAATGAGGCCTACTTCCAGATGTACTGCTTCTGGAGCGGCGAACACCACCTCGGTCGTCACGACGGCGTGCTGACCACCGAGCCCGGTTTTCTCAACGGACACGAAGTCGTCAAGGTCAAATACGACCCCGCCAAAACCAACACCCGCGAACTAGCCGATTACGCCGCTGACAAGAACATCAAAGCCGTGAAGGCCGGTAGCGGTTACCGCCTCGCCAAAAAAGACCATTACTACCAGTTACAGCAAACCGACTTCGTTTACCTGCCGCTAACGGAGGTACAGAAAACGAAGATGAACTCGGCCTACGGGCGGGGGGAGGATTTGACACGGTGGTTGAGCCCGCGACAGTTGACGTACTATAAGGAGATCAAGAAAGGGGCGAAGGGGAAGGAAAAATTGTATGCGGGGGATTTCGTCAAAGGATGGGAAATGATGTTGAGCGTTTCCAGGTAAATCGCTCAGACGTCTAGCGGTCGGCCGGCGAAAGTCGGGGCCGCGGTTACAGCATCCCGAACCGCGCCCGAACCGCGCTGGTGGCGAGCAGGTAGACCTTCTTGCCGTCCGGCACCCGGATGCGCTCGTCGGCCACCTGCCTGGCGGGGGAGTTTTTGATCTTCTGGAACAGCTTCGTGTAGTAGCGGTAGGCGAGGTAAACGCCGAGCCGCGCGCTCGTCGGTAATTGCTTGATGCCCTCGTAACCATGGTCGAAGTCGGCCTTGATGTCGGCTTCGATCTCCTCCTTGGTGGCCTGATCGAAGTGGTTGTAGTCGACGCCGGGAAAGTAGACGCGGCCGCGCTCTTCGTAGTCGCTCTTAATGTCGCGCAGGAAGTTGATCTTCTGGAAAGCGGAACCGAGCGCGCGGGCCATCGGCCTGAGGCGTTCATATTCCGCCTCGTTTCCGGGTAAAAACACTTTGAGGCACATCAGGCCCACCACCTCGGCCGAACCGTAGATGTACTGCTTGTAGAGGCCATCGTGGTAAGTGGAAAATTCAAGGTCCATCGCCATGGAATCGAGAAAAGGGTCGATCAGGTCGCGGCCGATGCCGTATTCGTTGGCGACTTCCTGAAAGGCCTGGAGAACGGGGTTGAGGCTGATCCCTTCATCGATGGCGAGGTAGGTATCCTGGCGGAAGCGTTCCAGCAAGCGCGCTTTGTCTTTGTCGTGGAAGGTATCCACGATCTCATCGGCGAAACGAACGAAGCCGTAGATGCCGTAGATCGGTGCGCGCAGGTCATAATCGAACACGCGAATGCCCATGCTGAAACTGGTGGAGTAGCGGCGGGTGATCAGGGAGGCGCACTCCCGGCAGACTTCTTTGTATAGCTTAAGCATGGGTTGGTTTGGGCTGGTCGGAAGACGGCGGGGTCAGATCCTTTTGGCCGGTAAGACTTTGGTGAATATCACGCGCGGCAACCTCCCCGGAAATGATGCTGGGCGGCATACCCGGGCCGGGGGTGGTCAACTGCCCGGTGTACCACAAGTTACGCAGTTTTTTGCTACGAAGTTTCGGTTTCAGAAAGGCGGTTTGCAGCAGCGTATTGGCGAGCCCATAGGCGTTGCCGCGGAAGGCGTTGTAGTCTTCCTTGAATTCCTTGTGCGCAAAGCCGCGCTTATACACCACGTGCGGGCGGATGTCGATGCCCGTGCGCTCGGCGAAGCGTTCGCACATCAGGTGCCAGTAATGCTCGCGGCGCTCCTCGGTATCGTCGAGGTCGGGGGCAAGGGGAAGCAGGAAGAACAGGTTTTCCCGGTTTTCGGGCGCGACCGCGGGATCAGTGGTGGAGGGGGCGCAAACGTAGAAGAGCGGGTCTTCCGGCCAGGTGGGCTCTTCGTATATTTCGTGGGCGTGCCGGTTAAAGTCGGCGTCGAAGAACAGCGTGTGGTGGTGCAGGTTGGGGATCTTCCGGTCCAGGCCGACGTAGAACAGCAGGCTGGAGGGTGCCATCGTCCGCTTTTGCCAGTAGCTTTCGCTGTAAACGCGATCGGCCGGGTCGAGGACTTCCTGCTCGAAGTGGTGGTAATCGGCGCCGCAAACGAGCACGTCGGTCGGGTAAGTAGCTCCGTCGGCGGTGACCACCGAGGTCACTTTGCCCCGCTCTGACACCACCCGTTGCACCGGCGACCCCGCCCGAATCTCAACGCCCAGGCCCTTCGCGACGCTGACCATCCCCTCGATGATCTTGTGCATGCCGCCGAGCGGGTACCAGGTACCGAGCTCGAGGTCGGCGTAGTTCATCAGGCTGTACAGCGCGGGTGTATTTTCCGGCGTTGCGCCCAGGAAAAGAACGGGAAACTCCAGCAACTGCCGCAGCTGCGGGTGCTTGAAAAGTTTGCGCACGTAGGTCGCCATGTCGGTCAGCATCTGGAGCTTAAAACTGGCCTTTACCACGCGCAGGTCGGCAAAATCAAGGATGCCGTGCCCGGGCTTCTGTACGAACTCACCGAGGCCGACGCGGTATTTATACTCCGCTTCTTTAAGGAACTTTTTGAGGTTGGCCGAACTGCCCGGTTCCAGCTTTTCGAAGAGCGCGTAAAGGTCCGTTGTGTTGGCCGGTACGTTCATGTGGTCCTCCTTGCCGAATACGATCTCGTAGCTCGGGTCCAGCCGTACCAATTCGTAATGCTCGGCCGCCGAAGAGCCGAAGTCGTTGAAAAACCGGTCGAACACCTCCGGCATCCAGTACCAGCTCGGGCCCATATCGAATTGGAACCCCTCGTGGTGGAAAGTCCGCGCCCGACCGCCGAGGCCCTCGTTCTTCTCAAGAATGCGAACGGCGTAGCCCTCGCGGGCGAGGTAACAGGCGGCGGAAAGGCCGGCGAATCCGGCGCCGACTACGGTAACTTGCTGCTGCGGGTTGTTTTTTTGCATGTACTTCGCCTAACGGAATGCGGGGGAAGTGGTTTAGAGCGCGGAAGATTTATGGTATGGGAAGTGGCATTTGGCCTTTTGGCCTTCCGTCGGTTCTACTTTTCCTCGGGCTTCTTTTCTTCGGGCTTTCTTTCTTCCGGCTTCGGTTTTGGCTCCTTCTTTTTCTTGTTGCTCTTGTTGTACTTATTCATCGTGTTTTGCAGCCCGTGGCCGCAGAAGCTCAGGCTCATCTCCGCCGCCGTTTCGATGAGCGCCGTCAGACCGGCGCGCTCATCGGTTTTCCACTCGCCGAGCACATAATCCGCCTGCCGGCCCGGGTGAAAATCGCGGCCGATGCCGACGCGCAGCCGGGCGTAGTTGTTACCACCCGTCAGCTGGTCGATGCTCTTCAGGCCGTTATGCCCGGCGTCGGAGCCCTTGCCGCGCAGGCGGAGGGCGGCGAAATCGAGGTGGAGATCATCAACGATCACCAGCAGGTTTTCCTTCGGGATGCCCTCCTTTTGCAGCCAGTAGCGGACGGCCTTGCCGCTCAGGTTCATGTACGTATCGGGCTTGAGCAAAAAGACCTGCTTGCCCCGGTGCTTGAGCTTCGCCATGTGCCCGTGGCTGCACGAAGACCAGTCTTCGCTCAGGTGCTCGACCACGCGAAAGCCGATGTTGTGGCGGGTGTTTTCGTACTTGGGCCCGGGGTTGCCGAGGCCGACGATCAAAAATTTCATCTGAGGATCGGTTGTGTCTTGCGGAGCGGATTGGAAAAGGCGGCGGAAAAATTCGATCATGGTTATTTGCTTGCCGGAACGACGTTGGGGTAAGCCTCCCGAAACCTGGCGAGCAACTTCCGGCTCGGCACGAAGCGGATCTTGCGGCCAAAGCTACCCACGCCGTTCAGCTCGATCGTAGCGATCTTCAGGAACAAAATGCGGTCTTCGCGGAAGGCCTCGACGTCGCGGTCCCAATGATAAAAGGCGGTACGAAAGTAGTTGCTGACGTAGACCTTTTCGCCGTCCGTCTCCACCCGCTTCAGCGGCCAGAACAACAGCGCGAAAGTGGCGACGCCGACGACCAGCGTGAACAGTGCCGCCCAGCGCAGGGACGACAGGTTGAGCCCGCCGAAATTGCTGCTGTCTTCAAACCAGGTAGCCAGGGTGACGCCCAGCATAACGCTGGTCCAGAATACCGGGAGGAATATCTTGAGGAAGAGGGTGGCGTTGGAGGATAGTCTGTGCATACTGGTTAGTCAGGAGTCTGTTAGTCAGGAGTCAGGAGTTCACCGCTGACCGAAGTGCAAAGGTAGGGAGTATCCTAAGGTCGAGGCGCTTTGCGCCGAGTGGCTCGGCGCAAAGCGCCTCGACCTTAGCTAGCGACGAAAATTCCGTTGCCAGACGGTAGTGTTTCCATGCCCGTCCGTCACTTCCAACTCGAACGTGTGCCGGCCGGAGCCGGGGTCGCCGTTCTCGAAACTGTAACTGAGCTTCCCGGATTTACCGTCCAGTTCGAGCAGCACCCATTTGCCGTCGATGGTGCCGCGGTAGTTCATGCGGCCGCCGCTGACGTTGTCTTCCACGATGAGGCCGAAGCCGGTCGCGCGGCGCAGATCGTTGCCGAAATAGTTGATCTCCACGGTTGGCGGGATGGTATCGAGGAAGAGGGCGTAATCGCCGAAAGTCGAGATACGGGCGGCGAAACGACCATCGGCTTGCCATGCTCCCCCGTGGCTGCTCAGGTGGCCGTCTTTGTCGCATTGGCCGAGAAAGACGCGACTTTTGAGTTGGGCGGGGACGCGGGATGCGGGGGAAATAGCAAGAAGAGCCGTGCCATGCAGCGGGGTGCGGTAGTCGTGGAGCTGATATACGTCGGATACATAGTTGGCCGAGCGGTCGGGCAGGCGGGCGTAGCGGAAGTTACAATCCTGGTACAGGGCGTTGCTATCCAGCTCCAGCCGGATATCGCCGTTGTCGATGATGCTCGCCTCGCCCGCGGGCAGAAAATACTGGAAGGCGGGCAGCCGCCGTTCGCCCCGCCCCACGGAATGAAAGTATACGACGAACCGCAACTCGGACACATTACCGGCGTAATCCCGCACGCTCAGGGTAACCGGGGTTGGCCGGCTATCGAAACGGAAGGCCGGGTTGCCGTCCACGGCAATTGGAAAAACTTGCTTTGCATCCCGCGGCCGCGCCATAAACTGACGTGGTGACAGTGCCCAATAGCGGTGAAACCAACTCTCGTTTTCCACCCAGTCGCCGTAGTCCGTCAAAGCATTGAGGTATTCCGTTTGCTCGAACGGGATGCGGTCGAAGCGAAAATCGAACCACTCGGTGGAGTCAACGATCAGCTCACCGCCGTAGATACCGTTCCAGTTGGGCATCCCGTTCTGCCGGTCGTAAGTTTTTAGGGCGAACCCCATCAGTGGCGTACCCATCAGGATGGTGTCCCGGATGACGTAGCTCCCGTCCCGCAATCGCTCGGGCGTTAGCGTTTGCTCCCACACTTCCGTTCCGGTTCCGTCGGGGTTGAGGGTCATTCCGTAACCGTACACCCGCAAATTTCGGATCACCGGCGCGCGCGTGTCGGGAATCGGGAAGCCGAAGGCCAGCGGGTTGACCGGCGCGTCGCCGTCGATCTCCCGCACCTCGAAGTGCAGGTGCGGGCCAAAACTGTGCCCCCGGTTCCCTACCCCACCGATCTTT
>ENA-ORXT01003589-ORXT01003589.1-marine-metagenome-genome-assembly--contig:-NODE-3589-length-16931-cov-16.139077_pt1 | contig 16931 bp, 24 predicted proteins | sample MGYA00237868_ERZ511482 | MGnify/ENA metagenome assembly ERZ511482 | reverse complement strand
CAGTAGTGGGGGCCGGACACGCAAACGGCTCGCCCCCCCCCCCATAGCTGTCACCGCCTGCGGCGCAGCTGAACACCCCCGCCGATGATGCCTTAGACAACCCTCGCAGATAGGCCACCTCCACGCGCAGGCTCCCTACCTCTGCAGCGGTCGAGCCTAGCAATTCCATCATTGCCGAAAAGCCCACATCGCTGTGGGCCTTCAAATCCGCCACAGCGTCGTCCATCTGGATGCTGACGCGTCGCTCCACGTCCACAACACATGACGAGCTGGCCGCTGCCACGCCCTCGACGGCCACCTTGACGGCGTGGGAAATTTTCGGGAGCACCTGCGAGACAGCAGCCTCCATGGCGCGCCCACCATCGTCCAGAACCTTGGCCATCGTCCCTCTCAAGTTGCGGAAATGGTCGTTGTTGAGGAGGAGGTGGCGGAGGAATTCGGCGTCGGGGGGCAGGCTGGTGGTGACTACGCGTGCAGCTCAGGTCTGGAAGAACACCGAGCGCGACATGCGGACGAGGGAGAAGAAGTCAAGCAGGGCCTGGTCCTGGCACCGGTAGTCCCGCGCGACGCGCGAGGTGTACTTAGCCTCCTCGTCGGCGAGCCACGGGCACACTCTGGACTGCACCGCGTCAGACACCTCGACAGGCGTGGCGTCACGGGAGAAGATTAGTCGGCGGACCTTCCCGACAAAGCCGTCATCATCGGGGCGTTCGGAATCAGCCCATAGTACGCACCGTCGGCCGCCCCAAGGTTTCACATTCCGTGGCACATGTTGTCCCCCACCGACACGCCCTACTGCTTGCCCTTTTGCGCCGCCGCCTTACGGAATGCGTGGGTGCTGACCGCCCGCAGGATGATGTCCGCCCCACCGGCCGCCTTTGTAAGGTTACCCCGGTGAAAATCATAGGACGTGGCCTTGTACGGCCCGCCACGCATCGCTTTGAACTGGCGCCACTGATACCACGGGCACTAGCCCATCTCGGACACCGAAGCCCAGAAGTACTTGGGCTCGACTCCGGTCGCGCGCATGGCCGCGTCGGTGGGATGGTATTCGGGGAAAACCGACACGAGCGGCCGGAGCAAGTCTTGCCCCTCGCGGTGGCAGTCCGCCACGAGCGCGTCGGCAACCGCCCCGAGGGGACACATCCAAGGGTCGACGTGTGCTATGGACCCCAGACAGTAAGCGGCCCCCTCTTCCGTCTTGGTTGCCGATACGTAGGTGCACAGCACGTCCACGTCGTCACCACCTGTGCCAAACATCGCCGGGAATCGTCGCACCGCGTGACCGCTCCACTCCAGGCCACACGACGTGGCACCGCGTGCCTCGAGTTAGAAAGAGAGAATAAAAAGACCAGCCAATAAGAGCGCCTTCTGCATCTGCTTGGATGTGGTTGGTCGCAGGAACATTGTTTCAATAAGCGTGCGCCGGTCCTTGTCCGGAAGCGTCGGGTCCCTCAACACCGTTGCCTTGGCGACGCTCGACGCCGTGTTCTCCAACATCCGATTGCGCTGGATCTCGCTGACCAGCACGTTGGCAGCGCCGTACCTGCCGACGGACGCGTACGCCTCCACGTCCTAGCGCGCGCAGTCGGCGCAGCCGCAGGCCGTCCAAAGCTGGTTGAAAATCAGGCCAGCCTTCGTCGATGCTCTCTGGTGCACCTTCACCACCATCTGGCCGCCCGTCCTCACGCGCGGCACCGTCCTCGACGGCGCCATGGTGGTGTTGCCGTCGGCAGAGGTCGGGGTTTGGGTGTCTGCTTCGCCTGTGGGAGAGCCAGAGTGGGCAGGTGGGTGGTCGCCCGGCCGCGCACCCCAATTCACGACCCGTGCACGTCCACCACCCCCCCCCGGCACATTGCCGCCACCGCCGCGCCCGCCTCCCTCCATCCGGTCTTCGTCTTCGACCCCATCGTCGTCATCGACGCCATCGAGACGCTCGCTCTCCGACTCGGTGCCCGACTCGTCGTCGTCGACGGCGCTCAGCCGGACGCCCATGCGCTTTGGGCGGGCCTGGTCAGAGCGAAGGAAGGCCGCCACGACGTATCGATTGACAGGCACAACCACCCCGCCCGGCTGCTGGCTGTCGGGCTCCGCCGCGACCTGGCAGAACAGCTTGACGTAATTAGCGTATGCCGCGATCGTCGTCTTAGCCCCAACGTTAGTGGCGCGGACGGTGTGCATTTTCCACGCGCTCGACGCAGAAATAGCGACGCTGGCGACCGTGGCGTACTGCCTGGTCTTCGCCAGGTGTAGCGCCTGCGTCGCGATCGCGCACAGATTGTCCTTGCTAAAGCCCCACAGCTCGGCGTACTGGGCGATCGCCGCCAGACACTTGTAAGCCTGCGGGTCTGCAGCGCGCTGCAAGGGCGTGCGCGCATTGGGACCGCCGCTGGCAACCTCGGCGGCTACGTCTGGACAGCCGGGAAGGCATCCGAGTCGCATCAGACGCGTTGCCACGTCCATAGCGCCGAAGAAAAGCCGCATTACCCCGCCCCCCATTGGTCCGCTGGTGAGGTGTACCGTAGAGGAGACGACCAGCTCTGCCTCAGCTGCGGGCGGCCGCGGCACAGCACTCGCCCCGGCTGAGGACGTCGAAGCACCTGCAGCGCCACCTACCACCGCCGCAGTCGGCATCGCGGTCTGCCCGCGAGGCCACCGCGCCGCCTCAGCCGTGCGGAGGGTGTCGCCACCGACTGTAGCTTTTCCCATTGGGAGTGCGACCGTTGATGACGCAAGTGCCCGTACCCCCGGGGCGACAGCACCATCACCACGCCCAGCGGGCTGCTCCACTGCCTCGGGACTGGTAGCGGCTTCGGCAGCGGCGACAGCTCCGGCAGCAACCGACGCCGGGCGGGGGACAACTGCCGCGGGACGAGTACGCTCTTAGGGCGATGTTCCTCGACGGCGTTCTCGTCGAGGGGCGCATCGACGAGGGCTTTCAGGCGGGTTAGACGGCGGGGGTGGTTGCAAACTTGTTGAATCGGCGGCCGCTGCTGCAGCCGCCGCCGCTCAGATGCGGCGGCTGGAGCGGCATGACGTGATTGGGGACGATCGAGTGGGGCGCTTGTGCGGCGAGGCACCCTGCATCTCGAACCGGCCTGGCGCGTACAGCTTTTTCTGGAGTTGGGGTAGAAAACAGACAACGAGTGGGCGGCATGCAAAAAAGACGAACGGGGCAGGCGGCGGAGAGAGAGTCAATGTACTCAAAAACATGAGAAGCAATGTAAAATGATGCGGTCCAGTGAACACAGTCGTGCACACAAAGTGCCAACAGTCACGCGCTCAAAGAGGCAGTGCAGTTGACACGCATAAGTTAAACCTCTGATGAGCAGGACGAGCCGATGCCACGGCACCCCACGACGACCCGGCATGACGGATCCGCCGTGCACCGTGTCACGCCCACGTCTGCGGCGTGGCCCTACAGAGAATGACTGGTCAGCAGAAGCACCATGCCACATCCGCACACACAAAACGTACATAAGCTACGCGAAACGCAGACCGTAAAGGCTACCGAGATACGGAAGATAGAAGGACTGCGTAGTACTGGGCGGGGCGGGTGTGGTAGCACGCAATGGTGGTGAGCAGCGTTGAGCGGTCACTGACTGGACAGTGGTGCACGACTGTGAGATCAGGATTGGGAAGCATTGTATAGGAGAGCCGTAGACAAGGGGAATCAAGGACGCAGAGCGACATAGGAGAGAGCGAGGGAGCAGTGTCAGACAGCGGTTGCTGGCATCACAGGGTGGGCTGGGATGTATTCACCACAATGGCGCTGCAGGTATCGCAGGCGAACAATGACGGAGCGCAAAACACACAGACAGAAAATAGAGTCGTTTATAGGTACGTAAAGAGCATGAGTGTATCTCACGCGGCGTTAGTGGTTGCGCCCTGGGTGCCGGGGGAACCACGCATGGCGCGCTCACGCGACGCGCGGCAAGCACTGTCCGTGCCACCGAAGCAAGCTGCAGCACGTTTTCGAACACGTCGCGAAACTGCGGCCACGAGCAGAGTCGAGGGAGAGAGGGGCAGCAGGAATGACAACGTGGGGGCAGCGCACGCAGAGAGGTCGACGAGACGCAGGAACGACGTGCGGGCGGTCGGGAGGCTGTAAAATGAGCGCACGCAGCGGCGGGCACGCGCTCAGCTACCCTGACCAGTCCACCGCACCCCCGGCCCAAGGTGTGTCCCAGCGTAGGCCACTCCACCCCACACCCCTCACCCGTCGCACGCGCACGTTGGGACGCGGCCGTGCACGGCAGACACGACACAACGCCCCGACACGCACGACCACCACACTCACGGCAGACACGACACACCCGCCCGATGTGTTCGACCACAACCGCGCCCCCGTGTGCGTATTGCGAGGACACCACAAGAGTTGTGTGGTAATGGCGCGCCGGTACGGAATGTTGTGCCGTGCGAATGGGTGGATGTGCGGGAGCCGGAAAACGCCGGGTGGCGGGGGTGCAGCAATGGCCGGCTGCGCGCAAGAGACCCGCGACGGTCACAATGTGCGTGACCGCGCCAGTGGAGCAGAGTTCGAAGGCGCAGGCCAGCAAGGTGGTCGGTGCGGCGAGTCGTGCCGGTCCCCCCAGGACTTGCGAAGACGAGGGACGCGTAGAGGTGGCACTGATAAGGTGCGGGGGAGTGGGGAGACCACACCAAGGTGCGGTAGAGACGAGGAGGGTGGGAGAGTACAGGCGAGGGGAACACAGCGACGGCCAACGCTCGAGCGGGTGCGGAAGGGTAGATGACGCCGCTCACACACGGGCGTCACGAGGACGCACAAGGGTTGGACGGCGCCGGCCACCCCACCCGCTCCACGTCAGCCGCCCACTCTATGCGCCACAGCCACTTGTGGTGAAAATAAGCGCACGGGGCAACCCAGAACACCCTACGCCTTCCCAGTAAACCCACAGTGTGAGCCACAGACAGCATTTGGGGGGTAGGTGGAGGAAGAGGAGAGCCACAGAGGTGTGGCACCGCGCCCCGCGCCACCATTCCCCACCCACAGCTAGCAACCGTGCAGCAAGTGGGTGTGGGAGGGAGCTGTGGTCGGCATCCGCCGCTGACCGCGCCAGTGGACCGGGAAAAGCCCAGGTGCGTGGTACCGCCCGACACGGGGGGGTGCGGAGGTAGAGATCGCTCCCTGAGACTGCTGGGGGTACGGCCGAGGCGCGGTACTCAGCCGAGAGTCAACACGCTAGCGGCTGACTGCCGGTGGGCGCGAGGAGTGGCGCGCAGGCGGGCACTGGTGGGGCCGACCCACTCTAGGCCCCACCTTCCTCCCAACCACCTGCGGGTCGAGGTGGCAACGCACACGAGCCGCCAATGACAGCAGCGGCAGCCAGAAGTGGCGCGCGCGGGCACAGGCAGCACGCTGCCTCCACCCCCTCATCCAAAGAAGACCGCCAGACCGCCCCCCGACTCACTTTGACCGGCCGTGGGCGCACGGTGGCTGCAGCGTGCGGCGGTGGGCGGTGGTGTGGGTGGTGGCGGCACTCGCCGACGCGCGGGCAGGTGCGAATGAAACAGAAATCGTGGATGCATGGCCGGGCGGACCGATCTGCGTGTGCGGCGATGCGCGGGGGGGGGGGGGGGGGGGGGGGGGGGGGGGGCAACGTGCCTGGGGCGCGTCAAAATCTGACGGCCTGTCCGACAACCCAGGGGGTACAACGTAATTGCACCCCCTGGCGCCAAGCGGCACGCATAAACGACGGAAAGCGCGAAACGCACGTGCGCACGCATGCAGCGTGGGGTGGCGTCGGCGGAGGGGTCGCACACCAGCAGTTTTGCGCACTGCGCTCTGGTCGCCTATGGGCCCTGTGGGTCGTGGAAGCCCCCCTACTGATACATATTGGGCGTCCGATACCCCCCCAATTCGGTCCCGCGGCGCGTCTGATCCCGTCCGACACGTCCGACCGAACCGCTACAACCGGCAAACCGTGAAGCATCCTACTGTAGACCTGGCGCACCGGTAGACACGGTCTGACGCTGCACCCGCGCGGTGGGCCTTGTAAAACAGCGGTTTCCCCACCCGCTCCATCGTCGGACATCGGGTGCCCTCGAACGAACGCTCTTTTTCATCCGTTTTTCGATCGGATAGCATCCACCGGACGAATCGACTTTCATCAGCCTTCGCGGTCAGCAGTCGTCCGGTGAGACGAGCGGCCGAACGAAAGGCCTTTCGTCCGGACAGACGTTGAGGCCCGAAATATAGCTCGGTACCATTCTGACAGCACTTCTTTCGGTTGCTACAGTTTCTCTAATTTTGATGATGACTAGCACTGCAAAGCTAAGAACACCGATCCTCTTGCCTCACCACCTTCTCCCTCACCACCTTCTCCCTCATCAACTTATCCCTCACCACCTTCTCCCTCACCACTTTCTCCCTCACCACCTTCTCCCTGCTCACCTTCTCTCTCATCACCTTCTCCCTCATCACCTTCTCCCTCATCACCTTCTCCTCCATCACCTTCTCCCTCCCCGCCTTGCCCCTCCCCACCTTGTCCCTCCCCACCTTGCCCCTCCCCGCCTTGCCCCTCCCCGCCTTGCATCTCCCCTCCTTTCCCCCCCCCGCCTTTCCCCTCCTCGCCTTGCCCCTCCCTCCCCACCCTTCAACTCCCTGCGCTTCCCCCCCTCCTGCCCCTTCTCGCTCACGACCATACCTCGCCCGTTCCGACCTCCCGCTCCTCGCTCACCGCTGCACTCCTCCCCACCGACGCCGCTGTCCTTCTCCACGTTCACCGCTGTGAACATCCACAGCCATCGCCGCTCCCCCCCGTCATCAAACGTGTGCCTCCACAATACCGTCCTCTCATCTTCTGCTGCCGTCTCATATGCAGAAAGGCTCACTCGGCAGCACGGAAACCGGAGTGCGTGAGTGTCGACCAGGGGAGGATGATGGTCATGGAGGAGTCAGCCGAGGCACGGACTGCTCTGTGAGGTGTGTCGGTTGCTCTCGTAGGGCTCTCCCCTCCTGTAGCTTCCACTCCAGACCAGCACCCCTGTCCTTTCCCTCGGCAGGTCCGTACGACAGGCACTGATGGGGTGCCCCATGTTTGAAAATTCAAACACCGAACGTCGGCATCAATACTGAGAACGCGTTCGCGGAAATACCCTGAACTTGTTCACAGCATACGAAGCAGCCCGAAGACCAGCCCACGCGACCGACCCCCCTCGCACGGCCGCGCGTTTACGGCAAGCAAGCCACCACCAACAAGCACCGCCACCGCCGCCGACCGCGCCGCCGCCATCACCGCCGCGCCTCCCCCCCACAGCCACAAGCAGACGAATACCCTCGCACTTCCAGGCGTGCACAGTATTCATGCCGCCTTCGACGCTTGGGCTCGCCGCCTGCAACCACCTCCAGTACGTTTTGGAAAATAAACAGAACGAATGAGCTACACAAGCAAGGCACACACGAGCGCAACACAAGATAGCATTGGAAGAAAATAAACGGGCAGGTCAGTCTCGTCCCGCAACGAATTTAAAGCCGCGCGCCCCAAGCCCGTCAACATCGACCGCCGCGGCAGCCAATGCGACCTCAGCCAACTCCCCAACCCGCGCCCACCGTCTGGGGGCGCGCCACGCCCGTCACGTACACTGGCTTCGTACAGCAGTGACCCATGGTCAGCCAACACACTGACACCCAGTCTGAACGGGGTATCACCTTCGGCTGCCGCCCCAGCGGCTGCCGCATCTGAGCCGCCGCCGCCGCCTCCGTCTCCCCCCTGTCCCTTCCCCCTATACCGTCTTCACGGCCGTCGCTGTCGGTCCGCCGCTCATTCGCAGCGTCATCCCCGGCCGCCGCCGCCGGCCCTCCGTCGCACCCGTCCCGGTCGCCACGGCCGCGGCCGTTGGGTACCGCCGCCACCGCCACAGGTAGCCCGCTGCCCAACGCCGCGCCGCCGTCCCCCGCCGGCGCGTCGGCGGCGGTGCGCACGCCCGCCAGCGGCGGCAGCGGCGACGGTGGGGACATGGACCACAGCCGGCCGCCACCGCCGCCACCGGCGCAGCCACCACCCGTCGAAGTTGCGGCGATGGCGGGCGCGACGGCGGCGGCAGCCACGGCAGGGGAGTCGGCGGCGGCACTGACGGCGCCGTTCCCCGCTCCCAACGGCGGCGGAGCTCGTCCCCCGTCAGACAGTGGCGGGGGCGAGGAGTGAGGGGGCGCCTCAGCGGGCGGGGCCGCCGTCAACGCTGCCGCCGCGTCGGCGCGGGGGGGGACGGCGGCACCTCGGACCACGCCATATCGGGCGTGACGGGCGGTGCGGCGGCCGGCGGGGCGGGGCGTCGGGCGCCACGGTCCGTGCAGGTGACGTGGAGGAGGACGGGCGCCACGGTGGTCACGGCGGGGACACCTACACGCGCGCGCGCGGGGGTGGGTGGGTCTGGTCGCCTCGTCGGCGCGGCGGCCGACCGCGCGCCGGCTGTGTTGGTCGCGGGCGGTCGCGCACCGACGCGCGCGCGGGGGGTGTGTCGGGCGTGTGCGGCCGCCGCGGTGGTGACCCCGACGACAGCGGTGGTGCGGCCGTCGGCAGCTCCCGCCGGCCGTCCGGGAGCCCTCTCCTCCAGGACGATGGGTCGCGAGCGTCTGCTTGAAAATTCGAACAGAATGTGCCTTGGTTGTCCCGTGGAGCGCCATCGCCGGACTTAACCACAAAATACAGTCGACGCGTCTGACCAGATCGACGTTTCCGGGGGTCTGAACGCACCACCCTCATTCTGAGGCAACTGACCCGGACATCCTACGAAAAGCGACGTACGGCGTCCGTATGACCGCGGCTGACATGCTACAAACGAGAAAAGCTACAGAAAGTGCTGGACGCATGTTGCGCACCGAGCCATGCCCAAAGGACCCGCAGCAGTGATCGATACACTGCGTACCGCCCGAAAAGGTGTGCACACGTGGCCAACCGCAAGTACTCCCGCGGGTGCACTGGGGAAAAAAAAAGTTATGTGTGTGACCCCATGCGCATGTTGTTAAGTACCCTAGACTAAAATCCAGGGAACTTCCTATTGTTCAGTTCTGCTGAACATCAACTCCATCACATGAGTGAGTTCGAGAACTCCTCTGTTGTCCGACCATTTGAAGGCCAGACGCACTTGTTCTACAGGCCAAAAAATTTCATCGGCGGGCTACTACGGTCCACAGGTGTCCTCAGGTTTTTCGTTTGAAGTCGAGTACCAATTGGATGGGGCCCAATTGAGTCTTGGCTTCTCCCCGCGGCAGGCCTCCTGGGCCCGGCTGTGGCCCGATTGGACCGGGGCGTCGAAGGCGACGACGATCACCTTCCGCCGACGTGACCGCCCCCCCCCGACGTCATCTGCGCCACCGCCGAAACCCGGGGAAGCGGGGGACAAGCCCGCCCTTTGACGTCACCATGGGTCGCGTCGTTCGTGGGCAGCGTAAGGGCGCGGGTGGCATTTTCCTGTCGCACACCCACAAGCGCAAGGGTGCCGCCAAGCTTCGCGTTCTCGACTACGCTGAGCGCAATGGCTACCTGAAGGGCACCGTCCGCGACATCATCCACGACCCCGGCCGTGGCGCTCCCCTGGCGAAGGTGGAGTTCCGTGATCCGTACAAGTTTGGCAAGCGGTCGGAGCTGTTCATTGCCCCCGAGGGCATGTACACTGGCCAGTTCGTCTACTGCGGCAAGAAGGCGGCGCTGACCGTCGGCAACGTCATGCCCGTTGGCCGCATGCCCGAGGGCACTATCGCCTGCAACGTTGAGGCCAAGCTCGGCGACCGCGGGAAGCTCGGCCGCTGCTCGGGCGACTATGTGACGGTAGTCAACCACATCGAGACGGGCAAGACGCGCCTGCGGTTGCCGTCGGGCATGCGCAAGCTCGTGCCGTCGACGTGCCGCGCCATGGTCGGCATTGTCGCTGGCGGTGGCCGCACGGACAAGCCGATGCTCAAGGCCGGTACCGCCTATCACAAGTACAAGGCCAAGCGCAACTGCTGGCCGCGCGTGCGTGGTGTGGCCATGAACCCCGTTGAGCATCCCCACGGTGGTGGCAACCATCAGCACGTGGGGCATCCGACGACCGTGCGGCGGGACGCGCCGCCCGGCCAAAAGGTCGGTCTCATTGGTGCGCGGGCGACTGGGCGCCGTCGCGGAGCAAAGAAGGACGACCGCGAGTAAGACGGTGTGGGTGTGTAGGTGGAGTGGGCGGTTGTGTGGATGGCGGCTGCGTGCGCGGTTTGGCAGTGCGTGTTGCCTCGGTACGCTCGGTACGGCGGAGGGCATGCGTCGTCTCGCTGTATTTTTGTGGTCCCCGTTACACATAGGTGAAAGCATTCAGCATACGTCGATTGAGGTTGTCTGCGGGTGTGGCTGCATCTACATGACTAGCGGTCCTTGTGTGCCGCGGTTCATATGTCAGGTGTGACCGTGACTGGTTCCGTTTATGTGCTGGTCGCATTTTGCTCACTGTCCGTTTTCAGCAGTTGCGTGTGCGTCGTGAGTGCTGGTGTGCTGGGCTGGATGGCCATCGACGCGGTTCGACTGGTAGATCGCTTCTTGCATCAGCCCACATCTACCTTCTTGTAAGGCGATCGGGAGTGGCTGTCGTGCTGCACCTCAAGCCCTTCGCTGTGTCCCCAGTGGCCAGTTGGGTGCTTCCTGCCAGGTGCGTCCCAAAGCGTGAGTTTTTCCCGACTGGCGCCCCAGACGCTGCCTGAACGCATTCAACAGCACTGTTGTCCCTGGTCAGCACGGCCCTGGTGAGAGTGAGCGCTGCTACACGCTGTTGGTGTGTACATCAATCTTTATGCAGTCGACGGGGCCATGTCGACCAGAGTTACAACGGCGCGCGTGCGCAGCTGGCGATAAGCCGGCGACGAAAAGAGGCAGATGTCGGAGAGCGAGAACCGAGTACCGATCTCCGCTATGAACAGAGGGTACACACTTGCAACCACACATGATCTTGAGGTAAATGGGCCCGCCGCAACTCGAGGGGCCCGCTCTTGCCTCATCCGAACCGCAACCGATAAAACAACGGAGACCACAGGGGAGGCAAGAAGCGGTCTGCGGCAGCATGCTGCTTACTGACCGTCCCAGCCCTTCAGCGCCTCCGGCAACGGCACGTCCACCTCCGACAATTTGACCGGGCGCCCGAGCGCGTAGCTCTTCTTCGCGGCCAGCGCAATGACAACCGGCGCGCGGCCGTCCAGGCCCGTGCAGGGGATTGGCTTGCCCTCCAACACGCAGTCGACGAAGTCACTCATCTCGGTGATGAAGCTGGCGCTGTACCGGTCCATGAAAAAGTGCATCGGCAGGTCACGCTTGATCTGCGAGCTGGTCGAGATGACCGCGCTGTTGGGGTAGTTGTTGTTGATGGAGATGGAGCCGCCCTCACCGAACACCTCGCAGCGCTGGTCGTACCCATACACCGCCTGTCGCGAGTTGTCCACCGACGCTAAGCAGCCGTTCTTGAACTTCATGGTCACGAGGGAGGTGTCCACGTCACCGTACTGCTCAAAGTCGGGGTTGAGGTTGTTCTGGCCGAGGGTGTACACCTCATCCACTTCATCGTCAATGAGGAAGCGCGCCATATCAAAGTCGTGGATGGAGCAGTCCAGCCAGATGCCACCGGAGTTCTTGACGTACTCCAGTGGCGGCGGCGACGGGTCACGCGACGTGATGTGGAGCATGTGGGGTTTGCCAATCTCCCCGCCCATGATACCGTTGCGCACGCGCGCATAGTTCTCATCGAAGCGACGGTTGAAGCCGACCTGCAGCTTCACACCAGCGGCGCGGACGGCGGAAAGAGCGCGGTCCACTTCCTCCAGGTTGAGGTCGATGGGTTTCTCGCAGAAGATGTGCTTACCCGCCTCCGCGGCCTTGATGATCTGGGCAGTATGCTGTGACCGAGGGAGCCATAACAGGAACGAGCGCCGACGGAAAATTCCAAAAGGGAGGAGGCGGAACACAGTTATGAGCGCAGCAGAGCGGCGGCCAGCAGCACGTGGGAAGCGGATACAAGAAAGTGACATGTCAGCAAGTATGTTTAGGTACATTCAGTCTCGTGTAAGGCATTGAGCGCAAGCCATCAAGCAGAATAGACCTGCTCTCGCTTGCACACCGCACAAGCCACACGTACCTGGTTGGATGCCGAGCAAATGCAGACCGCGTCCAGATCCGGGTTTTCCAGCATCTGGTCGTAGTCGGTGTATGGGCGGCAGCCGTGGTCGAGCGAGCACCGCTCGGCCAGCTCACGGCTGCCCGATGAGACGCCGACCAGCACCGCGTTCTTGAGACGGAATGTGATATTGGTGGCGTGCACCTGGCCAATGCGGCCAGCGCCGACGACACCAATGCGGACGACCTTCTTGGAAGGATCGGGCTTGAGGAAGGACAGGTTCTCCTCCGGCAACACATCGGTCTTTTGCATGCGCAGGGTCGAGCGGCGGGCACGGGGTGCTTGCGCCGAGGCTGTTGTCATAGACGAGCCATGGAAGGAGCTAGCAGACAAAGGCGCGTTGGCAACCTATAATATGAGATGCAGCAAGATCGGCTCAATGAGATGCGTCGAGCAGCAGCAAAAAGGAGAACACGAGTTAGCTGGCCGTGTCAAGGAAAGCATACGCAGCCCAACGGACACACCCTCACGTTGACGGCCGTACCAAGTTACTCAGGAGGCCTGCACATGCTGGCCGCACCAATGGGCAACCGCTGGGAACACGCAGTAGCGGGGGACGGCGCTGCTAACTTACACTGCCAGACCGCAGGCTACGAGCACCGCTCAGCGGCGCTAGCGTCGCAAAAGCCGCCGTCGACCCCATGACGGCGAGCGCAAGCGACGATCACGACGATATCGACAATCTCGATGGCGTCGCAGGGCGGGGAAGGCGATGGGTGGCCAACGGGTCGACTGCTCCGGGAGCGAGTCGGAGTGTACAATGAAGTGGCGCACTACGGGGACTGCCCCTTTGTCTGACATGCACTGGTCGTTGGCGTCGTGCAAACACCCACATCCGAGATTGAACCGCACAGTGATGCCCTGGACTGCTGGAATCGCCGCGGTTTGTCACCAGGCATGCCACAGAGCGACAGTCTTGCCCGAGCTCAACGGCTGTGGAGTAGACAGGAATCCAGTTGGTGGATGAGAGGTGGGGGATGATCCATGCGAGTGTCCAACGCCATTAAGAGCACACTGTAATTCTATGCAATGATCTCATCACCAGATATTTACGACGTTTACTGCCAATGAGATTCTATCTGTGGGACTCCTTGGGAGGTGCGTGGGATTCTGGGCAATTCTACTGGACACCACCATGTGTCAATAAGACGGAACAGACCCAGTCATCGGCTCGAGAAACTAGCCATAGACAATCATAAATGTGTCCGCATACTGAGTGAGGCCCTGAGTATTTTGTAGTCATCAGGCCTATTTATATGTGCAGATTTGTGGGCCAATTTCAGTGCAAAAAGGTGCTGCTAATACAAATTATCCACCTCTCACATATTCGTAGCTGACGAGAAATTGATTCCTGCTAGTTTATATTTCGCAGGAAAGGCGGGGCTACTTTCAAACACACATAGATTGAATTGATGCTGCACACTGCGACTGTGGACCAATGGGGCTTGCTGTCAGGCTCGTCTCCCTCCATGCCACACTGCACTTTTTCATTTGGTGCGCCGCCGGCCTCGCGCGGACGCATCTGCCGCTACCTTTTTCTGGAGCGCCGCCCGCTCCCACACCAGCGACCCGTGTTGTTGTTTCTGCTGCTTGCATCCTCTTCGGCGCACTTGTACGTTGGTGTCGTCGCCAGTCGTGTCCTCGTCCTACTGTCGTCGGACACAGGCGCCCTGCGGCCGTCTTCTGCCTCGCTCTCGACCAGCAGTTGCATGCGGCGGCGCCCCACCATCGTCCCCATCCCGCACCCCTCCCTCTCCTTATTTCGACAACAGTCGCTACCATGGCATATGTGCGCCCTGGGGCCACGACCGCCACCCACCGGCCGGGTACGGACGACGGCCGGCGGGCGCTGCTGTTTGGTGACGGTGCTGCCGGGCGCGGCGGCAGCGGCGGCGGCAGCGGGGCTGGTGGGCGCAGCGGGCCGGCTGGAGGGCGGCACCCACAGGCGGGTGGTAGCAGCGGCGCGGGCGGGGATGCTACCACAGAGCAGTTGGAGCGGGACAACTCCGTGCGGGTCGACCGCCTGACTGGCGGGGTTCAAGCTTTGAAAGAGGTACGTGCCGCTAGAAACCAGCATTTATTAATGCAGTCTTGCTGGTGGAACTCAAGTTAGAAGCAGACGTTTTGGGGTAGAGGTTTTTCCTTCCTGGTTGCATGAACGCCGCGTCGCGGTGTGGTGTGGGCGCCGGCGGTTTGACTAGGGGACTGACGGCGCCAATATACATCCCTTGTCTGGCGTGTGTTGGTGTGACTTGCTGTTTTCCTTTTCTTATCTGCTGTGTTCTCCGCTCCTTTTGTCTCGGCTTACGTGCTCTTGGTTCTGCTCCTTTGCGCCTCGCCGGACCACCGTGTCCCCCCACCCAGGTGGCTATTCAAATCGGTGCAGAGGTCAATTCCCAGAACGCGATGCTCGACTCGATGAGCACAGGCTTTGACAGCGCCGGTGGTGTGTTGCGAACGACAATGACCAACCTCAAGTCCCTGGCCGAGGGCGGCAGCGCTGGCCACCTCATCATCCTGGTCGTCGTTGTCGTGGTCGTCCTGTTTGTTGCTGCCAAGTTCCTGCGGTGAGCATGGGTGCAGGAGAGCGCAGCCATCAGTCGGCCAGTTGTCTCCCCGCCCGTCGAGTGGAGGTCTTGCGCGGTCGGGCCGGAGTGTGGCCGGCTTGCTCGGTGGTGCAGCAGGAGAGCGAGATGCTCGCGTGGCGTCTGCAGCCTTCGGTCGGTCGGTTATGAAGGCGATTGCGCCTACTACGCCGCCATTGCCGTCGATGGTGTTGGTGATTATCGTACGACACGGGCGCCTAGAGGCCCCTGGGCTTGTGCTCCTTGCGGCGCACTGATCGGCCACTACGTTCACCGTTGCGAGCGTCCCTGGCTGCTTCCCCGTGTGCGCAAGGGCTCCTCTTGGCATTTGTGCCTCGGCAGTGCCGCCGTTTTTACCAACCTTGGGCGGACCCTGCATGCATCACTGGTACGGCGGCATGGGCCGACTCTCGGACTGTTACTGCGGCAGACACCAGCGGTTTGGTGGCGGCAGAAGCCGTGCGTGGGCTTAGCGGCTGCTCCGCACGCAGTCGCGCTGTGTATGACCACAAGTAGGCCGTCTTTTTGCTGTGAAGTACTTGGCTGGCACCGTGGGTGTGGCTGACGCTGTGGGTAGGTATGGTGTCCCACCAACCCGGTTAACGCGCCTCATTCGTGCCGATAGGGAAGAGGGGACACGCAAGCATGTGGCCGTGGTTGCGTGATGTGGAAGTGGGAAAAGGTAGGGCGACTCGGATGCCATAGGGAGAATTAAACAAACGGAAGGACAACTATATACTGCACTCCCATCAAAACAAGGGACACATCAGAAAAAGACAAACACGGCGCAACTGCACACAAAGACGCGAGAGGGAAAAACCATGGACAGGAAGGGTCGACCGAAGCGTCGATGGCGCCATGAGGGGCGAGCCGTGCAGCGGCTTACGCGCTCTTGTTGCCAAGCACCGACAGGAAGATGTTGTAGAAGATCTGCGCAGAGAGAAGAGCGGCAAGACCACACAAGCGGAGCGTCACGGAGACAATCACAAGGAACCGTTAGCGACCAGTTCCACCCACAAGGCACCGCTGCCTGATTGCCAGCCGGAGGAAGCAACCTGCTGTTGCAGGCACGGTGCAGATGCTCCACAACGCGCCTCAAAGCGTCGCCGCCGCCTCTCTCCTGCTCTTCCACCATCCCTCAATGCGGCACCAAACGTACCTGGATGCTGTTGATGTACAGGATCCGCAGCTCCGTCGGCACAAACCGGAACGACACGGCGTGTACGATCGGCCACACCTTCCAAGAGGCGGTCACGCCAGCCATCGTGTCGTTTTGGATTTTGGCCTGGATGTAGTCCATGGAGCGGCCTTCGGCGAGCCCCAGGTAGGAAAAGTACATGGCGGTGAAGATCGGCGCCCACAGCAGCTGGTCAGCCGCCACCTTGACCGCCACCTTCCACGCCTCCGTGCCCGGCAGCAGCTGGTCGAGCTTGCCATACCACACGTGGCCGGTCGTGCCGTGGAGGACGAAGCCAAACGACGCGACGCGGGCAAAGCGGGCCCAGTCAAACGCCGCGTCGCCGCCGAGGAAGCACTGTGCAAGGATGTCGCCGATCGCAAAGCCGACGGCCGACGTCAGAGCCTTGGTCAGGATGGGCTTCTTGCCGAGCCACATCTCATAGGTGGCCAGAAACTGCTGGATGGGGTTGGCTGCGGGGAGAGAAAGGAGAGACCAACAAACCATGCAGGGCGATGCGAGGTTAGAGGGCAGGCGGGGGAGAACACAAGGAGAGGCAATGTCAGAAAATCAACGTGGCTGCCGCTGCCGCACACAATCGGGCGTACACGAGTCTTTGGTTGCCTCTGGGTCGTGAATGACATGGCCAGTGCTGACGGTATTCCCATCAGCGACCCGCAATCGCGCTCTACCCCCATCCCACGCCCAGTCACCCAGACAATCATCCCAGGACAACAATGGGCGGGTACAAGCAAGCCGTCGATCCGGGAGCAGTCATAAAGCCCGCCAAGATAGGAGCGCGAGTCGTCGGGTCGCGCCCTGCACGAAAGGACAAAACCAATGGGAATGCGGCGTACTACCGCCTGCAAGACCCCTCAAAAAATAAAAAACATACCACCGCCACCCGACGCACCCCCTGCGGGCCCCTTGCCGCGGCGGCCGCCACCCGACTGGCCCCCCCCCCCCCCCCCCCCCCCCCCCCCGGGCCCCACGCCCCCCCCCCCCCCCCCCCCCCCCCC
>ENA-ORXT01003588-ORXT01003588.1-marine-metagenome-genome-assembly--contig:-NODE-3588-length-16935-cov-12.348914_pt1 | contig 16935 bp, 13 predicted proteins | sample MGYA00237868_ERZ511482 | MGnify/ENA metagenome assembly ERZ511482 | reverse complement strand
TTAGCGGGACAAATGGGCCGAGCTCTCAGCACACTTTTTGCCGAACTCCACGGTAGCATGTTTAGTATAAACACGAGCTCTAACGAGCTGGCCAAAGCATCAAAACAGCTAAATACACTATCAGTCTCGCTTAAGGACAGCGCAATCGTCAATACACAAAGCGCAGATGATGCTTCTGCCCTGGCCGGCGAGGTTGGCTTAGGCATCAGTAGCGTGGCAGGGGCAACTGAACAACTCAGCTCATCAATTTCAGAAATAGCTCGTAATACTACCGAAGTAGAATCAGTTGCAAAGGAAGCTGTTGAACTGGCTGATACAACTAACTGCACTGTCGGCAAACTTTCAGAAAGCAGTAAAAGCATAAGCTCGGTCATAAAGGTTATCACCTCAATCGCCGAGCAGACAAATCTTTTAGCATTAAATGCCACAATTGAAGCTGCGCGTGCAGGAGACGCTGGAAAAGGGTTTGCTGTAGTCGCAAACGAGGTGAAGGAGCTTGCCAAGGAGACTGCATCCGCAACTGAACAGATAGAATTGCGCATCGGCCACATACAACAAGACACAGATAGCGCCGTCCATGCCATACACTCCATCGGCGAAATTATTTCACGAATAAGTGACATTCAATCGGGCGTTGTATTTGCCATAGATGAACAGAAGAATGTTACTAAAGAAATAAGTCGAGCGGTTACTGACGTATCCAATGGCAGCACGGCCATATCAGCGCTCATTAATTCCATGTCGAACAAGGCAATGGAAAACAAACAAGCATCAGACGAGATCTATCAATCAGCGGAAGAACTCTCCGGTACAGCAGTAGGTTTGCAAACGCTGGTCAAGCGATTCGCAAAGGATAAGAACACAATACGGGTATAGAACTTGTGAGTTGCTAACGTTGCTAACAACAATACTAGGCTGACAATTGCGACCTCACAAAGTGCGCTCGATACTTATCTCAATAAATCCAAGTCGAGTAGGTGATATTGCGATATCTGTCTCGGTGATAGACCACCGAGGTACAGTCATGTTAGTAGTTCTTGAATTCGTGAACGATTGCTCGAAAGATAGCGGCGAGGGGTTAGATAGCCCGGCAGACACTGCATAAGTATCAATAATTTTCGCAAGGATCAGGGTAATTCACATTAAGCGACATTGAAATTCGCCGCTAATTGCTTTACCACCCTGCGGATCCACCCAACAGACCTGGCGCATGCCAAAGTATCCTGCCACGATTGCGGTGTTGACGGATGAATACGTCGACTACCGGCAACTGCTTGTCGATCATATTGCAGCCGTTTTCCATGACGCCGGCTTCGGTACCCTGTGCGTAGCTGGAAGAGAGCTGGACCCCTGCCCCGAAACTGACAGCAAGCACGTTGTGTGCAATAACGTCTACAGGAGTGTGGAGCAATACCCCCTTCAAGGCCTGATTGTGCTCACCGGCGCTATAGGCAGCAATGCCGAGGTATCAAGACTAGCGCAATTCACCAGACGCTACGACCATTTACCTGTCATCAGTGTTGGATTGGAAGTACCAGGTATCACCAGCCTGGTTCTGGAGGAATCCCACTGCATGTATCAGCTTATGGAGCATGTAGTAGCGTCAACAGCCAAGAGTATATTCGTTTTTGTACGTGGTTTTCCACAAGACCCATACTCGCTACGTCGAGAATCCATCTTCCGCTCGGTTCTTGCCAGACACGGCTACCCGGAAGAGAATCTGTTGTTTGTTGATGGCAACTACAACCAGCTGGATACTCACAATAGCGTCACAAGGTTGCTCAGCCAGAGACATGATATCGGCGCTATCGTTTCAGCAAACGACATGATGGCTGTGGGCGTGGTTAGGGCTATAAGTTCCATGGGTCTGCGGGTACCTATGGATATTCTAGTGACAGGGTTTGACGACACCAGTCACGCCACTCAGGTGTCTCCCGCTCTGACCACAGTCAGACAGCGACTAGCCACCCTGTCTACAAGAGGTGCTGAACTATTACTCGAGAAAATCGACAAAAAACACCATGGGTATACTGAGCAAACAGACACTCCTGTAACGCTGGAGAAAATCAGAAGTGAATTGATCATTCGCGGATCCACTGGTAAGAATCGACAGCCGACCTCTTTATCGAACAGTTTTAGCGCTGATGTTTTGTATCAAAAACTCAGCGAATCGATGATTGGTCTGATCACACCAGACTATGCAGACATAAAAGAAATTAATGCACATTTGTTACAAACACTGGTCAATGGCACTGCAGATCTGGAAACTTGCCTGACAACACTGTTCGATTTGAACGACAGTAAACAGCACATCCACTGGTGGAACAATTTATGTCATCAGATAGAGGCAGTAGCTAAGCCTATGCTGCTACACAGTAGTAGATCCGTTAACTGGACTCTGATTACCAGCGCACTTGCACAAATAAGGGAACGTGTCTGGATCATAAGCATGGATCAACAGTTTGAGCAACAACTCCAGCAGAAAAAACGCATGAGCATGCAGCTGCGGATGAGCTCTTGCACAACACTATCGGAAATAGTAGAAACACTGAGTGACTGGTCAGTGTCAATGGGCGTCAAACGTGGCTTTCTGATTCGCTACGAGAAACCTGAACCGTTTCCTGATGACAAAGTACAGTTGATTTATACAAACCAGAACGGGCATATCGATTCTCACCAAGTCATACTGTTTTCTGCAAAAGACATTCTGCCGCAACAGTTGCAATATGAATTATGTACAGGGTTACTGATACTGAATCCGATCTACGCTGGGCCCAACCTGTTCGGATACCTGCTGCTTGATCCCTCTGGACTGGAGTTTCTCAATATTGACAGTGCAGTTCAGAGTATCGGTAATGCCATGCAGACCCAGCACCTGATCCAACAGATGGAACTGCAGGCAGTTCACCTGAAAAACGTCAATCAGGAACTCTATCAATCAGCAAACTTTGACGGACTAACAGGCTTATCGAACAGGGTGCATTTTCACAAGCGTCTGCAAGGTTGCTGTGATCAGGCGCGACAAAATAGCCGAAAACTGACGGTAATGTTCATCGATCTTGACGGATTCAAGCTAGTAAATGATACGTTGGGTCATAGCGCAGGCGACGATCTACTGAGAATTGTCGGACAGCGACTAGAACAATCGGTTTCAGTGATTGCAGGAGCACGAGGAAGCACTGCACGCCTCGGGGGAGATGAATTTACCGTACTGCTGGAGAACAGCGATGATGCCAAGAAGATCACTTCTCTGGCTCAGAAAATCCTCGATGAGCTGTCTCAACCCATCTATGTTTTAACGCGGTTTGTCAACATTTCAGCAAGCATCGGCGTAGCAACCTTCCCACAAGATGGCGCAGATGTAGAAACGCTGCTAAAGCACGCTGACATCGCTATGTATCGTGCAAAAGACAACGGCAAGAACTGCATGGCACTGTTTACCACTGAAATGAATGTGATCAGCGAAACATTGCTTCAGCTTGATACTGACATGCGGCAGGCTTTGCAGACGGGGGGGATTTGCATGCACTACCAACCCCGAATAGATCTGCAATCAGGCAAAATTTGCGCTGTGGAGGCGCTCATGCGCTGGATGGTTCCGACACCTGAGGGCTTACGTGTCAAATCACGCCCCGATGTATTCATTCCAGTTGCAGAAACAACTGGTTTCATTACGCAACTCGACACGTTCGCGCTGGAGGAATCATGCCGCCAAGCGCGAGAATGGGAACTGGCCGGTACACCGTTGCTGGTAGCTGTAAACCTATCAGTAGTACAGCTTCAACAGGAAAACTTCGTCTCGACAGTCATACAGATTATCAACAATCATCGGCTTGATCCCACACTACTGGAACTAGAGATTACAGAGAGTGGAGTCATGAGCGACGTTGAGAAAAACATCCAAAAACTTTCTGAACTCAAAGTACTTGGCGTGCATTTGTCGATCGATGACTTTGGCACCGGACATTCTTCACTGAACTATCTGAAAAAACTGCCCGTCAACAACCTGAAAATAGACAAATCGTTCATTGATGACATCACAGCCAGCGATGGCGGTCGGTCAGCTGACGCCTCTATCGTCAGATCCGTAGTTGCGCTGGGTAAAAGTATGGATTTCAAACTGATTGCGGAGGGAATCGAAACTGAAGTACAGCACGACTTCATACGCTCACTCGAGTGTAATCAGGCGCAAGGGTACCTTTTCTCAAAGCCTGTACCCGCCACTGAAATCACCCTCATGCTGCAACAGACATACGATAGACGCGGCGCAGCCTAGCCGTATCATGACTATACCCCACAAAGCCTGTCTGAACACTTGATGTCAATGTTCATACCGTGCTCCTGTAATACCTGAGCAGCAGACTTGTCAGCAGATTCCGTCGACTCCTTCAGATCTGCCATGATCACGTCGATACCAGGGCGAGTGTTATCGTCTGCCGTGTTCGAGGATCTTCGGACAGCCGTGCAATATCAGTATTCAGCCAAGGCTCAGACAGCACAGCAGTATCGTTCAGCTCACAGATACCCACCATCGCCGCATCAGAAAAATTACTAAATCTGCATTGATGACACTGGGTTGCGCAGTCTTCACAAGAACACCCAAGCCAGATGCACATGACCGAGACAATCACCGCGCAAACTTATTGTGAGGGCAATAGCCTGTAACTCAGTCGCTTTGCATGCCATACCAAAGGCGCTCAGCAAGAGCATACCCCGATGGATCAAACACCTTGAGCTCCTCTCGGTCAAACGGTTGAAAATCATTGAATCCGAAGTAGGCTTCACTGATTTCAGCAAAATATTCGTACTTGTCGCTCAATGCGTAAGCCCGTTCAGTCACCCCGGTAGCGTGCTCCACGTTCACATAGCTTCCGGAGGCTACCGCATTATCAAAAGCCTGCCTCACAGCTTCGTTGTTATCGCCTAACACCTTATCGTGAAAAGCATGTGATAGCTCGTGCAAAATGGCCCAAGGCTGTTCGTCAGTCCAAAGGTAAATACTGTAATCCAACTCTATACCCCCGGCTTTATCGGGGTTGTAGCCATTCTCAACAAGCCATTCACGCGATGGGTGATAGGCGGCATCAGTATCAGATGTAAAGGGATACTCTACCCAGAATTCGGTATCTCGAATGGACTGCAATGCCTCGGCTGGCACTACTCGCTCAATGGCATGCAATTGTCGACTAACTTCATCTACGATGTTCTTCTTTCGTTCAACATCCGTTTCATATTCGCCGGCAATTCTGACAGTCCATCCTGAAACTGCAAGCTCTGTATAAGATGACGTTGGCGAAAAACGAAGCCCACCATCTGCTGAGCATGCCACGGCAGAAGCTATGCAGATCAGACCCGCTAGAAACTGTAGTCGATTAGGCAAGCCACTACTATCTTCTTGAAAGTGCATATTTTTCTCTTCAGGCAATTGAATACAAGACATGTGGTCGTCAATTCAGTGGCTACCTGCGCTGATTTAAATTGCCACAGCATAATTGTTGATAAATAACGATAGCAGACTGTCATCGAGGATCAGATATTCGGCCCTTGGCTGAGTTAGACTACGCTTACTTCCCATCCTTGAGCCCCAATATGTCAAAGCCTGCCATTCCTCAGAAAGCACCTTATGCAGTCGAACTGGAAGAGGGAAAAACCTATGCATGGTGTTCGTGCGGTCAGTCCGCTAGCCAGCCATTTTGCGATGGATCACACAGGGGTAGCGAGTTTTCTCCAGTGCGTATTACTGCGGACGAAACCAAGACTGCCTACCTGTGCGGATGTAAACAGACTGCAAATGCACCCTTTTGCGATGGCTCACATAAGCTACTTGAATAATGCCTCAGCAAAGGTTGGAGCTATGTAACGGGATAGACCTGTGCGAAAAGAAACGCCGTTAACCAATCTGCCCTTTGTCAGCGCCAACCCCCTGTCACACTCGACACAAATCTACACACTCAGTGCTCACCGCATCCATCGTGAAAAAAACATCTTCTGGTACCCGCCGCCAGTTATCTATATCACTATCAAGAGGTTCTGAAGCGAAGGCGTACCCGCCGTTGTCGAGTATCTTTGAGGCGTGCAGTGTAGGGCTCTGCTGATCCGAGGACTGCCTGAATGCATAGACCTTATTGCCATTTGAAAGCACACAGGTCATGCGCATTGGATCATCTTCGCCCTCATGGCTATCTGACACTCGTGCATAGGCCTGCTCCCATGCAGCCACGGGGTTATCGGCAAACCCCATGGCGAGCAACAGCAGGAAAAACAGTTCAGAGTCGGTTGTTCCCAAACGTGCATGAAAAAGATGATCTGGCAGTTCGCTTTCCAGATCACGACGTATTCGGCGTAAATGCGGTATCTGGCCGTTATGCATGAACGACCAATGCCCGATAACGAAAGGATGACAGTTGGCTCGAGATGTCTCACCGTCCGTTGACGCACGAACATGCGCCAGAAACAACCTTGACTTAACCAACCGACAAACACTGGTCAGGTTGGAATCTGACCATGCTGGCATCACATCCTTATACAAGCCAGGTTGCGGATCGGCTCCATACCAGCAAACGCCAAACCCATCCCCGTTGACCGCGAGTAGTGATTCATTAGCCGACATGCTCTGGTGGAGTAGCGAGTGCGCAGGTGAGGCGACGATATTCTGCAAGGGAATTTCAGGACCAACATAAGCTACCAAACGACACATGCTCGATCAGTCTCGGTTGGCAGTGTCAGTCTGATGGTGCATGCACCCATGCAAGTCATCTATGGAACGGCTTGTCGTGGATTGACAGACACCCGGTATCACAGCATGCACAAAAGCTGTCGTTGCCGCGAGCAACAGACGCAGTGACATGAGACTCGAAAAACGAAAGTGCTGCCAGTATGTCTGCCCGACGCTTTGTGGGTGCTCGCGGCAGACTCGGGCCAGCTTGTACAGGATATTCATTGGGATTTTCTGTTGCGTTAATGGAAGACCGGTACATCGTAATCCTGCAACAACCAAACATTATCCCATTTTTCACACTGAATCAGTCCATATATGGGATATTATCCCATCCAATGCGAAATGAATTTGACAAAAAAGATCTGAAAATCCTTCAACTGCTACAAACTGATGCCACCGCGAGCATCGAAGAACTGGCGGAGCAGGTTGATCTGTCGCGCAATGCCTGCTGGCGGCGCATCAAAACGCTGGAGTACGAAGGCGTCATCAGTAAGCGCGTTGCTATCCTGAACCCCGAACCTCTGGGATTAGACCTGATGGTATACGTACTGATCAGGGACAGCGAGCACGATAGCGACTGGGTAAAACAATTGCGTATTGTCGTGGCAGAGACGCCAGAAATTGTCAGCGCTCACCGCATGAGTGGCGACCTCGACTATGTACTTAGAATCCGGGTCAAGAGTGTTGCCGACTATGATCGGTTATATCAACAACTCATCAAACGTATCAGGCTTTCCAGTATCTCTGCCAGCTTTGTCATGGAAAATATCAAGGAAACTACGGCACTCCCGATTAATTGATGTACGCGTAGACACGATGCTCATGGGCAGCTGCGAGCAAATGCCGAACTGCCCTCTTCGCTACAAGTCCGCACGCCACTGCTGCTGTTGCAGAAAACTGCACCATCCGGAATACCGCGTCGAAATAGTCGCAACGGGACACTTCTTGCAGTAGTTATCAGACGTTCATCGGCATCTCATCTCATGTCTTCACCAGACCGTTCGTTACCAGCAGCTGTCGTGGCTATTGGCAGACTGTGCCGCACCTCAACCCTGTGTGCATTGATTTCATCCTGTGCTGGGTTGTCAACGAGTCAGGCTGCAAACTCAGCTGCCTCGGGTAGTTTGTTTACAGATTCAACCGTAGAGATATCCGAAAAACTGACAACGATGCTGCTCGATTCGGGTATCCAGAGACTCTACACCGATCTTGCAACAACGGTACTTGCCGAATCGGCACAGACTCGCCAAGCCTGTAACGATCCATCTGCCAAAGCTGACGCTATCCAGCAGTTTATTGGTCAGGTGCTGGAAGTGGAGAGCATGGTAGATGAAAGCGTAAAGCAGATGACTCGGCACATGCCGCCGACCCTGACTGACTCGGTTGCAGTCTGGATGGCATCGCCCGCTGGCAAACGGATAATGGATGCGGAAGTAAGCTCTGCAGACTGGGATGGCGCTGAATACAACAGGCGCCAGCTGGAACTCACCCATAACTCTGATTACAACGAGACGCGCCAAAGATTGATTCTGAACGTTATTGACTCATCAATGACAGTCAATTTCGTTGCCGCGCTGCACACAGAAACAACGGCTTTGGTCCTGCAAACAGGAGATTGCATTGCAAACAACGAATCTCGATCAACAACCAGTCAAACTGTAATGCAGACGCAAGGTGATGAGGAATTCTACGGCGCACTGTTACGTAACGATATACACACCACAGCAGCAATGATATTCAGTGATATCAGCAGTGCGGATCTTGAAGCTTATGTCGCCCATAACCAGTCTACAGCGGCAAGAACATGGAATGCGGCACTGTTGCAATCGATCAGACAGACACTGCGTGATCGCCACCCACCCTTACAACGTTATCTGGCGAGCTTTAATACGAACGAATAGCGATGACGAACGCACGGGCCTCACTGGCTCTATTGACGGCCTCTTTCCACTCTACGAAAAATTGTGACTGGCAAGCTATGGAGTTTATCCAACAGTATGCAGGGGACTTTTGACATCCAGAGCTTCTATAAGAACTGCGAGCTCATCTGCACCTAACTCGCGCCATTGACCCAACGATAGATCGCCCAGGTCGATGTGCATGATACGGACACGTTCCAGCTTTTCTACGCTGTATTGGAAGTGCTTGCACATTCTGCGGATCTGGCGGTTAAGACCCTGAACCAGAGTGATTCTGAATACAAACCGAGACTCCTGAATCACCTTGCATTGTTTAGTAACAACGCCAAGCATGGGCACACCACCTCTCATGCCAGCCATGAACTCGTCCGTTATTATCTTATTCACGGTAACCACATATTCTTTCTCGTGCTGGTTACCGGCACCTAGAATCCTGTCAACCAGATCGCATTGATTGGTCAGAAATATCAACCCCTGAGAGTCTTTATCCAGCCGCCCCACCGGGTATATTCTTGCACTGTGGCCAACATATTCCACGATATTTCGCTTGTCTGACTGAGCCGCAGTGCAGACCACCCCGACAGGTTTGTTCAACACAACAAACACAATCTGATCAGCGGCCAGTGGTCTTACAACGGCTCCGTTGACAGTGACATCGTCACCGGGTGCTACTTTTTCGCCGAGCTGTGCTTGCCGGCCATTGATCAATACGACGCCCTGCACAACAAGGCCATCGGCAGCCTTTCGGGAGCACAGACCACTTTCACAGATGAATTTGTTGATTCGTATCAGTGGTCAGAGTCCCGCTGCTATGAGTCTTAACGTCATACTTCGCCCTTGGTGCTAACTGCTGTCGGGTTTGCCGTAGCGCCTTCGCTACCGCTGATAGCAGCGCCAGACTCACCGGCAATGCCACCGACCACTTCCTCTTTTGCATCGCGAGCAAAACAGGCGCTCAGCGATAACGGAACACGGATTACTTCATCCCCATACCACCCATACCACCGCCCATGCCACCCATGCCACCCGGAGGCATCTGACCTTTCATCGCACGCATCATTTTAGCCATGCCACCTTTGCTGAGCTTTTTCATGGTGCGTGCCATTTGCTGATGCTGCTTAAGCAGACGATTCAGATCCTGAACCTGCAAGCCTGCGCCGGCTGCGATCCGCTTTTTGCGCGAGCCCTTCAGAATGGCTGGATACTTTCGCTCCTGAGGCGTCATGGAATTCACCAGCGCGATCATGTGCACAAACTGCTTGTCGTCCATCTTGTTCTTCACCGCATCAGGCACATTACCCATGCCGGGCATCTTGTCCATCATGGAGGCCATACCGCCCATGTTGGCCACCTGTTCAAGCTGATCCTTCAGATCGTTCATGTCGAAGGTTTTGCCCTTCTTCATCTTGTTGGCAAACTTCTCTGCCTTGTCGTGATCGACCTTGGCGGTAACTTCTTCCACCAGACTAACGACATCACCCATTCCCAGAATGCGCGACGCCACTCGCTCAGGGTGGAACGTTTCCAGTGCATCCGTCTTCTCACCAGCACCCATGAACTTGATGGGCTTGCCTGTGATAACGCGAACCGATAGCGCTGCACCACCTCGAGCATCACCGTCTGTCTTGGTAAGGACCACACCGGTCAAAGGCAGAGCCTCGCCAAACGCCTTGGCGGTATTCGCTGCATCCTGACCGGTCATGCTATCGACGACAAACAGGGTTTCAACCGGCTTGATGGCTGCATGCAGCTGCTTGATCTCAGCCATCATCTCTTCATCAATGGCAAGCCGACCTGCGGTATCAACCAACAGCACATCCACCATCTGTTTGCGCGCTGCATTCAACGCAGCCTTGGCAATATCTACCGGTGACTGGTTTGTCGAGCTTTCGAAGAAGATCGCATCGACACTTTCTGCCAATGTCTCCAGCTGCTTGATGGCAGCAGGACGATAAACGTCACAGCTCACCACCATGACTTTCTTCTTTTCGCGCTCCTTGAGAAAGCGCGCCAGCTTGCCCACTGTGGTGGTCTTACCTGCACCCTGCAAGCCAGCCATCAGTATTACCGCAGGAGGCTGTGTGGCCAGATTCAACGGCTCAGCGTTATCGCCCATGACCGCGACCAGCTCATCGTTGACCACTTTGATGAAAGCCTGCCCCGGTGACAGACTACCGATGACTTCCTGACCCATAGCCTTTTCGCGAACCGAATCCACCAGCTGCTTGACAACCGGAAGCGCTACATCGGCTTCCAGCAACGCCATGCGCACCTCTCGCAAGGTGTCTTTTATATTCTCCTCGCTCAGCCGCCCCTGCCCGCGCAGGTTCTTGATCGTGTTGCCTAGGCGCTCACTCAGATTATCGAACATAGGAAATTCTGCCTGGTTAGGTTGTCAGCTACGGTGCCGACTTCATGCCACTGTTGCGCCCAGTATACGGGACGGGACTCATGCCGTTGAGGGCCGATAACCTCCCCACGTGAACTATCTGGCACTTGAGAGAGTCATAGTGATCTCCTCAAGCCCTGCGCGAAATTGCACATCATGCTCAATAAGCTCATCCTCTTGCTCCTCACCGCCGGAACACTTCACCTGCCCGGCGCACTCGCCCAAGGCAGTGAAAATCCGGAAGTTGCCATGAACGAAGATGCTGCTCTGTCAGCACAACTCATCGAGGCCTATGAAGCACTGGGTGAAGAATACAAACCTCGCACGGAGCATCTGTTCGCCGACGGACGCCCGCAATACATCAACCGTCTGATCAGCGAAGACTCACCTTACCTGCGGCAGCATGCCCACAATCCCGTGAACTGGTATCCATGGGGGGATGAAGCCTTTGCAGTGGCGAAGGCTCAGGACAAGCCAGTCTTTCTGTCCATTGGATATGCCACTTGCCACTGGTGCCACGTGATGGAGCGTGAGAGCTTCGAAAACGAGGCAATCGCAGACTTGATGAACGAGCACTACATTTCCATCAAGGTGGACCGCGAGCAGCTACCCGATGTGGATGCGCTGTTCATGAGTGCCGTCATGATGATCAACGGAAGCGGTGGCTGGCCAATGTCCAGTTTTCTGGACACCGAAGGTCGGCCTTTTTACGGCGCCACGTATTTCCCACCCGATAACTTTACGCAGATTCTTGAGCGCGTCAATCAGCTGTGGCAAGACGAGCGAAAGACTCTGGTGGAACAGGCAGAACAGGTCAGTGCTGCGCTCACTCGCCTGAATGACACTAGCAGCGAGGCTACCGAGGTGGGCCAACGCGAGCTCGAACGCGCCATCACTCAGGCACAGGAAAGCTTTGACCCCATCAATGGAGGTTTCGATGGTGCGCCGAAATTCCCGCGTGAACCCACGCTGTACTTTCTGCTCGATCAGGCCAATCGCCCATTCACTAACACCATAGCAGCTGAAGCCGCTCTACTGATGGCAGACCTGTCACTACAACACATGGCCGCTGGCGGCATACACGACCATGTCGGAGGCGGATTTCATCGCTACTCTGTGGATTCACAGTGGCTGGTACCACATTTTGAAAAGATGCTCTACAACCAGGCGGCGCTGGCACGCAACTACTCTCAGGCCTACCAGCTCACAGGCGACAGACAACACGGACGTACCGCGCGCCGAATTCTGGATTACGTGCTGCGTGACATGACGAGTGAGTCTGGCATGTTCTACTCTGCCACCGACGCGGATTCCGAAGGCGAAGAAGGTGTGTTCTTTATCTGGACGCCAGAAGAGCTTGTGGAGATTCTGGGGGAAGACGAGGCGCAACTGGCACAAACAGTGTGGAACGTCACCGGGGAAGGCAACTTCGAAGGCACCAGCATACTGCATACACCGCAGGCACTGGGCGAGATAGCATCGCAACTGCAGTTAAGTGTTGACGAACTGCAGGGCAAGATTGATTCGTGGAGCGATGCTCTGCGCAACGAACGCGAATTGCGCGAACATCCACTGCGCGACGAAAAATTCATTAGCAGCTGGAATGGCATGATGATAAGCGCATTCGCCGAAGCTTCTGACCGGCTGGATAACCCGGCTTATCTGGAGGCTGCCGTCAAAGCCTCCGATGCTGTCTGGAACACCCTGCGCCAAGAGGATGGATCCTTATACCGGACCGCTTTTGACGGCAAGGCGTCCATTGATGGTACACAAGCAGACTATGCGTATCTGGCAGAGGGCTATCTGGCCGTGTACGACGCTACCGGTGAACGTGTCTGGCTTGATCGGGCGCAGCAACTGGCCGATATCATGAATGAAAAATTCTGGGATGAAACCAACGGTGCCTACTTCATGGGTGCCACCGTGGTAAGCGGTGCCAGTTTGACCTCACGACCCAAAGACCTCAACGACAACTCGATCCCATCGGGCAATTCGGTAGCGCTACGGGTGTTGTCACGGCTGTTCAAACGCACCGGGGAGCCCGTCTTTGAAGCTCGCGCCAATGAGTTGATTGCGGCGTTGTCGAGCAGGATCAGCCAACAACCGGCGGCGTTTTACTATCTGCTCACAGGCATCGGCGAGCATCTGGATGGTGAAGCGGGCAACCTGCAATACGGGGGTCGGGGTGTTGTCCAGGCAAAGGCGTTCAAGCGCGACGATAAAATGATCGTATCCATAGAGCTTGCCGACAACTGGCACATCAATTCAGACCAGCCTCTGCAGGACTACCTCATTGCAACCGCGCTGACTGACTCTGCCGGCAATGCGTTGAGCAATGTGCAATTTCCAGAAGCTGCCGTTCGCACACTCGGGTTCCAGCGCTCAGAACTGTCGCTGTTTGAAAACACGCTCGAGATTCAGGCCGACTGGCCAGACAGTGATCACGAGCTGGCCGTGCTGGTGAATCTGAAAGTGCAGGCCTGCAACGATGAAGTGTGCCTGGCTCCCGAGAGCTTACCGCTGACCGTCTTTTGAATATCAGGTGTGCCTGCATGAGGGCGTGAAGCTGCAACTCTGGCGTAAGCGCTGTAATGCTTCCCGAGCTTGACCGGAGAAGAGGACCTTGACGCAGTACCCTTGGAGCTCAGGTAACCTTCGCGCGTTTAACGCTGCCCAATTGCTGATCAAGGGACACCTGAGAGCCATCATCAGAACCGGCTGCGTGAGCCGCACCATTACGGTAGCGAATGCGCTTGGCGCGCCGGGTTACCAGGCCTTCCATGCAGGCCTCACGAACCACTTCGCGCTTACGCACGATAAGACCGGTGCCAGCTTGCGATCCGCCCGAATCTGACTGAGCCGCCCTGGCCGCCTCTTCCGCCTCATGGCGATCACTGTCTATCTGGCGTGCTCGAGTCAATAGTGCCAGTGCGAAACCCACGCGGTAATCAAAGCTGGCTGACCGACCCGGCTCCACCGCGCCATGCTGCTTGCGCAGTTTCAAAGAGCGCTCCATCGCATCGGTCAGGTATTCGTAGGTGAGGCTGGCGACATCGGCGTCAATGCTGAAACCGCGAAATTCGATCGTATCGCTCTTCACGCATATGCAGTCATGCAGCAAGGCGACAGCCGAGCCCAGTACGCTCACGTAATTGGGTACAGCACGAAATGCCTTACCTATTTTGCTGGCCCCAAATTCAGATGTCTCCAGATCATTTTCGGTGACACCGAACTTTGCCATCAGGGACTGACAGCGCCGCATGGCAATTTCCGCTTCATGAGGACTGGATTCGTTCTCGCGACTCATCGCGTACAGCTTACGGATACGGCCCAGGAGTTTTTCTCGATCCATGGGGTCGCCGGAGGTGTTGTTCGACATTGACACTGAGCTTATCTTTCTCCAACGCAATTTCCCGTAATTGCTGCATGGTATTCTAAACCGTCGGCGAGGATCAGAATTCTGCGCCTTGAGTTGAGGTAATCAGGAAGGTTCATTGTGAGTTTCTTTCTCTCCCTTTTAGCAGCGGCCCTCTACAGCGTTTCAAGTGCGCTGCTGTGGGGCACGCTAAGCAGGCCACGCCTTGGCAGTGCATCAGCGCATGACACGCCAGTAGCGACGACCCCGGGCGACTCCGATTCGGCACAAGCCAGAGCCACAGACCACCGTCGCATGACACTGGCCTTTGCCGCCGCGGCAGTGGTTCTGCACGGCTGGGTGGTTATACACCAGACCGGGCTGCCTCGCGAACTGGCGCTACCCTTATTCACCTCGATGGCCGCCACCACGCTGATCATCGTTATGCTGCATATAATCCTGTGCCTGAAGCAACCCGCAGATTATCTGGGCATAGCGGTGTACCCCACAGCAGCCATCACACTCATTGCCAGCCAGGCCTCTGGCGGCGGCACACAAATTATTGGTGATGCGGTCCAGATTCACGTATTTCTATCACTGCTCGCCTATGCCGTGCTGGCACTGGCAGCCGCTCAAGCCATTCTGGTCTCCATTCAGCGCCATTACCTGTCTCGTCATAAACCCGGGGGCTTCATGCGCACACTGCCACCACTGGATCTCACGGAGCGCTTGCTATTCACCTTGCTGACAGCCGGTTTCATCTTGCTATCCATGTGTCTGGCCAGCGGTTTTTTCTACCTGGAGGACATGTTTGCGCAGCATCTGGTACACAAGACGGCGCTGTCGTGCATCGGGTGGGCAATTTTCGGCGTGCTGCTGTTTGGTCGCTGGCAATTTGGCTGGCGCGGTAAACGGGCTGTGCACTGGACTGTTGCAGGCTTTGCCATCCTCGTACTCGCCTACTTTGGTAGCAAAATCGTGCTCGAAGTATTCATGACCTAGGCCAGACGACAACTTTGTCCCGATAAAATACCGTGTTACACGACACTAAGAGTCGTATTGGTTACTCAAACAGGCGCAACGGTTGCTATAGTGCGGGTATCGATAGCAAATAGACGGCCGGTTGTTTCTTGAACACCATCCCCATCAGCGTACTGGTAAGCATACTGGTAGTGCTGGTACTCATGTCTGGTTTCTTCTCAGGATCCGAGACGGCACTGATGTCCCTTAATCGTTACCGATTGCGGCATCAGGCAAACAACGGCCACAAAGCTGCCCAGCGAACTGCCAGGCTACTGGAAAACCCGGACAGACTGATCAGCCTGATTCTGCTGGGCAACAATTTCGTCAACATCCTGGCCTCAGCCATTGCCACTGTCATTGCGTTGCGCTTGATGGGCGAAGCAGGTATTGCCGTGGCTACCGGCTTGCTGACCATCATTATTCTGGTTTTTGCCGAAGTCACGCCCAAGACCTTTGCCACGCGACGCGCTGAGCAGTTCTCGTTTATTGCCTCAGCCGTCTACCAGCCGCTGATGATTGTCACCTATCCTCTGGTCGCTATCATCAACTGGATCAGCTCCAAAATACTCAAGCTGTTCAACACCCACCCGATCTCTTCGGAAGACGAGCACCTGTCCAGCGAAGAGCTGCGAACCGTACTGAATGAAACGGCTGGCATGGTCCCTCAGAGACACCGGGACATGTTGCTCAACATTCTTGATCTGGGCTCCATTTCGGTTAATGACATCATGGTCCCGCGTAACGATATTATTGGTATTGACCTTGAAGATCCCTGGGAAGACATTTTAAAACAGATCACCAACAGCCCTCACAGCAGATTGCTGGTTTTCAGGGAAAGCGTTGATGTTGTTGTCGGCTTTGTGTACCTGAGAAAAATGCTCGAAGGACTGCGTGCAGGCAACCTGACTCAAAGCTACCTTGAATCGGTGGTGCGCGACGCCTACTTTATTCCTGAAGGCACCACACTGACCGTTCAATTACTGAATTTCCAACGCGAGAAAAGACGTGTAGGGCTGGTTGTTGATGAGTACGGCGACATTCAGGGATTATTAACGCTAGAAGATATTCTTGAAGAAATTGTTGGCGAGTTTGATACCGACCCGCATATCACGCCTACCGAGATTCAACCGCAACCTGACGGTGCTTTCATTGTTGATGGTACCGCCCAAATTCGAAATTTGAACAAGGCGTTGCGGTGGGATTTACCATCCGATGGACCAAAAACCCTGAATGGCATTGTGTTGGAACATTTCGAGAATTTTCCGGAAAAAGGGGCAACCTTTACGTTTAACGATCACCCCATGACGATACTGGAAGTGGAAGACAACCGTGTTTTACAAGTCCTTATCGATGTTGCTGATAATGAAGATGACGATGACGAGCCGCCCATTGCCGCCAATAACGCTGGCTGAAACAACCGCTCACTGGCAACATGTCTAAAGCTAAATCCCAATACCAGTGCACTGATTGCGGCGCTATTGCTAACAAGTGGAATGGCCAATGTGCCGATTGTGGTGCATGGAATTCCCTG
>ENA-ORXT01003587-ORXT01003587.1-marine-metagenome-genome-assembly--contig:-NODE-3587-length-16938-cov-30.722021_pt1 | contig 16938 bp, 15 predicted proteins | sample MGYA00237868_ERZ511482 | MGnify/ENA metagenome assembly ERZ511482 | reverse complement strand
TATGAGAAAATTTGACCTTCACTATTTCTCATAATAAAAATTTCTAATCCATGCGCATAATGTATCTTATGAGAAATTATTGTTATATTATAACGCATTTTTACCTTGTAAATCGCGGTGTCCAACTTTCCATTAAGTTTTCTTCTTCTTCGTCATCTTCCCATTTTTCCTCACCCGTAAGGGCTACTAGAGTGCCATATGGGCCGAGATGGTAGGTATCTACGTCTAGGCGTTTGTTTCCTTCGCCAAACCATTCGTATGACGACCCGCTGCTCCGATCCCTTATACCTGCTGATAAGTCCAAATCTCTAGACATACGAAACGCTGCCGAGTCAGACGGGATTAGCGAGTCGGCAGATAGGTGTTGACCAGGAACGGAAGATCGGAAACTTGAAGACTGGAAAGAATATTTCACGCGACCATCTTGTCCAACCATTATTATACATATGGGGTATGGATCACATTGAGTTGCACGTATTGCCGAGCTTGTTATTGAAGTGATGGCTTTCTCGTGAAGTTGAATAATTCCACTTAATCCCACCTCTTGGTTTTCTAAGAGCGTTTTTGTGATGCGCTCAGGCATAAGGAAGTTTGCGGAAAAATGGTCTGCTTCTTGCTCGATCGTTGGCTTTTTACTTTGGAAAGCTCCGCCTTGTGAAAAATGCTGACCACCATCCGCTAATATCTGTTCAATGTGTCCTGAAACGTAATAATGACCTAGCTCGTGTCCAAGGGTAAAATTCAACAACCCCGGAGATAAAGATGATGGATGATAAATCACAGGATCATCGGTTAAAAAAATCGCCCCGGTCGACCCATGCAATTCTATTCGACTTTCAATATGGATATCCAGCCAAGGGGCAGCCACCCTCGGGTCAAATGGAAATTTAGATAGACCGACCTCCTTGTGTAGTTCTGCAGCCTTCGCGCTTATTACAGCTTTAGACAGAGGCATTACTGATTTGTTTTATTTGCAAGTGTATTGATTAGGCTCTGTACAGTTTCATGTTGGTCCGGAGAAAGCGCCTGTGCGTTTCTAAATGCGACCACTTCGTTTTCCTGATTTAGTAGTCTGTCCGTTGTAATATTCAGAGCTTTCGCCAATCGGCGTATGTTGTGAAAAGAGGGTTTTCGTCTGCCAGCCTCAAGATGTGCTATTGCTGATGGGTCCATTTGCGATAGGCTTGCCAATTTAGCTTGTGTCATACCAGCTTCATCACGCAAATTTTTTAATCTTTGTCCAAAATCCAAACCTTAGGCTCCCTGTTTTCCGCAATCACTTGACAATGACGACTTGTCATGATAGAATAGTGATATAGTCATGATTTTTTGTCGTATTTTTTTTGGTCTAATACATGACGAACTGTCACTTTTTATTGGGCATCTCGTCAATATTGTCAAGCTAGAATGTTGCAAACAGCCAATAATATAGGAAACTAAGATGTCAAAAAAAGAGAAAACCGGAAAAAAAGCGGCCTCGGCTGCATCCAAAACGCTCAGAAGCTCTAAAGCCAGCAAAGCCGCGAAATCTGCGGCAGGCTCTACTCTGGCGCAACGCAAATCAAATAAAGTCACAAGTAAAACAGCGGCATCTAGGGCTGCGAAAACACTTCGAAACCCGAGAGCATCCAAAGCCGCGAAATCCGCGGCAGGTTCTGCCCTAACTCAACGTCCGGGCATAAGAGGTAAATAGAATGAAGAAACGAGTATTGAGCATCGATGGAGGGGGTATCAAGGGTGTTTTCGCCTGCGCTTTTCTAGCACAGATCGAGGAATATTTGGAGAGTGAGGGCAAGGATTCAAATCTGCACACTTATTTCGACCTGATGGCCGGCACTTCGACTGGTGGCATCATCGTCATTGGCCTCGCCATGGGTTTTTCGGCGAGACAAATTCTTGAAATGTATGTCTCCCGAGGCCCAGCAATTTTCGCGCAGGACCAGCGCGGTTCTGCCGGAATTTTGCAGCGTCTAAAAACAGGACGAAAAATGCTGAAAGGTCCGGCCCATTCGAGCCAGGCACTTGAAACGGCCCTAAAGTCACTTCTTCAAAACAGACTTTTAGGCCACGCGAAAACTCGTCTTGTTATTCCAAGCGTTCACGCCGAGAGTTTGGAACCCTACATTTTTAAGACCCGCCATAGCGCTCGCTTCGCGCGTGACCATACAGAGTCGGCGGTCACCGTGGCGTTAGCGACAGCGGCTGCCCCCACGTTCTTTGAAGGCCACACAACACCGGCTGGCGTGACGACTCTAGACGGCGGACTTAGCGCAAACAATCCAATTGCAATTGCTGTCTCAGAGGCTGTCGGAGAACTCGGCTGGCCTCGTGAGGATGTGCGGGTGTTGTCCATCTCTTGCACAACGGAACCGAACTCACTTCGGGCGGATGCTAAGAAACTAGATATGGCGTTTGGCAACGGCATCACCAAGTTGATGGCTGCACAGAACCATATGGCCATTGGAATAGCCCATATCCTTCTGGGTGATCATGGCGGCAATGACCATAAAGCGATTTTCCGCGTTGATGCCGCCGTTGAGCCAGGACGCTATTCACTCGACAAGACAGGCGAAATCGCTGCGCTACGAAGCCTTGGCAGCGCTCAGGCCCGCATCCGCTCGGCAGACCTCGCGCCCGTTTTTTTCACTCACCCCACTGAAACATTCACCCCCGTCACAGGAGCCTAACACTATGAGCTACATGCCAAATAATTTCACACCAATCGAGACGCTCGAAGAATATCTGCGGGCGCTTGCCGACAGCACCTCCCTCACCCCAACCGAGATGGGAAAGGTTGTTGAACGTTATCAAAGTGTAGGTGGCTTTCTTGATCGGGACAATTCGACGATCAAGCGGTATAATCCGCGTGTATCTCCTCAGGGCTCCATTCTTTTAGGCACTGCCATCCGGCCAACCAATGATAAGGACGAGCTTGATGTCGATCTCGTCTGTAAGCTGCAAGACGGGTCAAAGTCCGATATGACTCAGGCTAAGTTGAAGGGCCTTGTGACTGATGAAATCAAGCTCTACGCCAAGACACATAGCATGAAGCCGCCGCATGAAGGCCGCCGCTGCGTTACGCTCGATTACCGTGATGACATCGGTTTTCATGTCGATATATTGCCCGCTCTTCCGGATGCGGACGGTATGCGCTCGACCTTGCGCAAACAAATCCTTAGCGACGGTGTACGGTCGCACTTACTTGGTTCTGTTTCTGACAGCTCAATTGCGATCACCTGCTCGGAGCATCCAAACTTTCGTTGTCTCTCTGAAGACTGGCCAGTTTCAAATCCGGAAGGGTATGGAAAATGGTTCGAAAGCCGCCAGTCCGTCGTTCTTCTCAAAAAACGTCAGGCTGTCTTCGATGGGTCTATTCACGCTAACGTCGACGATATTCCTCTGCACGATGTGCGTACGCCGTTACAAGACGTCGTAAAAATCTTAAAATGGGATCGAGATGTCACGCTTGGAGACGACGAGGACAAGCCGATTTCAGTCATTGTCACCACCTTAGCCGCACAAGCCTATCGTGGAGAAACTTCGTTGACTGCTGCAATGAGCACGATTCAACAATTATGGATGAGTTTATCGAAGTGCGTGACGGCGTCACATGGATCGCCAATCCTACCAATCCCGGCGAGAATTTTGCAGACCGCTGGGAGGGCTGCCCTCGCAAGGAAGCCATATTCAAGGCTTGGCTGAATCGCGCTCGGCAAACCTATTTTGCTTTCATGCGACAGCCGTTGTCCGAAACGTCGAGCCAGGTCCTCAATGACGCTGTTCAGCCCCGGATTGTCGAAACGCTCAACAAACGCCTTGCCCCTTCACTGCAGTCCCAAGCGCTTGCAGCCCCCGCAATAATTAGTCGACAGGTTGACCGCGTCCAGCAACAGCGAGAGCCAGAGCGCCCATGGTCAAACCCGTGTCAAGGTAAGGGATAAATCTATGCGGGCCAACTACCGACATGATCTGGATCGATGGCTCGCTATTCACCAACCGCGTCTAAACCTCTCAGTTGATGAGGCTGGACTGAAACAAATTTCCGGCTTCTTTGATCTGACTCATACTGAAGGTGGAAATCCGCCGCTTGTCTATGAGAGCTTCGAAATTGAATTCGTCTTTCAAAAAGACTTTCCAGCAGTCTTGCCGACAGTATTTGAAACCGGCGACCGCATCGAACGAAAATCTGAGAACCATATCAACGGTGATGGCTCCATCTGTTACGGTGTGCCAATCGTCATTGCGGCACGACGGCCGGATCTTACATTAGACGAGTTCATATCCGAGATTCTGCATGATTATTTTCTCGGTTACCTTCACTTCATTGAGACTGGAGGTTGGCCATTTGGCGAGGTTGGTCACGGATATGCCGGCGCTATCGAATATCTGGCCGAGCTCCTTGGGTGCGAGGCAAAACCGAACAAAGTCAAAGCTCTTCTTTCTTTGCTAAGCCTAAAACACCGCCGCGATCGTTGGAGTTGTCCTTGCGGAAGTAAGAAGAGGCTTGGCGACTGTTGCCGCGAAGCACTTAACCGCGCGTCGCTGAAAATCACCCGGTACGAAGCAATCCGTCTCTGCCCTCTGATTGTCCGCCATGCAGAAGAGGCCGCTGACGCTGCCGGGTATTTAGCCCTCGTTGACCAAGTGAATGATTTAAAAGCCAAGCGTCAGCATGACAAAGCCGCATCCTTGGATGCAGGTCGGAAGAAAGCCACCCTGACCACGTCGATTCGTACACAGATGTTCCGCAGTGTCTCGTACCGAGCCGTCAGAATTCGGACAGAAGACGTCGAAGTCTCTTCTCGCACAGTGTTTTAAACTCCCTGCCCTCCCTACGATCGTTGCAGGAGATTACAGTCATGGACTGGGCACCCCACTTCTTAGGGGCTGGTCATGGGTTTTGGTGCGGAAACCAAAACCCTGTTTTGAAGGGGTTTGGTTTAAAGGAGATTGAAGGAAAATGGTTGTTTAGGGGCAAAAAGTTGAGCGGCTTAAACCGCCCAAAAACGGCCGCTGGTAATGTTTATCAAAATGGAGTTTTGTCCAAATTATGCTTCAATCATCATTGATGGAGTTATGAGTTTTTTAATTCTCTCAAATCCAATTTAAACCGAGACATAAACATGTCTGATGCTTCAACGCTCATATGCGAGTTATCAATCAGTATTGGCCAGCCCTCTTTATCCCAAAATTCACACGTACCGTTTGAACACATGATATCAATCATTGAAACGTAATTTATGTCGGCGTTTAAACTAAATTGTTTTTTGAATGTCTTATCTTTGTTGAATTGATCTTGAGATAATGCTTCTTCAAACTTTTTACCGATTTCCTCTTTTGTGAATTTTCCTCTTAAAGTTGGATATAATGTAGGCATATTGGGCTCAAAGTATAGACTTGGCCCGAAGAGGTACAATTTGCTTTCAGACGCCATCTTGTCAATTAACTGCATTGTCTGTTTAGGAATACCGGCAGGAAGGTTTCTGGAAGAAAACAGAATTGCATCAAATCTATGCAAATCCGCCTCATCCACCCATTCAGACAGTTCATTACAAGCGGGCCGCTGATTAGGCGGTCTTTTTGCTAGAGCGCAACTATCGACCGCTAATAAGGATATGTTTAAATTAGGGAAATTGGATTTTAATCCAGGCAACAAATGAGCAGCATGGGAATCACCCAGGAGAAGGATATTTGGTTTATTTTTTTCAAATGTAATACATGTATCCACAATTGCAGCTAAAGATTCTCTGTGATCAATCCAGCACTGTGTCCGTAAGCTTTTCTGATGCCATTCAGCTAATTGTGTGCTTCTGTATGAATCGTAGTTTTTTGCGCCTGTATATCGGGAGGGCCCGCCTTTAGCGTAAATCGTTGTAATAGAAACACTAACGAAAATGAGAGTCGTAACGACTAAGAGCCAAAAAGCAGATTTTCGAGACTTTAAGAATGTTTTCTTGCGTATAGGTTGCTCGATCAAAACATAAGATGTCGTCGATAACGCTATCGTCAGCGCGATAGCTGCGAGGTAATGCAAAGCTCCAGCCTGAGGAAAGACAAACTTAATGTAAACAAATAACGGCCAGTGCCATAGATACATAGCATAACTGATGAGTCCAATTTGCCTTGCAGGCGGGAGTGAGATTAATTTACCTAATCTTTCGCTAGACGCATAAATCACGAAAGCTGTACCGAATGTGGGTGCCAGAGACCCCAACCCACCAAAATCCATTGTCTCCTTTGTAAGTATTAAAGACGCCGCGATTAAAATCAGTCCCATGGCACAAAGTAAATCCTTCACGGCTGCTGATGAGAGTTTAGGAAGTATACCGCAGGCTAATAAGCCGCCAAGTGCAATTTCCCAAAAGCGAGCAAAGCTGTTAAAGAAAGCAGCTTCTTTTTGACCTGTTAGGATCAAATAATAACTTAGCGTCAATGAGAGTACGAAGACTGCCATAAAAAAGAATTTAACCAAAGACGCAGATCGTTTCTTTAGTAAGAGAATGACTATTGGAAAGAGGACATAAAATTGCTCCTCAACAGAGAGGGACCATGTATGCAGCAATGGTTTGTAATGCGCCGGCGTATCGAAGTAATTGACTTCTGACAGGAATAACCAGTTCGATACAAAGCCGCTATAAGCGATTATGCTTTTAGACAAGCTTTCAAGTTGGCCAGCTGACAGCCAGATACATCCAGCAACAAATGAGAAAATTATAACGGGTATTGCTGGCGGGATAAGTCGCCTGATGCGGCGTTCATAAAAATTGGGAAAAAAGCTACCGATTGAACCTTCATGGTTTAAGATAATTCGAGTGATAAGATAACCAGATATCACGAAGAAAATATCGACGCCCAGAAAACCGCCAGGCAAGAGGTTACTCTTTATATGAAAAAAGATAACGGACATGACAGCCAATGCCCGCAATGCATCAATGTCAGGACGGTATTCTAGTTTAGTCACGTAATTTATACCTTTTTAAAGAATGCAAGATAAACGAGAGTCGTATATTCACAAGTAGATTTTATAAGTTTTGGTTTGAAAAATACCACTAAAACCGAGCGTCCTAAATTCGCTCCATAACAGCCGCTGGTAATGTTTGAAATTTCGTACTCGCTGAGGTCCGGTTTGCCCCCCAACCTGAAGTCAAGATAATCCTCAAAGCGGACATTAATGAAGCATCCTATCCAAGAGAGCCGTTAGCCCGTCACAGCAAGTGTCTATTAGAAACAAAAATGGGGCCTGATGGCCCCATTCCGTTTTCAATAATTTGACTGTCTACTCGAACCGATATTTGAAACGGGCTCCGATTGACCGCGGCGGGAGGACGTTGGTTCTAAAACGCCTTACGTTTGCCGAGAAAGGGTCGCCGTCAAACGCGCCTACGGTCTGATTATTCAGAGGCGTATTCGCTGCGCTTGTTTCAGAGAAGCCATTGAAGATGTTATCTGAATAAACAGTGAAGTCCCAATTATCCGCTTGATAGCCGACAGCAACATTCGCCCGGCCAAAGCTTGGCAGGGTGAAACTACCGCCCCGACCACCGGTGAAAGACAGAACGTCGTCTTGCCACGCATAACCGGCATTAATCATGACGCCGTTACCATTCGACAGCGGCAGCACATAATCCCCGAAGACCGAGAACTGTGTTTTGGGAGAGCCAGGCAAACGGTCGCCGTCCTGTCCCGGTTCAATCGATGTGCCGAACCCGGGCGGCGTGATGGTCTGGATTAAGCCGGGGACATCTGCAGTTAATTCTGCATCCGTGTAGCTGAAGTTGCCGCGCACATTAAAGTCTTCTGTGACTTGCCATGTCCCATCAAGTTCAAATCCCATGCTTCTGGCCGACTCGGCATTGACGGTAATGGAGGTGCCGGCATTGATCGACGTGGTGCTTATTTGAGGATCTTGCCAATCAATATAATAGGCAGCGGCATTCAAGCGCAGAGCCCCGTCGAGCCACGTCGTTTTGGCTCCGATTTCGTAATTATTTGTCGTATCCGCGCCCGCACCCGTTTCATCCAACAAAACAATATCAGCAGCGTCCGCGCTGAATTGCTGGCCCGGCGTGAAGAGACATAAGCCTTGATTCTGATCCATAAAGGCCGTGTCAGTACAGGTATCGCCGCCGTTTGACAGACCGACCCTGTAGCCTTGGCTGAAGGTTGCGTAGACGGTATTCCCGCCGCCGAACTTATAGGACGTATTGACCTTGAATAAGGTCCCGTCGCCTGAGTCATTATTCTCTAAACTCAATTGATCTTCAACGTCAGAGAGCGGGTATGGCGTGAACGACGAGTCTGTGAAGTAAGGAAATTCCGTCTGCCCCGCAGTGTCTAAATCGAAATCATAAAATCTGATCCCGCCTGTGACCTGCCAAGCCTCAGTAATGTCATAACCTACTTCACCGAAAACAGCTTTCTCTTCTAAGCGTGATCGGTCAGCTTCGAAATATTCCAAATCGTTCAAATCTTGACGAAAGCCGAAGTCCGCATTGAAGGCCCCAATGCCCGGCGTAAACTCTGAGGAGAGCGCATTATACTCATTCTGATTATAAAACGCCCCCACGATCCAATTGAACGGCCCCTCGCCTTTGGAGACGAGACGTAGTTCTTGGTTGAAAATTTCTGTCTCCTCGTCCTCAAATGTGAAAGCTGTGAAGGTTGGGAAAGTCTCGTAATAATATTCCAGGGAAATAAGTAGGTCCGTCTGGTCGCGCTGTCCGTTTTCATCAACCGTTGCGTAGCCCGTTGCCGAGGTCAGCTCTGCAAAGCCGAGATCCGCGATGACTTCCAAAGCGAGCAGATCACTGTTCCGCTCATTCGGCTCAATAACGCGCCCGCCGAATTCATATTCTCCGGACGGAATTGTGTCGGTTCTGAGCGAGGACGTATTTCGCCCGCCATATTCGCCCTCTTGGAAATAATAGGTCAGCGTCGCATCTAGTTGATCTGTTGGCTGCCAGCGGGCTGCCAGACGGCCTGAGAAAATCTGCTCCGTATTCGCATCCTCGACAGGACGGAAATTAATCCCATCCGTGAAATCATCCGGTTCAGAGGTTCCGATGCTTTGGACGACATAGGGGTAGTCAATAAAGCCTTTGTCGTCCTGAAAATCCACAGAACCGCGAATGGCAAAATTTTCAGAGATAGCGGCATTCGCCGTGAGGCCGGTATCTGTACTGATGCCGTCCCCATCCTTATACGTGTAAGCGCCGGCTCTGATTTCAAAGGAATCGCCGGAAAAATCGGGCTTGTTTGGAATATATCGGATGGCTCCCCCGAGGGTACCGGCGCCGTATAGTGTACCTTGCGGCCCCAAGAGGACTTCCACGCGCTGTAAGTCATTCAAGCGGAGATCTACAAAGAGCGGAATTTCGCCGACATAGGTCGCCACTGTGCCGCCGCCGTCTTCTTGGCCGAAGTTGTTTTGGACAGGTTCAGCATTCAGTCCGCGAACAACAATTCTGTTTCCGTCGCGGCCGCCTTGGTCTGAAATATTCAGTCCCGGGACAAAAGAGGCAAGTTCGGAAAGATCGCCGAAACCTTGCTCTTCGATTTGGTCGCCGCCGATTGCCGCAATGTTAATCGGGATATCTTGGATGGATTCAGCGCGGCGAGTAGCTGTCACGATGATTGTGTCATCTGTAACTTGGGCTTGTGCAGCAGAGCCGTAGCCGACCGTGCCTATCGGAAGGGCAAGAAGACTTACTGTGAGTTTCAGGCGGCTCTTCAGTTTGATAACAGGTTTCATGGGGTCCCTTTTTCGGCGCTTTTATTTGTTAATCTTTTGTCACAGTTCTCCGCCGCCGACAACAAAATCAGCTTTCGAATTCTTACACCGCACCGGAATATGTCGCTCTAAGGGCTTAAAAAGTGAAATTTGCTTTCGAATGCATCGCCTTATGCCTGCCGGACCGGTTCTTCGGTAGTTTTCCGGCGCGGTTTGGCCTAGGAAATATTATGGGCACATTGTCGATACAGGCCGGGCTAAAATCCCTTCAAAACAAAAACTACAAAGCCGTTCATGCCGATTCCATTCGTGCAGTTCAGCAAGACCCGTCCGATCCCGTGCCATATTTCCTGCTGGGCGTCATTGCCGCAGACCACGGGAATATTAAGAAGGCGTCAGAGCTTTTTTTAAGAGCCGAGAGCCTTGATGCAGCCAACGCCTTTTATCCGGCATTTTTAAGTAAAACGCTATCTGAGGCCCGCCGCCCGAAAGAGGCTAAACTCGCCGCGGACAGAGCCGTAAAATGCGAGATAGAGGCGGGGTTTTTGGCGGACATTTTAGGCGTCGTTTTTAGCCGCTGCGGATTTCATAAATCTGCGATCTCGCTGTTTGAGCGCGCAATAAAACTTAATCCGAAGCCGACCAATTTTCACTATAATCTCGGGGCGTCGGCCCAATTCATCGGGGACTTTGAGACCGCTGAAGCTGCTTATGAAAACGCGCTTGAGCTAGACCCGAAACATTATCGAGCCTTGGCGTCCGTGATATCTTTGCGGAAACAGACCAAAGAAGATAACCGCCTCCCTAACTTGAAGACTTTGTACAAGGCCCTGCAAAGCGAAGAAGACGCGGCGCATCAAATCGGTCACGCGATTGCCAAAACGCTCGAAGACTTGGACGAATATGAGGAGAGCTTTGATTGGCTTCTGAAAGCCAAGGCGATGAAACGCGAAGATTTTCGCTATGACAGACAGGTCGGCGCGGAAACTTTCGCTGCTGCCGCACAGACAATTCAGGCCGTGAGTGACGGAGCCTCACTAAATCGGTCGCCGATATTCATTGTTGGGCTGCCCAGAACCGGGACGACTTTGGCCGACCGAATTTTATCATCGCATTCGGCGGTCGAGTCGGCAGGTGAACTCAATATATTTTCCGAACTCGTAAAAGCGAGGACAGGCACGTCCTCGAAACACGTGCTGGATGCGGAGACGTTTCGCGCAGCGCAGTCGATTGATTTGGCCGAGATTGGCCGAGAATATACGCGGCAAGCTAAAAGTCGTTTGCATGGCGCAGCGCATTTCATCGATAAAATGCCTATGAATTTTTTCTATGCAAGCCTGATTCAAAGAGCCCTGCCTAACGCGCGAATTATTGCGCTGCGCCGCGGTGCCATGGACAGTTGCCTGTCCAATTTCCGACAGCTCTTGTCGGTGAAAGAGTCCTTCTATAACTACACATTCGATCTGGAAGACACAGCGTTTTTCTACCGTCAATTTGATGGCCTCATGAAGCATTGGCGAGAGGCTCTCCCCGCAAATCGCTTTATGGAAATTCGTTACGAAGACATCGTGCAAGACCAGGAAAATCAGACCCGGCGCTTGCTGGAATTCTGTGACCTCGAGTTCGAAGAAGCCTGCATGCGGTTTCACGAAAACGCCGCTCCGGTCTCAACCGCAAGTTCCGTGCAGGTCCGGCAGCCGCTTTATTCCGGCTCTATCGGACGGTGGAAAAAATATGGCAATCGGCTTGATGGCTTGAAATCAGCGCTTGGTCCTTTAGCAGATTAGAGCCGCTCCAGCGGAACATAATCAATATCAAATCCGAAGCAGCGCGGCTCAACAAATTTGAGCGCTCTCTCGCTGCGGTAAAAGTCGGGACATCCCGTTGCGAAGACGGCCACCCGTTGCCCAAAGCGAAGCCGTTCTGCATTGATTGGCGTTCCGGTTTCGAAGTCGACGATCGTGATAAGATCGGGAACGCTTGCACATATTTCATCGCCTTGCCGCGCGAGTAAATATTCATTTTTAATGTTGATAGAGAGAGGCGTGGCTGTTCCGTCAAAGTCCTGAATGGTCGCCTCTCCAATATCATAACCGCCGATGATGCGAGTTGTTTTGTCCATTACTTTGCCAGTGTACAGAAGCTTGCAATCGCCATAAATGGAAGTTTCAAACAGCGCCTGTAGCGGTTTCAAAAGCGTATCGGCTTGCCCCCGCTGTTCGCGCAACAAAGCTCCGAGCCTCACAGAAAAACTGACAGTCCCCGGAATGACCGTGTCTTTAAGCTGCCGCCCCGTCATGGCATGTTCCGCCGCCGTAATCATCCCGCCGGCTGCCATAGAAAAGGCGCGAATGTGCCGCTCATAGGTTTCTGTCGTGTCCGTCTCAAACGTCGCCTGATTGCCCGCGTAATCATAAGCCAGCGCGGGCGTCGGTTTCACGCCGCCAATGGGATAAGACATCATCTGCGCTTCGGGCAACGCGCGGCCCATTCCGTCGCCGTCAATCACGGGAATGCCCTTGGCCGCAGCCGCGCAAATTGGAATGAGTGAGTTCCCGCCGCCGATTTCGAATGAAGCCACGGCGTCGATTTTCCGGCCGATATATTTTTCGAAAGCGTCGAGCGTTTTGGCTGCATCTTCGACGGACGGTAAAAGCTCCAGACTTACCGTGGGCGCGCCGACGCTGCCAACCGGAACGATGAAGGCCTCATCATCGACATCCTCGGGAGGCAGGAGTTTGACGGGCCCGAATTTCTTCAATGCCTCAGCCGTTATCAATTTTGGTACGTAGGGATCCCCGCCGCCGCCTGTCGCCAGAAACACAGACCCCAAGGCCAAATTATCCAAATGCTCGGCATCGATTTCCGCTAATGGACTAATCATAGCGCCAGCTCCCCGATAACTTTGACGCGGACGCGCGTTGCCCCCTCATCCATGTAGGGCACGGCTGTTTCCTCGATATCAACGGCGCGGATTGTGGCAGGGTGAGCGCCGGCCTCTGTGGCCCGCTCTGTCGCAGCTTGGGTAATCTGCGCAAGTGCATCTTCCCGGGCCGTGGTTCGATAAGACACCATACGTTCTGATTCCGCGCCGACCTGGGCGATGGCCGCGCCAACCGCATTGGCGACATCCGCATGTTCAGGCCGGTGAAGTTCACTCGCCGCCGCGAGGCCGTCCGTGACCAAAACAGAGCCCCCGCCCACGAGAATGACAGGCATGTCCTTTCCGCCGGGCTTCATCATATCGATAGAGTTGTCGAGCATAGTCCGCATGGTCTCTCGGGCTGAACTGACAAGACTTTCCGGCAAATATGCGACCCTTGATTTATCGCCGATATCCGCCTTACCTGCCGCTACAATTATATCTGTCGCAGTCAATTTATCGCCGCCGAAGACTAATCCGTCCGTCACCAGCTTGTGCCCGACGGATTGCGGGCCGACGTTTTTGCCGTCTTCTGAAACAAGACTGCCGCCGCCCAACCCCAGGGCTAAAATATCAGGCATGCGGAAATTCGTTCTCACCCCGCCAATATTGACGACCACATTAGACTCGCGTGGAAAGCCATTTTGCAACACACCGATATCCGATGTCGTTCCGCCGATATCGACAACAATTGCGTCCTCTAATCCCGTCAGCTTATAGGCCCCGCGTAAGGAATTTGTCGGTCCCGAAGAGAAGGTTAGCGCAGGGAAATTTCTGACGAAATCCGAATTCATCAAAGTGCCGTCATTTTGACTGATATAGGCGGGGCAGTTGAGCTTTCGGTTTTTCAGCGCCCCCAGAAAGGCATCCACCACTTTGCCCGCAAATGGCAAAAGCGTTGCATTCATGATCGCCGCGTTTTCCCGTTCCATCAGCCCGAGACGTCCGAATTGCGCGGACCGCGTGACTCTCGCTGTCGGGATTGCAGCGAGGATTTTTGCGGCGACAAGGCGTTCAGGCTCGTCATTCATAGGCGAGAAGGCTGAGGCAATCGCGATATTCCGGATGTCTTTTTTCTTCAGGTCGGCAATCACCCTGTCGATTTCATCGTCTCGTAAGTCAGCCACCGGAAAGCCATCATAGAGATAGCCGCCGTGGATCATGTAGACGCTTGCATTGATGGCCGAGGCCATATCATTGGGCCAGTCTATCATCGGCGGCATACCTTTGCCTGACGGGAGACCGATGCGAATGACGCCCGTCGGCGAGAGGTCCCGGCGTTGTACAATGGCATTCGTGAACTGGGTTGTCCCGATCATCACGGTTTTAATTTCGGAGGCCTTTAATCCGCCATCTGCCAAGAGCGTATCCAACGCGTGGGTAATCCCGGTGACTACGTCAGCGCTGGTCAAGGCTTTGGTCGTGGCAAGGATGCGGTCGCCATCCAAGATAACCGCATCCGTATGTGTTCCGCCGACGTCGATTCCGATGCGCATCAGGCCGCTCGCTTATTCGGCAGAAGTTTTGATAAAAGAAAATAAAGCACGGCGCTTAAAACAAGAGCATCCATCGCGCCGACTTTTGTAAGGGTCGACACCACGCCCCGATCCGCCAATATTGCGAAGACTGCCCCAACCGCCCAAGCCGAAACGGCCGTTAAGTTAATCCCTTTGTTATCCTGCAGTGTTTCTAAATTATATTCTTCGGGACGCAGGAATAATCGGTCGATAATTATCACACCTGCCACCGGGATAAAGATGATGGAGAGATACCAAAGAAAGATTTCAAATTGACCCAGAATATTCAACAACGCGGCCGCAACCCCGACGATGCCGAGTACAATTGTTAAAAGCTTCGTATTGAGTTTTGGGAATGTCGCCTTCGTACTCAGCACAGTGCTGTACAGGTTAAGCGAATTCAGCGCCCACGTCCCCGCGATCACAATGATGAAGGCGCCGAGCCCCAGATTGACGTCCAACATCAACTTTAAGATGACATCCGTTCGGCTTACACCTTCGGCATCAAAGTAGCTGTCAAAAACACCTGCACCCGCCCCGGCCAAGCCTGCAGCTGCCATGACAAGTATACCGACAATGAGATAGGTGACGATGGAGGTATAGACGCCGCCCCTCGGCCGCCTGATAAAGCGTGTGATGTCCGGCAGGATTATCGCGCCGATAATGACAGCACCTACAACCCAAGAGATACCATCACCGATCGACATGGCGTTGTCACCTACAGCTCTGACCGGAGCGTCCATAGCCAAGAAATCCGACCAATTATTATCGGAAAAAGCTGAGACTCCAAAAAGGACTGTGACTACGGCCAGAACCGGCACAAGCAACGTCGAGAGTAAATTAATGGCGCGAAACCCAACTAAGGTCGTCAGGGTCATACAGGTGCTTGCAATGATTGCCAAAGCCAAACGCGGGATATTCAAGCCCCACAAATCCTGCGCGAGCCGGCCGACCGTATCCATGAACAAATTAATATTGAGCCCGAACCATCCCATCAATGAGATGGCGAAGGCGATATTGACGATAGCTGCACCCCTGTCCCCGAAGGCGACGCGGACCAACAAATACGAACTCATGCGGTCAGCCGCGCCGATATAGCCCATAATTGAACCGATCACAACAACCAGCAAAGACCCTATCAACAATGCCCACAAAGCATTCTCCGGAGAGAGACCGCTGAAGACTTCGATCCCAGTCAAGAACGTCAGGATAGAGAATCCCACCATAGCGGAAACGGCCGCGACCCTCGGCCATGCAACGAGCTGCTCCTCCCGAATGGGACCTGCTGAAAATTCACTGCCGTCTTCCATAATCTCTCCCTTGCTCACGTCATAATTCAGTTCAACATAAATAACCTATTGAATTCGCCGTGTCCCGCGCGTCAGAATTTCGTTCTTGCACCGGCATGGGAAAGCAGATTTACTCGGCCTATGGCGAGCAAAGACAAAAACATCAAACTGGATGCGATCAACCGGAACATCCTGTCGATAACGCACCTCCAATCGGACATTTCTAACCAAGATTTGGCATACCGCGTCGGTCTGTCTCCAAGCGCCTGTTTCCAGCGCGTCAAAGCCCTGAAAGATGCCGGATATTTCGTCAGCTTCCACACGGACTTGGACTTGGACCGCTTGGTCGAGCACGTTCTCGCTTACGTCGAGTTTGCCCTTGAGAATAATACCCTCGCCGCCCGCAAACGCTTCGAGGCTGAGATCGAGAAACATCCTGAATTCATGGATTGTCTGCGCGTTACAGGCGACACGGACTACATCGCCTTCACCTGCTGCTCAAATACGCAATCCCTGAATGCGCTCATCGATCAGATTTCAGGAATGGACGAGCTCGGGATTAAAAACGTCAAGACGCGGATAATCCTTGAGCGTTCTAAGTGGTACCTCGGCTATCCCCTCGAAAAACTTAAATGGATTGACGGCTAGCCCAGATCTAATGCCCATTTTGCCCACTTTCTAGAGCTCTATGCTCTCCGATAGCGCGAGTGCATCTTCCACCTCAACCCCGAGATACTTGACAGTGCTATCAATCTTTTCATGACCAAGGAGAAGCTGAACTGCTCTAAGGTTTCCTGTCTTGCGATAAATAAGTGTTGCCTTTGTCCGCCTCAGCGAATGTGTAGCATAAGATGACTTAGGCAGGTCAATCGACCCAATCCACTTTTTGACAATCCGTCCATATTGTCGGGTTGTCAAAGCTGAGCCTCGATCTTTACGACTTGGAAAAAGCCAATCGTAAATATTCAAGTCTTCAAAGTTTATCCAGTCCACCAGAGCTTCTCGAGTTTGCTTAGTCATTTCGAACTGGACAGGCTTGCCGGTTTTCTTTCGGATGATTTTGGTGCGCGACCTAATCTCATTGCCCGTTTGAACATCAGAAACCTTCAATGCTACCAGATCACATCCTCGTAATTTGCTGTCCAAAGCTAAGTTAAAGAGAGCCAAATCTCGTTTGTGATCGGCCAATTGAAGCCTGACCCTAATAGCCCATACCTGTTGACGCGTTAAGGGCGATTTTTGTCCGATAAACTTTCCCTTGTTCCAAGGACGTTTGTCTACTCCGACTGTTTCTGTTGATCCGCATTCCATTTTCAATTCCTCCATAGTGGAATTCTGGATATGCGAATTATGGGCTAGCCTAGTTTATCCTCATTGCGGACCTTAGCCGAGAGGCCGTTGTCGCCCAAAAACGGCCGCTCGTAATGTTTTGGAAATGAACCCGCAGAACGTCTAAAAAACACTCAACTCGCTTTTTTT
>ENA-ORXT01003586-ORXT01003586.1-marine-metagenome-genome-assembly--contig:-NODE-3586-length-16950-cov-9.745925_pt1 | contig 16950 bp, 15 predicted proteins | sample MGYA00237868_ERZ511482 | MGnify/ENA metagenome assembly ERZ511482 | reverse complement strand
AGCAGTTAAAAGTGCGCAGTTTCTACGACTGTCATTGCCACGTAGCCAAACACCCATAGATTGGAGTACGGTTGAGCGACTCATGAAAGACAAAGGCAGAGATCTTTATTAGCAAATCGGAATTTATGGGGTCAGAGTAATATCAGCTATACCTCAGCCCCCAACTCCGCCACCAAAAAATCAACTGCAACCCGAATCTTCTGTAATCGAAACTTGGGCGGATGATAGAGCAAGTATATGCCCATGTCGGTATTGCCACGGGTAGCCAGAGATCCATCCTCAAGCTCTAACACAATCAATCGACCAGCTTTAACATCCTCAGAAACACCCCAATTCGGCAGCAGCTCCAAACCACGCCCTGCAAGAACATTGTCGAGTATCAATTGGCCATGGTTGCTTATCAAACTCGGATTCAAATCTATCGGTTGCCAAACATCGTCTCGATGCATATTCTGGAGCTAGTTGATCACCCATTCTGACTCTAGCTGATCATCGATTCTGGTCGAAGGTGATCAGTGATTCTGGTCTGAAGGTGATCACTTTTTACCAACGGCCAGAATCACTGATCAACTTGCCAGAACCGGTGATCACTTACCAGAATCATTCTTAACGCATTGTTTTGTATACCAGTCGTTACGCTGTGCGCTCCTTCAACGAGCAAGACTCAGCGTGGCGTACCCGAGGCAACCAATGCGAAAGATCACAACCATCCTGCGACTGTATTTTAAGGCAGGGCTCAGCTACCGGCAGATCGCCGCCTCACAGGACGTGGGCTACGGCACCGTCACCAACTACATCAAGCGCGCCAAGGCTGCTGGCATCAGCTGGCCATTGCCACCCGAGTGTCGCGAACGCGAGCTCTCGGCACGGCTATTTCCCAGCGCCAGCCAGCGGCGTGACACCACCTTTGTGGAGCCTGATTTTGCGGCCGCTCAAATTGAGCTCAGGCGAAAGGCCATGACCCTGCTACTGCTGTGGCAGGAGTATCGTGACGTACACCCTGACGATGGGTACAGCTATTCACAATACTGCGCTCGCTATCAACGCTGGCGTGGCATGCAGAAGCGCTCGATGCGCCAGGTGCACATCGCTGGCGAGAAGTGCTTCGTCGATTACGCCGGGCAAACCGTGCCGATCATCGATCTGGCTACAGGCGTTTGCAAGCCTGCACAAATCTTTGTTGCCGTGCTCGGTGCTTCGGGTTTCACCTTCGCTCATGCATCAAGCACACAGAGCGAGGCGGACTGGATCGAAAGTCACAACCGTGCCTTTACATTCTTTGGCGGTGTGACTGAACTCGTTGTGGCAGATTGCCTGAAAGCGGCTGTTGTGAAAACCGCTCCCTAGACGCCCACCGTTAACGCGTCCTACCAAAGCTGGGCCGATCATTATGGTGTCGCAGTCGTACCAGCAAGAGTGAGAAAGCCGAAAGATAAAGCCAAGGCCGAGCTCAGCGTGCTCCTTGTCTCTAGATGGATTCTGGCCATGCTCCGTCATCATCAATTCTTCAGCCTTGGCGAGTTGAATGATGCTATCGCAAAGCTGCTTCCCTCGCTCAACGAGCGGCCCTTTCAGCGCTTGCCGGGTTCGCGCCACAGTGTCTTCGAATCCATTGAGAAGCAGGCGCTCAGACCCCTGCCACTGGATCTCTACGAATACCATCACATCAAAGACGCACGTGTGCACATCGACTACCACATCGAGTATGACAAACACTATTACTCGGTACCGCATAGCCTGGTAAAAACGGTGGTAGAGGTACGAGCCAGCGCTAAGATGATCCTCGTTTACGCCCGTGGCAAACGGGTGGCCTGCCACACGCGTTCCCATCAGGCCGGCACGCACACCACTCTGGTTGAACACATGCCCAGTGGTCATCAGTTCATCGCTGAGTGGTCGGCCGAGCGCTTTGAACGATGGGCCGGTGACATCGGTGATGCCACTCTATGCATCGTGCGTTTGCAGTTACAAAAGAAGCGCCGTCCCGAGCAGTCATTCCGTGCGGTGTTGGCATTGCTTGCGCTGGCCAAACAATACAACCGTGAGCGTCTGGAGGCGGCCTGCCGCCGGGCGTTAGAGATCAACTCACCAACGCGCACAAGCGTCACTTCGATCCTGAAAAACGGACTCGACACCCAACCCCTTCACCGAAGCTCGGATACCGAGCTACAGGACGATCTGTTTCTCAAAGAGCACGAGAACGTCCGCGGGCCCAAGCAATACGTGTGGTCGCAGCAGCGATCCTCGACGACGAGCTCACTCGTCATTTGCAACCTCCATCAACCGTTAAAACGAGACCTATAAAACTCATGCAACACGAACCCCTTATCACGCAACTGCGTGCACTTAAACTGACCGGCATGGCCGATGCCTTCGAGCAGCAACTTGAACAACCGGCCACACATGACGATCTAAGCTTCACAGAGCGACTGTCTTTGATGATCGACCGGGAGAGTACCGCACGAACCAACAGTCGAGTTGCACGACTTCTCAAGACTGCACAGTTGAAACTGCAAGCCCATCCCGAGGACGTCAACTATCGCCACTCCAGAAGTTTGAAAAAGAGTGCGTTCGTTAACTTGCTCTCATGCCAGTGGATCGTAGGCCATCAGAACGTACTGATCACAGGTTCTACCGGTTGCGGCAAAACCTACCTTGCTTGCGTGCTTGCAACACAGGCATGCCGGCAGGGATACTCGGTTCGCTACTTCCGCACATCAAGACTTCTCGAAGCTCTGTCTATCGCTCACGGTGATGGGCGCTTTGCCAAACTGATCGCGTAAATTGCCAAGACTGACGTGCTACTGCTGGATGATTTTGGACTTGAAAAAATGACCCTTGCACAGCGCAATGACGTGCTCGAATTAATGGAGGACAGACACGGCTCTCGCTGCACAATGGTGACCAGTCAGCTGCCGGTCAACCAGTGGCACGAGGCCATCGGGGATCCCACTCTGGCAGATACGATTCTGGATCGGCTCATTCACCATTCACACCGGTTAGATCTGGACGGCCCATCTATGCGATCCCTGGACCAGAAAAATCCACCGGCAACAGAGCAAGCTGATCACTAACGGTGCTAAGCTCACCCTCCGCGCGTTAAGAATTACAGGTGATCACCTTGGGCCAGATTGAGTGATCAACTTCGCCAGAATACGCATGCTGCGCATGCAGCATCGATACCCTCCTACCTTGGAATCATTCCCGGATTGTTTCTGTTTGGTGCTGTATTCGCAGTGAACTCCTCTCTACACAGCTTTTTGATCGTGCGCTACGCGGAGAACAATATAACATCGATTGATGTCGGTCTCTACTACATGGCTAACGCGGCCGGACGCTTACTGGGTACTTTGCTGTCAGGTTTGCTTACACTGCAAGGCTCGTTGATTGGTTGTTTGTTGGGAGCATGTATGTTGTTATCACTGTCTTTGTTGTGTTCTTTTAAGCTGCCACGGGATATAAAGCACAGTTCTGGCTAGCAATATGTTTGGCTGGTATCTCGCCACTCGGGGTTTAAGCTACCAAATCTCCATTTTGGTGTGAAAGCCAACCTAACCGCACTGTTGACTAGGAATTCACTCCAACGACTTTATTAACTAATTGATGAAAATACTCATCTGACCAAATTTCCAGCCCATCAACGTTTGACAAGAATGGTTTTACATCCGCTTTTGCTTGTTCGAAATCAACTTCGTCAACACGCTCGTGCAAGGCCTGGCGCAGCATTTCGATTGATAATTTTTCTACATCATCGAACGCACCTGTCTGCTGCGCGCGAGCTAAGAAGTGTTTAAGACTAACGGGATGCGCATGACGTACGTACCACTCAAAATCGTACCAGTCTCGGCCCTTAACACGATTTTTCCAGCCTCGATACAACAACGCATGTAGCTTTCCCGCAAATAAATCCGGGAGTCGAAAGCACTTAACGTAAAACGAAAATGGTTGGAGAAGCAATAACTCCTCCGTATCGAAATTACCGGGAGGTAGGGTGTCAACCTCAAAGCGAATCTTCACAGGCTTCGAGGTGGTCCATTTCTTTAGCTTTATGCCTTTCAAAGTCAGATCATGAACATGCGTATTGCTTTTCAAAAAAGCTGACTGAATAGCCGTCTTATTGGTTTTGTTTTTCGTTTCAATTTTCACCTCTATTCCAAGGGCTGCAAACTCTTTCACTATTGCAGCAAAATAGGGGTCAAGCAGAAAATCGTTGTTATCGTTTATGAGACTAAAATCCAGATCCTCAGAGAAGCGATCTATTCCATGGAAAATACGCAATGCTGTGCCCCCGTAGAATGCAGCTTTTTCAAAAAAGCCACTACGATAGAGACCAGCAAGCGCTATCTCTTGCATTATTTCTCTTATCGCACGATGAAAGTCTTCAGAGTCATTTATGTTGTACTTAACAAGCATCGATTCAATCATGGCGCTGACTCAATAGATTTAGATAAGAGACTTAGCATTTGAGATTTGTATTGAGCTGATCGACAATCGTTAACAAGCTGAAGGTCTAGTGCCCCAACATCCGCCTCATCCAATCGCAAATCATCAAACAGATACTCCTGCATTGCACGTATGGATTGAATTCTGATTAATCGGGTCGTGACTAAAAGATCGCACAGGGCTTTCGTCGGCGTTGCGATTACAAAGGCTGACAGCTCACTACCTTGGCTGGTTAATCCGAACTTGTAATAGTTTGTTGGAACCGAGCGGTAAGTAAATCGGCCCATTGAGTTACTGTATTCACGCGCACGATCAATACATATTGATGACACGCTTGCAACCGCCTCTGGCAGCAAGCCGTAATAACTTAAAGCCCAGTGACATGATACATAGCTCGGCCCATGCAGATGATTGGCTACCAACTCTTTTGAGAGCTGTGGGTTATCGGATAATGTGTAGAGGCCCTTTTTTAATCTGGTGAGAGCTCCTGATCGCACCAACTCGCTGATTTTGTCATTGGGCCGGGCGTAACCCGCCAGCTCTGACAAAAGGGCAGAATGTGAGATTACTTGCTGTTCGTATCCCTCTAGCACGACGTAATTATAGCAATATTTGTACTAATAATCGAATTATATCCGATTATTCCCTCAAAATTGACTTGAACATGGGGTCAGGTCTTTGATTTTGATTTTTGACCCTTTCATTGCAGCGGACCTGGGTTGATGACAATCCGCGGACTTATCTTGGTTACGGGCCTATGTCGCTACTTGAAACACTAAGGGAACAGCGTCTAGGCATCATCGAACTGGCAACTACCTATGGAGCTGACAACGTCCGCGTTTTCGGCTCTGTCGCCAGAGGCGAGGAAAGCCCGCACAGCGACGTTGATTTCCTCGTTACGCTGCCAACTAGATACGGCATGTTAAAACAGCGCATTCCTTTGTTCAACGCACTTTCCGAGTCGATAAGTCGTCCTGTCGATCTTGTTCCAGAGCACGAACTCAACAAACATCGTCGAAATCAAATGCTGGCTGAGGCCGTGAGCCTGTGAGCAAGGGCTGGCAACTATATGCACAGCACATTCTCGGCACAATTGAAAAGCTATACCCACTTAACGGGGAATGGCATCCATTACGTCCGATTGATAATACCATCTCACCCACAGTGGGCCATGACTCTCAATCGGTAATGCTCAAAGTTTCGGCCCAAATTTAAAACTTCTCGGATGCAATAAATACGTGCACCGTCAGCGATACGCGCTGCGTCATTCTCAGTGTATTTACAACTATTTCCGTGCTCAGTTCAGCTGAGCATTTTCGACGCCATCACTGAATCACCATGTTCAAAAGCGCTCTCCATGCGTTCAATCTCACCCCTGTTCAGGCCAAGGGCTTTGGCCACTTCTCGCCACGTAGCTACTGCTTGTCCTACTTCAACCACAATCTTACGAGCGCTAATAAGCGACAATCCGAACAATTCCGCTTGCGACAAAGCTAGATCAATAGAACAGGTCCCTTCGTCCAGACTGATGTTGGTGCTGAGAATTCTGGACTTCAAATCTGTGGGGGTTGGATTCAGGTCATAGGCAGGCGACAACACCCACCCATGCACACCAGCCTAAAGAAACCCATGGTTGCGCAAATGATCATCCACGTTCGACACCAAAACATTGAAAACCATGCGTCGAAACAGCTCCAGTGAATCCACTTTGGTGTTTCCACCATGCTGAGAAAGTTCATCTACAATTTCCGGGTAACTCGCACGATCACCGTCTTTTGCCTGTAATAAGGACATGGCTGACAGAAACGGTATTCGCTGTTGCTGCTTACGGTCAAAGCGCCACGAGATTAATACATACCTGCCATCCACCATTTTCAACTCATGTGTGGCGACATCCATTCCGGCTCGAGCTGCAAGTACCAGTGCTATGTGCTCCCAGATCTCTACACTATAGTCATCACTTTCCTTTGGGAATTTGGCAATCGCCAGTCTACCTTGAGTATCCACTATAGACGACTTGGGTCTGGCTCCTCCAAGTGATGAGCCAGGTGCGAAAATTATTGCGAGATCTTCTTCTGTTTCGTTTTTCTGTTCTATCCGTTGAGAGCTTTCAAGCAAACGACCCAGTTTGATAAAACCAGGCACACCTTCCGCTGTCGGTTTCTGGAATTCATCATCTGCTTCGAATTTAAATCTCAGTGAACCAAGGCGAGAAACATCTGCTACACCTAAAAGGTAGTCCGCCTCATGCAAAGTTCGGGGAGGCCGACTTTCTTGATTGGCCAACCGTCGTTCTGCTCGCTGCATCAGCCTCCGTCCCCAGGTATCCGGAGCAGAGTCCCCGATAGCACCGAAAACCTCACGATCGCCACCAGGGTGGAACGCGCCTTCCCCCACGTGAAGACCTGGCTCTAGAGAAAATCGCTTAGCGTTGACAAGCCAGTCTTCGTGATACGCGAACGTAACAGACTCTCTGCCCCTAGCTGCCTGCCGATATAGCGTGCCCACTCTGTAAGTGGTCTCATCGAGTGAAATATGAACTTCTATATCATTCACTGAGATTTCTTCCTGATTCGTTCTGGAAGATTGGCGTTCGCCAGTCTCATGCCTGTCTTATCATTTGTGGGATCGGCCAGAATTGCCAATCCTTCAAGCAAACCCAGTGCATTCAGAACAGATGCATAGATGCCAATACTGACACCGTGATCACCTTCTTCAACGCGCTGCAGGGTCTTGCGGGAAGTAAAGGCCCTCGTCGCCACGGTTTCCATTGAAAGACTCCGACGTTTGCGCGCATCCCTGATATCCTGGCCGAGTGTTCGCAAGGCTCTTTTTACCGTGTTTGGCGGCGTTGTTGGTGTCGGCATAATGTAACCTTGGTGACTCGCTATGATCCATTATGAGTCACAAAGGTTACATTTTCAAGCAATATGGCCTTTGCCTTACAAGCCGCTATCGGTACTGAATGTGCGCGGACCTGAGATGGTCACAATTGGTGGACATCAGTTGAGCCCGGTCCTACGATCATAGGTTGTCCGCAACGAAGCTGTATAACTCGGCAAAAAATCTACTCCACATACGCGCTTAACGGCTCTCCGAGATAGCGCAATAGCATTGGCTCCTTCGTCTCCCTTTGCCGTGATTTCTTCATCGATTCAGTAGTTGGTATTGGAGAAGGCAGCATCTCTATTCTGTTTGCTAGGCGAGACATTCATCTACTATTCGATTTACTTCCTTGCACCAAACGCTATAAGGTCATAAATCAATTTCGAAAAATCCTTAGCCTTATCCGGATTGGACAAGAGCTGCATCATCTGATTCCGCTGTGCTTCACCACTGCCAATAACTGCATCATCGACAGCCTTGGGAAAGTCACCCAGCATGACTTGTTCGCGAGTGTTACCGCGAAACTGCTCCATGGCGCGTTCGTTCTCACTGACCTTGTCCGCAATAGTGTGTGCAAAATTTACGACATCCTTGTCAGTGAGCTCGTCCATCAAAAATAGCTCATTCAACCGAGCAACTATCTGCGACAAAAATTCCTCTTTTGGATCCTTCGCCTTGGCCGACCCCGCACCCTCACCAGGCTCAAGTCCATATTGTTCAGCATCTTCCGCCAGCTTCAGATTCTGCTGTTTGATTTTCGAGAGCCGATAATGACTCATCACCACGTTGTCCAGATCCACCTCGTCTTCTTCAACGCTGGCTTCTCTGAGCATTGGCCGTAACTTGCGCGCAAACAAGCTGAGCTTTTCCAGCTCCAGATCATCGAAAGGGACGATCTGCGAGATAAACTCATAGAAGCGTACAAAGGTGCCCAGATCCTTCTTGAATATTTCCAGCGCATCCTTTTCCTGCCGGCATTCCTTGAGTGTGTTATCCGCATTGCCAATCAACACGGCATCGCCACTCTTGCGAGTACGCTCCATCATATCGAGTGCTGTCTTGTACGCATCAATCGACAACTCGTAGCGCTTGCTCCATCGATCTACTGCTGGTTTACAGATGTTGAACAGGGCTTTGTCGCTCTTGCCTTTCTGGTAGAAGGCGGTGCAGAACTGTTCTACTTCCGCCCATTGGAAGATTCCGCCAGAACGTAGCTTCTCTGCGAGGTCGTAGACCATTTGCGGATCGGATACATCGGTAAGTTCTGCCACCTGATAGTACGGCTGAAACGCGGCTAGCACATCATCAGGATCGTTGAAGAAATCCAGCACGAACGTGCCACTGACCGACTTGCCCGCATACGTGCGATTCAGCCGTGACAGTGTCTGCACACACTCTACGCCGCCAAGCTTCTTGTCAACGTACATTGCGCACAGCTTGGGCTGATCGAACCCGGTCTGGAACTTGTTGGCAACAATCATCACCTGATAATCATCCGTGTCGAACGCGGTGCGCATGTCCCGGCCCTTGAGATTGGGGTTGATACTGTTCTCGGTAAATTTCTCGCCCAGCAAATCTGTCGCCTCCGGATCCTTCTCGCTGAACTCCACCTCTCCCGAGAAAGCCGCCATGGCATGAATGTGTCGATAACCCTTCTCGCGGATGTAGCGATCAAAACTCAACTTGTACCTGACAGCCTCCTTGCGCGAACCGGTGACCACCATAGCCTTGGCCTGCCCACTCAGTAAACCCTGCACGTTGTCCTTGAAGTGCTCGACGATGACTTGCACCTTCTGCGAAATGTTGTAGTCATGCAGGCGCACCCACTGGTTCAGCTTTACCTTAGCCTTCTTGCTGTCCACTTCCTTGTCTATCTCCTCCATTTTCAAGGCAAGCTGATAGGCCACCTTATAACTGGTGTAGTTCTTCAACACATCAAGAATGAACCCCTCCTCAATGGCCTGTCGCATACTGTACACATGGAAAGAGGCTGGCTTGTTCGTCTTGGACGGTGGCTCCAACGGATTAGGGCAGCGACCAAACAGTTCCAGCGTTTTGGCCTTGGGTGTCGCTGTAAACGCAAAGTAACTCAAGTTAGGGGATGCACGGCGCGAGGCAATGATCTCGTTGAGCACATCATCAGCGCTCAGGTCCTCATCGCTATCAGATGTATCGCCACGACTATCCGTCATCAACACTTCCTTAAGCTTACGCGCGGTAGATCCGGTTTGGGAGGAATGAGCTTCATCAGCAATGATGGCGTAATTGCGCTCCTTCAAACTGACTGAATTCTCTATCGCTTTGAGCACATGAGGAAATGTCTGAATCGTGACAATAATGATTGGCTTTGATTGCTCAAGGGCTGCAGCCAGTTTGTCAGATTTAGATCCCTGACCCTCGTTACGATTAATGCGCTCAACGACCCCATCCACATGCTCCAGCTGATAGATGGTTTCCTGTAGCTGGTCATCCAGCACCGTCCTGTCTGTCACAATAATGACCGAATGAAACTGCTTCTCGCCTTTCTCGTCATACAGCGATGAAAGCTGATGCGCTGTCCAGGCAATGGAGTTGGATTTTCCAGAGCCAGCGCTGTGCTGGATCAGATACGTCTGCCCCGGCCCTTCGGTAAGCGCAGCCGATATCAACTTATTCACCACATCCCATTGATGATAACGGGGAAATATCATCACCTCCTTCTTGAACTTGCGCCCTTCCCCATCTTCCATCTCCTTGATCTCAAGATGAATGAAGCGTTGCAGAATACGCAGCAAATTGTCGGGCAGTAGTACCTCATTCCATAGGTATGACGTAGGATCGCTACCGTCTTCCGGCACATCGTTCCCCTTGCCACCTTCTGCGGTTCCCTTATTGAAAGGCAGAAAGAAAGTATCTTCACCTGCCAGTCGCGTGGCCATCCAAACCTCATTCTGGCTCACCGCAAAATGCACCAGTGCACCTCGCTTGAACGTCAGCAGCGGCTCAGCCTTGCGGGTTTCAGCATCAACCGGTAAGCGTGTTTTCTTGTACTGCTCTACAGCGTTGTTGAAGGCTTGCTTGAACTCGGACTTGAGTTCCATTGTCACCACTGGCAAGCCATTAACGAATAGCACCAGATCAATGCGATAAGATCTGGCTCTTGCACCAGTCTCCGCCAGATGTTTATCAGTTGCCCAAGGGCTATAAACCAACTCCGGCACCACACGTAACCGATTCATACCATAACGCGCCAAGGTATCCGGATTCAGACCATGCTCGGGCTTGAACTGACACAGACTGAAGCGTGCGCCACGATCCTTTATTTCATGTCGCAGTACGCCCAGCGTGCCATAGGTACGAAGCTCCTTGTTAGCTGCGTTCGGATCGGCTTTGTTTAGTTGGGATGCTACCCGTTCCAGGAACTTTGCTTCAGTGTTTGTTGGGTAGATACCGCAATATTTATCCCACTGATCTGGCTGGCTTTCCTTGATAAAGGCCAGTGTATCTTCGGGGTATAGGGCCAGCTTGCGGCTGTATTTTGAGGCTGTACCGACCAGCCAGCCATTGGCCTTTAGGGATGCGATAATCTCGTTCTGGAAGGCGTATTCAGCCGACTTGTCGGGGAGGTAGCTCATGATAGTTAAACGCCTTTGCTTCAAATTTCGTTTGCAGCATTTGCTTATGTGTCGATATTAGAAGCTAACTTCTATAAAACCACCAACCGCGATGCCCTTTATTTCCTTTACAATCTGATCGATATGTTTTTGTAGTTTTGGCCAGTTGGTTGTAGGTAATACGGCTATTGCAATTTGCCTTCCTGTCAAATTTTGCTGGTATCTTAGATTTTTATCTGTAGTGACAAAAACGTCAAACCCCATAGATTCTGCTTTCGTTATAAGCTCGCCATTTTCAATGGTTGACCAGCCAAGCTCGTATAAGGTGCTGACATTATCGTTTTGAATATGTTTTCTCAGAGGGACTGGCACTCCCTGGTCGAATAAAATACTCGACATCAGGCAGCGGCACTATTCGCTGCGAATCTGAGAATTTCTTTGATTTGACCTTCTGTGACGCCCGGAAACCACTCGACAATGTCGCTTATGGTCGCCCCGCCTTCGAGATTTTCGAAAATCGCCGACAACGGAATCCGGGTGCCCACTATCACAGGTGCACCACTCACAATCTCGTTATGACTCTCCACAACTTCGCAATGAGTCCAATCCATTACAGCAACCTCCCGTACGCAATTTAAACAAACTATAACAAACTGAAACGTGCAGAGGCTTCCTCGCCATACGATATTGCATGTATAACTATGCGTCATCGTCGTACGTTTCGGCAGATAGACACCAGATGTTACCCCCTGATGCCCCACAAAGCCTGTCGTGCTGGTTTCCCGCACAGAGCTTTTCAACAACCGATTGACACAAATTCCAATTGATCCGGATCAAACGTTTCTTTCGCTGTGTTCACATTCATCTCATCGAAGCCCGCAGCCTTGTTGCTCGTGATGGCATATAACGATTTCCAAAACAAGTCCGGTGTCATTAGCCGCATTCGGATCGGCTTTGTTTAGTTGGGATGCTACCCGTTCCAGGAACTTTGCTTCAGTGTTTGTTGGCTAGATACCGCAATATTTTTCCCACTGATCTGGCTGGCTTTCTTTGACGAATGCCAGTGTATCTTCTGCATACAAGGCTAACTCGCGGTTGTACTTTGATGCTGAACCTACTAGCCAGCCATTGCCTTTAAGGTAGTCAACGATTTCGTTCTGGAACGCGTACTCAGCAGACTTATCGGGGTGGTGGGCCATGGTGTTCAGGCATCCGTGCTGGGGGCTGATGTGGGTTTTGGGGGTTGCCAGTTGCGGACGTCTATTCTGCCGGTCACGGCGGCGGAGATTAGGGCTGTGCGGCGTTCGTTCAGGAGCCGCAATCCGTCTACAATGCGACCTTCAGCGTTGGAGAACTTGTTATTCGCATTGTCGAGGTAATCAACTATTTTCTGCTGCTCATCCATCGACGGACTCGTTGCCAACCAAGACTTGATGTGACCTTGCGAAACCTTCGCCATGGTCATACTTGAACCTCTCGCATCCATCTCAATCTGAGATCGACCGAGATCTGAAAGGAGCCAATAACACAAGAAAGCTGGCATCATATTTTCAGTAAGTTTAAGTCGATAAACCAAATCACAAAGCATGATTCGACGTTTTGGTTCTGACGATACGAAACAAGCGTCAGCAACTAATTCAGGAGTATTCGCTCGAGTTACTAACAAATCGCCTTGATTTATAGCAAATCTAGCTTCAAATTCAGCTTTAGTGCGCAGTGTTTTAGAATTTCCTTCTATATAACTTCCTTTCTTCACCGCACTAATCTTTAACACGCCGAACTCATTTTCAGCAGGTGATTGATCATTCGCTATGGGGCTATTCCCCTGTTGAATCGTTACCAGCAATCTCCTTAGCGGCAACACCTCCCAATGCGCCGGCACCTCCCCCAACCACTTAACCCCCGAATCCTTCATCGGCGCATCCGGATTCAACCCTTTCGTAACTACATGACTGATCACCGCCTGTCGTTTCTCCTTCAACAACTTGATCAGTTGCTGTTGCTTTTCGATCAGGGTGTCGATTTTGGCGGTTTCGTGGTCGAGGAAATTGGCTATCGCCAACTGTTCTGCTCGCGGTAAATCTGGAATCAGTATGTTCTTCATTTCAGAAGAGTTAGTGCTCCATAGATCAGCGACTATTCCCTTTCCAAAACGATAAAATTCTTCCTGAAAAGCGTAGCTTCTGAGTAAATGATGCGTATAGCGCGGTTCGATTCGGGTAGGTTGCAAAACGATACTTATCAGGGATACCGACCCATTTAATTTTTATACACCGGAAGACCCTTTTCTATCAGAGCGACTATTGATAACAAAATCACTTTTCCTAACGAGCTTACGGTTATCACCAGCTTCTGTTTTGGCTGCATTGTCCAATTGAGGCACTATACCTTTCATAGTAACCGACAATGCTGGAAAGTCGACGTCGCTTACTTTCTCACGACGCTCGTCGAAGAACGTGCCTAGCCTCTGAGCATTCCAGTGAGAAGGGATACCTCCCAACCACTCAACCCCACTATTCCGATAATCCGGATAAGCCTCATACCCCCTCACACCCCAACCTCCCCAAGCAACTTCATTATTTCCTTCGACACCTCCGCCAACTCCGCATCAATCACCTCCAAATCCCGAGGCGGCACATACTCATAAAAATGCCGGTTAAACGGAATTTCATACCCCACAATCCCAATCTCACCATCCTGCGCATCCTTCTTGCCCGCATCAATCCACGCATCCGGCACATGCGGCAACACCTCTCGAGCAAAATACTCCTCGTTCACATCATTCACAGTACGGCTTGGTTCCAACGGCACATTCTCATTGTCACGAAGATCACTATCAGCCACATACTCCACTACCTGCACCTTCCCATTGGCAGCAGGCACTTCAAAACACCCGTACACCGGATCAGCCTCCACCTTATGCACCTTCTTGATAACCTTCTCAGCCTCTGGATTAGTCCAGCAGATAGCAGCCAATAGCTGTTTCTTCTCCGCCGTTTCAAGCTTCACATCCACCTTCTTGCAAGCAGCCTTCAACACACCATCCAGCGGATTCACATCATCATGCTGCTCACTACCAATGTCACCTTGCAGCAAACGCGCGCGTCGCAGCAGTGATTTCTGGTTCAGCCATGTCTTGCTATCCAGCAGATCCTTTATATCCTTCTCTTTCATGGCACTGAAGTTCGCTTTAACGTGCACACGCACTTCTACCTCATCTGCATCCAGTTGCCCGTAGGCTGCACAATCTTCATCGTCCGTCCATGCATTCCCGTATTCCGCATAAGCCCACTTCATCGCGGCATTCAATGCACGACTCGATGAGAACCGCAATTCATTCAATCGCTCATCACTGAACTGCCACGATTGTCGTAAAGGACGCTCAATAGTCAGCCGACGATAGCCAAACTCGTGTGAAGCAAAGAGCTTAGCGGCGAAGGTCTTTGAAGGGGCTTCCTTGGCATTGGCCGACTGACGGCCACGCTTGCTCTTTTGCTCGGCAGGTTTATCCAATGCCTGCCGCTCCACAGGCTCATAATTGCCAAAACAACGAACAATGGTGGCAACATCATCTGCGCTCATTTCATTGCGCTTGGAACCCAGGGACTTTCGCATCTTGCCGTACAGGTTCACGCCATTGATAAACAAGACCTGCCCCTTTTGCTCCGCTCGCTTCTTGTTCGACAACACCCACACATAGGTGGCAATACCCGTGTTGTAGAACATGTCCGTGGGCAAGGCGACGATAGCTTCCAGCAGATCAGCCTCCAGAATGTAGCGGCGTATCTCGGACTCACCAGAACCAGCACCACCGGTAAACAGCGGCGAGCCATTGAGAATAATACCGATACGGCCTCCCCCTTCGGACGCATCACGCAGCTTAGCGAGAAGGTGCATCAGAAATAACAGGGAGCCATCGGATTTCCTCGGCAGGCCAGGACCAAAGCGCCCATCAAAGCCTTTTTCCGACTGCTCCTTTTCCACCTCCTTTTCGATCTTCTTCCAGTCCACCCCGAAGGGCGGGTTGGACAGCATGTAGTCGAACTTCATGGTGTAAAGCTGATCATTGGACAGGGTATTGCCCAGTTTGATGTTGTCCACTTCCTGCCCCTTGATCAGCATGTCTGCCTTGCAGATCGAGTAGCTCTCGGGATTGAGTTCCTGACCGAAGGCACGCATCACGGCATTCGGGTTCAGCTCGTGCACGTATTCCATACCCGAGGACAGAAAGCCACCAGTGCCGGCCGTGGGATCGTAGATGGTGCGAATGATGCCCGGCTTGGTGAGCGCATCATCATCTTCCATGAACACCAGCGCGGTGGTCAGCCGGACAATATCGCGCGGCGTGAAGTGTTCCCCAGCCGTCTCGTTGGAGCCTTCCGCAAAGCGGCGTATCAGTTCCTCGAAGGCCAGGCCCATGTCATGATTGCTGACCCGCTTCGGGTTCAGGTCAATCTGGCGGATGCGCTGCACCACCTGATACAACAGATTGGCATCCCCGAGCTGCCCGATGAATTCGGCGAAGTTGAAGTACTCGAATATCTCTCGCGCATCCTTCGAGAAGGCTTGAATGTAGGAAATAAGGTTCGCCTGAATACCAGACTCACCAAGCTTGGACAGATCCATCTTCGATGTGTTGAAGAAGTTCAGGTCATTGGTGGCGCGCATGATCAATTGCTCGGCCGCCGCTTCCGGGAGTTTCATGGCAGCGACTTTTTCGTTCTCGGCCAGCACTGCCTCCTTGCTGTCTTCCAGCACGCATTCCAGTCGCCGCAGCAGCGCGAACGGCAGAATAATTCTCCCGTACTGGCTTTGCTTGAAATCACCGCGCAGGAGATCGGCAATGGCCCAGGAATCGGAGGCGAGGTTTTGGGGGGTTGGTGACATGCTTGGGGCTGCTTAAACTGAGAATTTGCTCACAGGGATTAAAGCACAAGCGCTGGAGGTTGCGGTCGTTGGCGATAAGTATCGGCCCTGCACGGGTAGCGTCAACACGCCAGCTTGCTCAGCAAGATGCTATAGATGAGCAACCACACACGTAAGCGTCTCCGCAACCAGAGCGACTGCATATACCCATCTGGCCCCAGCCTGTAGCCTTATGGTAGATTTACAGAACAGTTTGTTGTCAGCAAGATCTGCCGTGAGCTAGCTGTCATTTCCTACTGATTTGAGTTGAAGGCACAACTCTCTTGAGATTCGCATTGCTTCGGAGCCATTGCACGCTCAATTTCCACCGATATTCCCGTTGATTTCCCGCGTCATTTTATAACGGATACCGCAATAGCAACAGTTTATCTACATCATCAACTACACGACGCAACTATCCCTACTGTGCGCATCCGTTACGGAGGAGCGTTATACACCCATCTTGGCTTTCGCAAACTCAGCCTTGATCACCTCCCGCAATACGTTCTTTGGTGACTTAGTTCGCATTCAAATTGTCTTCAGTGCATGCTTGCGCGATTTTTCAGAGATATCTGATTCCAGATACCGCCAAACTTCTATCATTGATTCTGAACGATTTCTTACACGTTCCATCTCTTGCCATGAGCCATACTTCCCCTTGATCTCTCGACATATCACGCGGTGTATATACTCAGGCCCATCGTCAAAACGCCAACCAGTTTTGCCACTTGAGCAAGTGACGGTGGTTTCTCCGGATCAATGGATGCACGACAATTGGGCAATCTAAATTGTCTCAGGCGTTACTACACAGTTGACACATTTGATCACCAACGTGCTGACGCTTTATTGAAAGCGCCACGCACCTTCGAATTGTAAGCAGCGTTGGTTTTTTACCGACATTGCTTTATGCATAACCAAAGTCATGCATTAAATTGTGACTCGTGACTCTAGAGTCACTTTGGCTTGAATCGCAATTCAAGCCTTAGATTGGTTCGATACTTCGTAAGCTTAGGTATTGTCCTAATTTCGTTCAGTAGATTGAAGCTGCGTCTATCAGGTTATAGAGGAGAACCGAGAAACTCCGTCTCGATGACTCCAATATGATGCTCAGCCAAAATGACTC
>ENA-ORXT01003585-ORXT01003585.1-marine-metagenome-genome-assembly--contig:-NODE-3585-length-16951-cov-8.828612_pt1 | contig 16951 bp, 13 predicted proteins | sample MGYA00237868_ERZ511482 | MGnify/ENA metagenome assembly ERZ511482 | reverse complement strand
CGTGGCGAAAAAATAACGAAGTAAGACATAATAATGAAGAAATCAAATCGGACAGTAATTAATTCTTTGTCCCTAAATGTCAAGTTCTCCCAACATCCAACATCATCAATTCTTCTCCAATATCTGAGGCATGAGCTTACTTTGTTCTGATTTAACCGAATCGAGAATACCCAGCTTCTCCCGATAGCGATCCATCTTCCTGTTTTTACCATCTCTAATAAAATTAGCGAGTGCTGTGATTGGTCCCGATATAACGACTGTTGCCCCAAGTTCTGGTGCATTCGTTCTTTGAGGAATGTAATCAAGCTCCATTGCCCGACCAAAGGCTTTCTCATACATAGCAATGGGGTCGTCCTCTACTTCTAGCTGTAGAAAATCCCTTTTAAACGCTCCTGGTCTAGGATAGGGGAAAATGACTGTTTCTGGAAGGTCAAAGGTATCTACTTCCATAATATGAACAACAGACAATCGGTTGTCGACAAGTGTGTCGGGTATGATGAAGTAATTGGGTTTGTATCCCAATGCATTAAATAGAATGGTATCTTGTGCACGAACCACCATAGAAAACATTCCATTGATGTTGCTAATGGTACCACGCATCAGGGTCTTGTTTCTAATGTGGGCAAAATAAATAGGCTGGAAGTCGTCGTCGTATTGATTGGATTCACTACTGACCAACATTCCCGAAAATTGAATCAATGGTGGGGGTGCTATTGGACCAACAAAGTTGGCATCTTCTTGCTGTGCAAATGCAGAAAAAGTAATAAAACACATGATGATAATAATCAATCCTTGATATAGCTTGTTTGTCTTCACAAATTAAATTTCATAAAAATTAAAGATAAGAAGCTTTTTAAATTAGACAAACAAAGTACCTGCTTTGTTCAAAAAGTTCTTATTAATGAACGGTTGAATGAGATATAAAGAGGCTTACTGTAAGGCAATTTTAACATTTAGTAATAAAAATAAAAGCAGCACTGAAATCTCAGTGCTGCCCTTCTTAACTAAACCAAATGTATCTAAACTAAAGATAATCATACTAATGACTGCGGAATTCATGAAAAGTCGCAGGTTCTTAGATTATTTTTTCCAAAATTGCCACCATTTTTTGGTTTTTTTTCTTTTTGGAGGCGAATTTTGGTCGTTATTAGCATTGCTTGAGCCTGTCTTCTTAGGTTCATCTACTTGAAGTGGAACAGTAGAAGTGACATTGAATACCTTCTTCTCGTGTTTCCAAATACCATCTGTATAAATCAAGCCTTCATAGGTTCCATCGGGAATGTACAAATAGTAATTTCCTTTTGCCTCTGGGCTTTCGGGTTTAATGTAGTCATAGACAATCATCTCTTTTTGGTCGTTGTAATTCAAGGAAACTCCCGAGTCTTTTTTATATTCCAAAATCATACGATTTCGATTCATATAATAATCGTCACGGAAAAATTCAAAAATGGGCGCACCAAATACAGGTTTCCCATTTTTAAAGGTCAATACCTCCGCAAGCTTTTTGGTACTGGTAATGCTGTTGTTGCCTTCCCAACCAAAAAGAATATAATAGTCTTTTCCTGCATGTGTTCTTTGAATCATATTGTAATAAACAGCACCATACCAGTTGTCATTGGAAAGAATTTCTTCTTCTGGTGTCATCAAGCTATCAGAAACATCGTACAAAGGCAGTAAATTCAAACCCTCATCACTGTTAAGCTGAATGGCACCATAATACCTATAACCAAATTGCTCTAATTTGTCGTTTCGCTTTTCTTCTGGAAGCGTATCGCACAAAGGAACAAACCATGTGATGATTCTAAAAGTATTATCGGGTGCATTTAATATAGAAAGACCGTCTAACTGCTTAAAAGGATAATCATAGGAATCTTTTTTCTTAAGCGTTTTAACCAATTGGGGAATGAACTCCGCATTTGCTTGTAAACGCTCATGCAATAAGGTTGAAGAGCGCATCTCATCAAACTGTTTTTGTAGTGCCAAAGCAGATTCATCAAACTCAGATACTACTCCGGTTGTACTTGTCTCAGAGGTCTGTGCCACCACATTTAAGGTGCTGAAAATAATCATTAAGCAAAATAACAATCTCATATGATAAGTGATTTGTTTGGTAATTTTAAGGTGGTAATATTAGACTATAGTTGACGATTCTAGTTGGTGTAAAACAACAAGAACACAATATAAGTAGTCTGACAAAAATAACTTAACAATTCTCTGTCATTCTTTTGGTGACTTAATTGTTGTGATTTTTCCACGTAGCTAAGGCTATGCGGTAAAATAACGCCTCATAAGGCACTCAAAATAATTGGCAGTTAATTGTCAACTTATTTTGCCAGACTACTTATTGATTTAAAATAACAAGATTCGTTTAATGTCTTGTCACTCAACCAATCAATACAACGTTATTTTTTAACATTTTATTGAAACGTAAAACTCATTTTTTTAATCGCTCAAAAATAAGCAAAATTTAATCTTCAAGCTATTCTTCGTTCACTAACTGAATGAAATAAAAAAAATGCTCTAGAAGACGGTATGAATTTTTTGGTTTGTCAGACTACTTATTACAGAAAAGGTCCCTTTTTGCGAATAGCCTGAAAATCCAAACAAACTCTAATTTGCAATTTATTACCTTTGTGAAATGATAAAAATAGGATTATTTGGTGTCGGTCATTTGGGTAAAATCCATTTGCGTTTGTTAAAAGAAATTCCCCAACTAGAATTGGTGGGCTTCTTTGACCCAAATAAAGCAATTGCCGAAAAAATTTCTGAAGAATACAAAGTGCCTGCTTACGAGAATGCACAGGAATTGATGAGAAAGGTGGAGGCGGTAGATATTGTCAGTCCAACCACTACGCATTTTGAACTGGCGAAACAAGCTTTGTCAGAGGGGAAGCATCTTTTTATTGAAAAACCTTTGTGTACCAACAGTAAAGAAGGGAAAATTTTGATGGATTTATGGAAGTCAACAAATCTCGTAGCACAAGTGGGACACGTAGAACGATTTAATCCTGCTTGGCTGGCTGCCAAAGATCGCATAGGCAATCCTAAGTTTTTGGAAGTCCATCGGTTGGCTATGTTTAATCCCAGAGGAACAGATGTATCGGTGGTATTGGACTTAATGATCCACGACCTAGACATCATTTTGAGTGTGGTTCCATCAAAAGTCAAATCGGTGGTGGCAACGGGTATTCCCATTATTTCAGATACGCCGGACATTGCAAATGCTCGCATCTCTTTTGAAAATGGATGTGTTGCGAATGTCACAGCAAGTCGCCTCTCTATGAAAAATATGCGTAAAATCCGCCTTTTTCAATCGAATGCCTATATGAGCCTGGATTTCCTGGCTAAAAAAACAGAAATCATTACTTTAAGTAATAAGAACGACGAGGCGGTAACGACATTTCCGCTCGATTTGGGCGATAAAGGCACTCGATACATTACTTTTGAACAACCCGAAACACCACCAGTCAATGCTATAAAAGAAGAGTTGATCCAGTTTGCCAATAGTATTCTTAATAAAACAAAAGCCGCCGTTGATATGATGGCTGGTTTTGCGGCACTAAAATTAGCTGAGGACATCAATGAGGCAATTGCTCAAAACGATGTTTAAAGCTAAAATTGCACATTTTTGTCCCAAATCGTACCCCTCCGGCCACAACGGCGGTTTTATAAGACGATTCTATTCATCAACGAAATCCGTTATAATCAGTAGATTTGTATGACGATGGTCGAAGGGTACATGCAACGAAGCAGTTCGGCAACTTTAGAAGGGTAGCCCCATAATCGAATTCGTTTTACCAATTTTAGAATAAAAAAGCCAAATTACTTCTATTAAAAAATAATTTGGCTGATTAAATTGTTCGTCTTTTGAAATTGCTATTTTTTCTTGTCTGTCACGAAATGATAAATAACCAATAAGACAACAGCACCAGCTACTGCCCAAAGTATGCCCATTGGACTGAGTTCTCCAAACTTCCCCATTCCCAACAGAGATGATATAAATCCGCCTAGATAAGAGCCTGCTATTCCCAAAAGAGCAGTGACAATAAATCCACCAGGATTGTTACCAGGTATAATCATTTTTGCAATGACCCCCGATACAATTCCCAGAATAAGGAAGGCTAAGAATCCGCTCATAGTAAGATGTTTTAGTTGATAGCAATAGGGTATAAAGGTGTAAATCAACTACAATTATGGGTGAAAACCTAATTTTACATATAAAAAAAGCCAAATTATTTTTTATATAAAAAATAATTTGGCTGTTGAAATAGAATGTTTTATAAATAAAATTCTTTGTCTTGAATATAAAATTTTTATTTAATACCAGTCCAATGTTTGCTAAGTGCTAGTATATAGCTGATTATGTCCTAAAACGTATCTTATTTCATACTACTGGACATTTTTATATTTATGCAAATAACACAGAAGCGTAGGCCTGCCTGGCGAAGGCAACGTAACATAGGATTTATAGCACAGGTATTTACCAAAATGTCCAGTAGTGTAATCTTATTTTAACCCATAAGTTTGCTCCATTCTGTCAGCAAAATCTTTTTGACCTTCACTACGTGCGACTGATAGAATTTGATTGACGACATTCAAGTAAGTACCCATAGTAGAACCCAATCCTTGTCTTTTTAGATCACTGTCACTCATCGTTTGGTAATACTCAATTTCATCCATTAAGTTTCCAATGATTTGATCTGCCATTTCGTTCCCTTTTTCAGGTGCACCAGCTAGGTAATAAGCAATGGGCATTCTATAAGAAAATAAGCCCAAATTATTATTTGCCTTGTCTTTAAAAACAGCTCTAGCTTTGTCAAGAACCTGAACAGCTTGTTCTTTATTACCTTGATTAATCATGGTCTCTGCAAGGTGAACAAAGTTACTACGGAAGTTAGAAGCCATTCGTCCTACATCGGTACTCATAAATACACCGTCTTTGTCAATGTTTCCAAACTTGAATTTGTTCATCAAATTATCGTACATTTTATCGGTATTGACTCTTCCAATAAAAGGAGCCGAACGGTCGGCTTCATTGTTTTTAATAGGTACCAAACGGTAAGCAAGTCCTTCCAATTGGAAGTAGTCGTTTAATCCCATATAGCTGTTTCTATCTACAGATACCGCAAAATAAATAGGTCTGCTCCAGTCATCTTTTGCATTGGCAGCAATGATGTCTAAGACCATTAAATCGTTTTTAAGCAAACGATCCTTAGGCAAGGTCCAATTGATTTCTTGAGCAACCAATGCTTGATCTTCTGGATCGACTGTTCCATTGGCGACCAATTTTTCGGCAGAAGGTATTGGAAGACTGAATTTCTTGGTTGGATAATAACTGATTTGATCGCCACTTTGCGAACGTCGCTGATTGCTTTCGTTGGCAATAAACTCCATAATTTGCACCAAATTCACATATCGGTCTTGTGGTGCAATGCTTGGACTTTCATTGTATAGAACCATATCTCTTTCGGAACCACGAATGTCTTCGGGCTGCTGAATCATTGGTACGGCAGCAGCATCGTTGACCTTATGTCTTTTTTGATTAATATACCAATCGACACCCAACAAACTCAAGTTGACCACATGGACATCTTTACGTACACCTTCTACTTCTTGGGCATACCACAAAGGATAGGTATCATTGTCTCCTTGGGTAAATAAAATGGCATTGGGCGCACAACTTTCTAAATAGTTGATGGCGTAATCTCTGGCCGCATAGCGATCAGAACGGTCGTGTTCGTCCCAACCTTGGAATCCCATTAGTATGGGAGCAATTAAAGCAACTCCAACTGCCAATCCTGCTCTTGCAGGTCCTTTTAAAAAGTTGAATAGGCTAAACAAAGCAACTACACCAGCACCCAACCAAATACAAAACGCCCAAAAAGAAGCCGCAAAAATATAGTCTCTTTCTCTAGGTTCAATGGGTGGAGAATTTCCATAAATAATCAAAACAACACCTGTCATCAAGAAAAGCATTAATAAGATAAGGAAACTCTTTTTGTCGTTCATAAAATGGAAAACCATTCCCAATAATCCCAATAGAAAAGGAATAAAATAAAAGGTATTTCTATATGGGTGGTTCTTCATAGATTTTGGCAAACCCGTTTGTTTGGGCGCACGGGGGTTCTCTAAGAAAGGCACACCACTGATCCAATTTCCATCACGAGCCGTCACAGTTCCTTGCGCATCGTTTTGTCGACCAATAAAGTTCCAAGCAAAATACCGCAGATACATATGACCTATTTGGTACTTAAAGAAGAACCTCAAATTATCACCATAAGTTGGTTTTTCGGTCTTTTTTAGCCCAAGCCATTGTTTATACAAACTAATGTGTTGTGGTGCAGAACTGTGGAGGCGAGGGAAAATTATTTTATCGGCATTTTGATTATAAGTGTATTCAAACTTTTCTCCAACCACATCATAAATACCTTTCTTCTCATTTTTAGCATAACGCTTACCAGTATACTCCACTCCTGTAGGACGCTCATAATAGTAGTAACCTGTTGCCAATGGACGTGATCCATATTGATCTCTATGTAGGTAAGACGATAGGCTCACAATGTCACGCGGGCTGTTCATATCAATAGGGGTAAAAGCATTAGACCGAATGGGAACCGATGCAATGGTAGAATAGCCAATAAGCACAAAAACCAAGGCAAGCAAGCCATTGAAGGCGACAGGCTTGTTGAGTTTTCTTAATAGGAACAAGCCAGCAGTCAATACCACTACAATAATAACAATACCTAAGTAGACACCTGTATTAAAGGGCATTCCCATATTGTTGACCACCATTTTTTCTACGGCTGCAATAAAATCTACTGCTCCAGTAATGACTCCATTTAAGAATAAAATGAGCACCAGACCAGACAAAGCGAGTGTCCCAATAGTTCCCAATACTGTTGCCTTATGTCTTTTGAAATAATAAGTCAACATCAAAGCTGGAATACAAAGTAAGCTCAACCAATGTATGAAAATAGAACAACCCAAGATAAAGGCAATCAATACTAAATATCGGTCGGCATAAGGATCATCGGCATTACGCTCCCACTTACAAGTAAGCCAAAAGACCAATGCGGTGCAAAACAATGCCATGGAATAGACTTCTGCCTCAACAGCAGAAAACCAGACAGTATCTAAGAAAGTACCCGATAAACTACCAATCAGCCCTGCTCCTAAAATTGCCCACATATGACCAGCATCTGTAACACGCTCTCCAGTTTTTACAAAAACCTTACGCATAAAATGGGTCGTAATCCAGAACAACAACATGATTGCCAATCCAGAAGAAAGCGCAGACATAAAATTCATAGAAAGAGAAATCCACTCTGTTTTTCCCAATAAATCAGGGATAAGGGTAAACATTCTACCAATCATCAAGAACAAGGGAGCTCCAGGAGGGTGAACCACTTGTTGTTTGTAAGAAGCAGCAATAAACTCGCCACAGTCCCACAAACTTGTTGTGGATTCCATCGTAAGTGCATATACTAGAGTAGCAAATATCCCCATACCAATGCCCATCCATCGATTGAGGTTACTAAATTTATTCATAGCTGTGTTTTTGTATCTAATGGTTTAGTGTTGTTCATAGTAGTTGGTTTTATATCAAACTTTTGTGGAAAAATATTATGTATAAAATTGGTGTATCGTACCATAAACAGCTGTTTGTAAAAACGTCTACTTATATAAAGACAACAAAGTTAATGAAATCAGTAGAGTTATCCTTTGTTATAGATAATTTTAGCACGTTATTTATCGCTAAAAAAAGTTGTCAGATGTTAATGACAATGGTTCGGTGCGGAAAATCAATGCGTGAATGATTGTAGAAATGTGTTTTTATTGTGGAACTCACTTTTAATACTTGTTTACTGTTTAACAGCCATTCCTTTGCATTCTCCAAATGAAGTAGGGAAGGAATAAGGCAATATAGTGCCACTATCATCCCATTGACCAATTAGCCATCTACTTGATGTAGATCAAGAAATACTCCAGTTTTATCGTAAAATTAGTAAAAGCGCAATAAAAAAAGTAATTTTAGCAGACGAGAGGCATCTTTTACAATTGTAGTCTCGTCTTTATAGTAAAGAATTAATAAAATTTTAATAAATCCAAAAATAAATTATTCACCATGAGAAAAGCACTGTATTTATTATTGATGATGGGATTCATCGCTACCAGCCTTAGCAGCTGTCTAAAAGACAATTGTAATAGAGAAGTAACTTATATTAAGCCTATTTCTGTATTTAAAACTTATGAAGAAATTCGTGTTCCTGTAACCACCGAACCTGCACAAGAAATGGTTAATCCTGGGAAAATATTTGCCTACGGAAACTATCTTTTTGTCAATGAGTACTTGAAAGGAATTCATGTAATTGACAACAGCAATCCTGCTAACCCTACAAATATTTCATTCATTTCTGTTACTGGTAGTATCGATATTTCTATTAAAGAGAATATTTTATATACTGACAACTACACCGATTTACTTGCTTTAGATATTAGTAATATAAACAATGTAGTAGAATCAGATAGAATTCAAGATGCTTTCAAACCTATGGGAATGGGCGATAACAATACTATTTTGGTAGGTGTTATTGGTGAATCTGTAACAGAAAAAGTAGACTGTAATTGGTCACCAGATCCTTCTTGGAGATTATTGTCTGATAGCAACGATCCTTCTATTGGTGGTACCAACTCTTCTAGCAACGCTAAAGATGGTGCAAACATTAGTGGTACTGCTGGTTCTATGGCTCAGTTTGCCGTTGTTGACAAGAACTTATACGTTATCGATGGTGAATTATTATACTTATTTGACATCAGTACTGCTGCTAAATTGAATAGCATTGGTGAGGTGACTATTGGTCAAGGTATTGAAACCTTATTCCCTTATGAAGATAAATTATTCATTGGTGCGAATGACGGTATGTATATTTATGACAACACCAACCCAACCAATCCTGTATTCTTGAGTAAGTTTGAGCACGTTACTGCTTGTGATCCAGTAGTAGTCGATGGTGATTATGCATATGTTACCTTACGCAACGATAACGAGTGTGGCAGTGGCTGGAGAAACGAGATGCAAGTCATCAACATCGAAGATCCTTCTGATCCGTTCTTAGTTATGGAACAAAGCAATGTTTCTCAACCTAAAGGTGTTGCTGTTGCAGACCAAAAGATTTACTTATGTGATGGCTGGAGTGGTATTAAAGTATACGACCACCAAGTTTCTGAAGAAGGTACTTTTGATACTGATCGTCTGATTGATGTTCAAACCATTTCGGGTATAGATGCTTATGATGCAATTGCTTTACCAGACCAACCAGTTTTATTGGTAGTTGGAACCGATGGAATTTACCAATACCAAAGAGCAGAAGATGGTTCTTTGACTTTACTTAGTCAGTTGAGTATCCAGTAAGGAGAAAAGATTAAAAACAATAATATAGGGCGATGCAAACAGATGTTTGTGTTGCCCTTTTTTTATATGGTCTCACGTCTACTATCTAATTTTTATGTTGGCATTTGTTCGTATTGAAAAGCAGCTAATATTAATTCATTAACGCAATCCGTTACAATCCGTCAATATTTATTTTAGGAAATAAGTTTGCCCTATAAGTTTGTAAACAGACATTTGTTAAAGATGAAGTCTTATTGGATTTGAGGTGTTGGATGTAAGTTTTTATTAAAGTAAAATAGTAAGACATTAAAAAGCTGTTCCCTTTGGAAAAATCTCAATGGCATCAAGTTCGTTTAAACTTATTCATTAATTTACCAATAAAAGCTGGTGTACCAATAGAGAAAGTCATAGAATCGTTGGATGCTTTTATAACGAGAAAAACGGCAATGGGTAACAGAAGGAAAATAGGAAAGAAAGAACCGTAAAAAGCAGGCAAAATATCTTCTCTCATCAATCCTTTTCCAATGGTCATTAGCATATAATAGATGACAAACAGAACGATTGCCAAGACCATAGGTAAGCCCAATCCACCTTTTCTGATAATTGCCCCCAAAGCAGCTCCAATTAAATACAATATAATACAAGAACCTGCCAAGGAAAATTTATCGAATATGTAGTACCAAGAGACGTTCGTCTGCTTTAAGTAATACTTCTCTTTTTTATTAGATGCAATGATTTGTGCCCTAAGGTTTTTGATATTGTCTTTGGTTTTATCACCCAATTTTCTTTTTAGGGAATAAGGCATTCCCAAATCATCCATAAGAGAGTCATATTTCCAATTTGGACCTATTAACTTTGCTCGTATTGAATCATTGATAGAGGTGCTTTGTTTTCCTAATTCAAGCGTACTGGTGTCCTTTATAGCCTCATTGGCTGATTCGATTCCTTCAATACTTTGTTTAACTGATGCTAATTTGACCGAATCCTTATTTTCCTTAAAATCGTTGTCTTTGTTGACCAAATAAAATTGGTATTTGCCAATCAATTTTTCGGGTAAACCACCGATGATGGTTCTCAGAGAGTCAATAGAAGTATTCAATCCACTAATAGACAGTGTTTTGGGATTCTTGGAATAAACATTTTCATCTTTTCGTTCAAAACCAAAAATAGAGACATCAACTGCTTTCTCATAAACGGCAAAATAGGTTCGGAGCTGTTCATAGCTTTTTCTTTTTTCTACTGTAACTGCGGGCAATTCCCGATATTTCCAACCATTGTATAAAGTAAACACCAATAAGCTGTCGTTTTGAGCAGTAAACATTTTACCCTTCTTGGCGACCAATAAATCCTGACCAGGTTTACTCGCATTTTGATCCCAGATAATGACATCATATAGCGTTTGATTGTCAGCGGCTTTGGAACCAATTTTTATGCGAAACCCTTCAATTTCATCATAAATAACGCCAGGCTTAATGTTGAGGGCAGGACGTTGTTTGACAATAGATTGTAGTAATGTTCCAAATTTAAGATAGGAGAGTGGTAAAATTTTATTGGCAAAACCAAAAGAGGCACACGAAAGTAAGAGCGCAACCGCAAAAATAGGTATCATAAAACGAGTAAGAGGTACTCCTGCTGATTTGAGCGCAACCAACTCATAGTGTTCCCCCAAATCACCAAAAGTTATAATAGAAGCCAATAAAACAGAAATGGGAATGGCGAGTGGTATGAGTGTTAGCGAGAGATAAAAAACGAGTTCTAAGAGTATGGGCAATTCCAGCCCCTTACCCACCAAGTCATCAATATATTTCCAAAGAAACTGAATGATGAGGACAAAAAGTGCCACAAAAAAAGTTAAGATAAAAGGACCTAAAAAGGATTTAATTAATAACCGATCTACTTTTTTCATTCACGAATTGACTTTCTGTAAATTGTTGGTATTGGGCTTTCAATAGCACCCTCCCCCAGAATCTTTCATAAAGACGAGTGAGAGCAAATTTTAGTTTGTCCATTAACCTTTGTTATCATTGATACAAGGTATATATTTTTACCTAAAGAAACAGTTGTTCATTAATTAGTTTCCAGCCCCAATACTTCCTTTAAGTCGACCAATTTGAGTGTTCCAAAATATTTGTTGGTCTTCCACATCGTAGTCTTCTAAAAACTCGGTAATAAAAAGGATGGTGGTGTTGCTGATTTCTGATTTTTCTATTTTAAACTCCAAGAACTCATCCTTTTCGTTTTCCTCCATAAAAAAACGAACAATGTGGTCTTCTTCTGTAAACAACAACTCAGCATCTTCAGCACTATCATTCCAAGTGAAGGTGTATATCTTTTCAAAACTGTCAACATGATCTGCAAACCATTGACAGAGACCTTCAGGTGTTGTTAAGAAATTATATAAAATTGCTGGAGCTGATTTTATAGAATAATCAAAAACTATTTTCTTTTTTGCCATAATAAAAATATAATATAATAAACGTTTGACCCAAAAGTGCTTTAAAAGTTACATAGAACTAAAAATAGTAGGAGGTTTGTCCAATTATTCTTAATGCTAAAACATATTCTATCAACCACAAAAGTCCTCAAAGTTGGCGAGGAATTTGCTATATTTCTCTTGAACAGTGGCAATATTAGTAAAATATTGGTTTCTACCAAGAAAAAGCGAAAAAAAAACCAATTTTTTTTACTTTTTTGAGTTATTGATTTTCATCACTGTTCTAAAAAGACTATCTTTGCTCTTTAAATCAATCTAAAAATTAAGTGTTTCTAAGAGTTTAAAAACAGCAGTAAGTATTTGGTGTCCACAATAATCTATTGTAAATCTTACTATAATTGAAAGAAGTATTGCTAGAACACTAATTAGAAATTTATTTAAAGTGATTTTATGGGGAATCAAAAATCATTGTATGAAAAACACAACTAAGACCTAGGCTATATTGCTCTATACTATTTTAACTTAAAATCAATATATGAGGCAGTTAAAAATTACCAAATCCATAACTAATAGAGAAAGCCAATCTCTCGAAAAATATTTGCAGGAAATCGGCAAAGTCGATTTATTAACACCAGAACAAGAAGTTGACCTAGCTCAACGAATCAAACAAGGAGACCAAGATGCACTAGAATCACTTACCAAAGCAAACTTACGCTTTGTGGTATCGGTTGCCAAGCAATACCAAAATCAAGGATTGTCTTTAAGTGATTTAATAAATGAAGGAAATTTAGGCTTGATAAAAGCTGCCCAGCGTTTTGACGAAACCAGAGGTTTCAAATTCATATCTTATGCTGTTTGGTGGATTCGCCAGTCTATTTTACAAGCATTGGCAGAGCAGTCTAGAATCGTTCGCCTTCCCTTAAATAAAGTAGGTTCTCTAAATAAAATTAATCGTGCATTCTCTTCTTTGGAACAACAGTTTGAAAGAGAGCCTTCTGCCGATGAATTGGCAGAGGTCCTTGAAATCAATAGTGATGAAGTAGAAACTACTTTGAGTGTGGCTGCCCGCCATATTTCTGTTGATGCACCTTTTGTTGAGGGAGAAGACAATTCTTTGCTTGATGTTTTGGAGAATAATGGTACAGCTAAAACGGACAAGCATTTGGCTTATCAAGAGTCTCTTTCTAAAGAAATTGATCGTTCTTTAAGTACACTTACAGAACGTCAAAGAGATGTGATTCGCTTATACTTTGGAATAGGTGTTGAACACAGTATGTCTTTAGAGGATATTGGAGAACAGTTTGATCTTACTCGTGAGCGTGTTCGCCAAATCAAAGACAAGGCTATTAATAAATTGCGTTCTACCAACAAGAGTAAATTGCTAAAACCTTATTTGGGTGGCGCAAAATAACGTTGATAAATTTGTAGCTGTTTAGATGATAAATGGTTATTTGATTATATAGAAAAACACTTTCGTTTCACTTGTGGCAATGAAAGTGTTTTTTTATTTAAAGAACTTAAATGACACACACACCTCAATATCTTTACTTAAATTTTTATTTGTACACAACTAGATTTCTTGTTTTATTGTCCATCTTTATCGGTTTTCAAGTTTCATCGCAAATGGAATATCCGCACTTATATTTATTACCAGGGCAAGGAGGCGATCAACGATTATTTGAACAATTGGATTTATCTGATTTTGAGTATACCATCATTAATTATTCTGATACCATTCCCGAAAAAGGGGAGTCTTTGGTTGAATATGCCAGTAGGATAGCGGTTGCTATTGATACGACTCGTTCATTTGCTTTGCTTGGTGTTTCATTTGGAGGAATGTTGGCTGTTGAAATCAGCGAGCAATTATCTCCCGAAAAAATTGTTTTAATTTCAAGTGCAAAGAACAGAACAGAGTTGGCTGGTAAATTTAATTTTATGAGGAAGGTGCCTTTTTATAAAATAATTCCCGGTAGGCTGACCATTGCGATGTCTCATATAGGTCGTCCCTTGTTTGAACCAATTAGTCGAAAAAATCAGTCTTTGTTTAAAAGTATGATTAGGGCAAAAGACCCAAGATATTTATATAGAAGCATCGGCATGATTGTTGGATGGAACAGAACTCAAAATGCGCAAACCATCTATCACATTCACGGTACAAAAGATCATACGATTCCGCTAAAAAAAGTAAAAAATCCTCAAGTGTTGGAAGGTGCTTCTCATTTTGCTGTATACTTTAGAGCCAATGAAATTACGACTTTGTTGAAAAAAGAAATGAGGAATCATAACTGATGATTGATAGGGAAAGATTAACGTGTTTAATGTCATAGATGCTTTTGATTTGGTATTTTTGCAACTTGAACTGGTACGCCAGTCCAATTGAACTTTGAAACTTCTACATGACTGCCCATCTTTTTAAATATTTAGATCAACACTTGTATTTGCATCCACAGAAAGCTATGTTTTGGGAAGAGAAGGCGACTTTGGTTGTATCGGATGTGCACCTTGGGAAAACCAAGCATTTTAGAAAAGCGGGTATTGCTATTCCACAGGCGGTTCAACAACAAAACCTTATAGAATTAGAAAATCTTTTTACGCATTATAATCCCAAGCGGGTTTTGTTTTTGGGAGACTTGTTTCACAGCCGTATGTCTTTAAATGATTTGGAAGACTTTGTTCCTTTTTTTGAGCGAAACAAAAGATTCGACCTACAATTGGTTTTAGGAAACCATGATGTTTTACCGCTTTCATTTTATCAAAAGTTGGGCATTCAATATTTTGAAGAAAGCGTAGAGCCTCCCTTTCATTTTACCCATGAACCTCTAGAAACGGATTCTACACATTATAATATATGTGGACATATTCATCCTGCTATTCGCTTAAAAGGACGAGCCAAACAGAGCTTGCGATTGGCGTGTTTTTATTTTGGTCCCGATCAAGGGGTATTGCCTGCTTTTGGTCATTTTACGGGGACCTTTACGCTGCAAATGTATAAGGGTTATAAGATTTTTGCTGTTGCGGAGGAGTCGGTGGTTGATGTTTCTGTTAGATAGACCGCCTTCGGCTTTAAGACCGCTTGCCTTCGGCATTGCTTTATGACCGCTTGCTTCGCATTGCTTTAAGACCGCTTGCTTCGCATTGCTTTAAGACCGCTTGCTTCGCATTGCTTTAAGACCGCTTGCTTCGCATTGCTTTTGGATCGTTCGCTGGCGCTCTCTTTTGGACTTTTATTAGGGATTAAATTATTGCTCGCCTTTGGCATTGCTTTTGGACTTTTTTGGGGCTAAATTCTCACCTATCACCTATCACCTATCACCTATCACCTATCACCTATCACCTATCACCTATCACCCATGTAACAGTGCGAACCGAATGTGGTCTTCCCATTTTCCGTTTATTTTTAGAAAGTTTGGGGAGTATCCTTCTTTTTTGAATCCCAGTTTTTTTATTAAACTGAGCGAGCGGTTGTTTCTGGGCATGATGTTGGCTTCGATTCTGTGGAGATTTAATTGTGTAAATGCGAAAGCAATGATGCGTTTGAGTGCTTCCAACATATAGCCTTTATTGATGTGACAGTGATCCAATTTATAGCCTATGGTACTGGATAAAAAGCCGCCATAAATAATATTACTCAATCCAACGTCTCCCACAATATTTTCCATTTTTTTATCTTCATTTAAAAATAAATAGAAGCGGAACATTTCCATCTTTTCCATTTGTTTTTTCTGATAAGATAAAGATTGTTTGTGAAATTTTTTAGAAAAGTATTCCTCTGTTATCAAAGGCATTCCTTCTGCAAAATGCAAATGGTTTTCCTGATAATAGGTTGCTAATTGGTCTGCATAAGCTACACCAAGTGTGTGAAGGTGAAGTCTGTCGGTTTGTAGTAGCACAATATAAAGATATGGATTTAGTAATTAATTCTCTGTCCCTAAAGTACTTATTATTTTTTACTTAATAATTCATTGTATTTAGGCGTGTCTAATAACAATTTAATACTTTGTTCTATGTCCTTATCGGAATCTATTGCCAGTTCATACTGACTTTTATATCCATAATAGCGATAAAGAATGGCTTCACTAATGAGTCTTTTTACTTCTTCTTTATTGTCTAAGATTGTCTTTAACTTTTCGTCGTTTAAGATTTGCAAATAGGCTTTGGAAGCTCTTTTTATTCGTTCGTTGTTGCCGTCTGGATCGAGTGCTTCTTGAAAATTATCAAAAAGCTTTTGCCCAGGTAGCTCAAAATCGTAGTTTTTTTCTTTTAAATAAGCGATGAACAACTCAAAATAAACATCATCGAGTTTGAAGCCACGGGCAGGCTTTATGGTCTCGTGCGTATTGCGAAGGTTGTTGACAAAATCAAAGAACAACCAGCTTTGTGCCATTTTACTAAGCATAGTGTTTTTAGGTGCCAATTCTGTTTGTATGTCTGGTACAATTCCACTCCAATCATACAATTGTCTTCCATTGGGTGTCGTAAACCAAGCCTTCTTTTCTGGTTGGTAAATTTGAGGTTTTTCTCCCAAATAGTGATCGCTAAAATCCATCTTTTGGATGCATCTTCTGAGTGGTGTATAATAGCGAGAAGTGGTGAAATACATGCTGGTGCTGTCGCCTGTGTTCCAGGTGGTTTGAACCAATCCTTTGCCAAAAGTTTGCTGTCCAATAACTACGGCACGATCATAGTCTTGGAAAGCGCCTGCCAGTAATTCAGGTGCAGAAATGGTGCTGCCATTGACCAGAATGACCAACGGAATATTGGGGGCAATGGGTTCTTTTTCTGTTTTATAATCCTCAAAGTCCGATCCTCTTTTTTTCAAAGAATAAACGATAGAGCCTTTTGGTACAAACAAACTCATAATATCAATTGCTTGAAGGACACCACCGCCCGCATTGTTTCTAAAGTCTAAGATGATGCCTTCAAGGTTTTGCTGCGCTTTTAATTGGGTAATGGCAGAACGCATGGTATCGCCTGCATTTCCATAAAAGTGATTTAGTTTGAGATAGCCTATTGTTTTGGTTGCCATACCGACAAAAGGAACAGCAACATTGGGAATGTTTCCACGAACGATGGTTTTCTTGAATTTTCCAATAGCTGGGCGTTCTAAAAACAACTCGACTTCGGTA
>ENA-ORXT01003584-ORXT01003584.1-marine-metagenome-genome-assembly--contig:-NODE-3584-length-16955-cov-9.189892_pt1 | contig 16955 bp, 9 predicted proteins | sample MGYA00237868_ERZ511482 | MGnify/ENA metagenome assembly ERZ511482 | reverse complement strand
ATAAACATATTTGATTATTACGGATTTGAAAATGATAGCGTGTACTTCAGGTGGTACTATTACTATAATGCCCCATTACTTGAATCTACTATTTCCAAACCTGACTTGAGCCAAGCTGAATGCATTGTGGCGTCTAATCAAGTGGTCATGTACGCAATTGCAGAAACTTCAATTCCAGAAATATCATCAGAACAGATAACTAATTCAAATAGTGCTGCAGGTAATGGAGCCATATCGCTTATAACCACTAATGGATCAGGAGACTATGAGTACTTATGGAGTCATGGAGCATCTGGATCTACTGTAACTGACTTAGAACCTGGGGAATATACTGTAACTATAACTGACTTAGCTTTTTGTTCTTCTCCTATAATTGCAACATATACCGTAGATGGATTGTCTTCGACCGGTGACATTTCAATTGATGAGAACATGCTATCTATGTTCCCCAATCCATCTGAAGGACAGTTTTTTATAACTACGGATAAAAATTTAGGTCAAGTACAAATAACTATATATGCAATGAACGGCGAGGAGTTATATAATAAAACTGAAATTCTCAATAAGTCGTCAAACATTAGAATTGACCTCTCTGCTCCTGAAGGCCTTTATATATTAAAAGCATCAAATGGCGAAAGTTCAACTACTCTAAAATTTACAATAAATTAAAGGTATAAGAATATTTAGGAGCTACGCTTTCAAAGCATTTTTACGATGTTCGTGATGGAGTAGACTCATGTTAGATTTTAAAGAAAAGAATGTAGTGACCTTCATAATAGATGGTTACTGCATTCTCTTTATAATTATAAATAAAGATTTTGTTCAATTGTAAATACAAATCTTTATTTAGAGTTTATAGAGAAATGACAATATTTAGCTTATTATAGAACACGAGAATACATAACTACATCCCAACCAAAAACATTAAATTGATAAATCCTTTTACACGATTAATTATATTTTAGCCCTAAATTATATAACTCATGACTTCACACTCTAAGTATTATCTAATTCTAATCTTATTTATGGTTTGTCAACTTGCGTCGAGCCAACACCAATATCAACTCGAATTCACAAGTATAAGTCAAGTTGAGTTAAAGTCTGAATATAGTGTAATGAAGGCTCTTGGAGTACATCCTCAGAATTCACTATCATTACAATATAATCATACTGATGGGCTAAATATCAATCATAAAAGGTACAAGCAATCCATCGCGGGCTATCCTGTTGAAGGTGCTGTCATAGCCACTCACCAATACAAAGACGGAAAAACAACTGCGAATGGACATTGGCTCACAGATATGAATCCCGATATCCCAGCTTCTATTTTACCAGAGAATAATATATTTGGTATAATAAGAAAGGCATTCCCATCAAACAGAAAACTAAGCTGGGAAGTAAAAGATATAAATGATGAGTATCGTGTCGATATTTCTAAAGTTTGGTATAATGAGAACTATAGTAAAGATGGTAAAGATTATCTATTTTCTTACAAAGTAAAAACCTATATATCGGATCCTTTCGAGTCATATACTTTGTTCATAGATGCCCTTACTGGTCAGATATTATCTAAGCATTGTACTCATCATACTGCAAATGTCCCTGCAGTCGCCGAAGGATTGTACACTATGGGTCCCATCCAAATGACTGTAGACTCGATCAGTGAAAATGAATTCAAGATGATCAAGTATAATGATGAAGGTGAGGCTATCATCAGAACACGAGATGTCCTCAACAATTTTAAAATTATAGAATCAACTGATAACGAGTGGTTAGATAAGCCTGCTGTAGATTGTCACTGGGGCACTGAGGAGACATTAGGGTATCTTCAAACAGAGATAGAGAGAGACGGAATGGACGGCGAGGGTAGTGCTATAACCGTTAATGTACATGCTCAAGACCCAATGGGAGGTGGTCCGGTGGGCAATGCCTTCTATGTAAATGGAAGTATTAATATAGGGGATGGAAATGCTAGTAGCCCTATAAAAGTCCCAATGAGTAGCCTTGACATAATAGCTCATGAGATTTTCCATGGAGTAACAGAAAGTACAGCCAATTTGATATACAGTGGAGAGTCTGGTGCTATAAATGAATCTATGAGTGATATATTCGGGGTAACCGTAGTGGAACATACAACTGGTAATTATACTTGGGATATAGGTGCCCAATTAAATAGTGTCATGAGGCGAATGGATGACCCCAAATCATTAGAAATGCCTGCATTCTATGATGGAGAATTTTGGACAGGTGCCGCTGACGTTCACTATAATAGCTCTATAGGTAATCTATGGTATTATTATTTGGTAGAAGGTGGATCAGGTGTCACAGAAAATGGAGAAAAATTTAGCATCGAAGGAATCGGTTTTGAAAAAGCCGCTAATATAGCTTATAGAACGCTGAGCGAATACCTGGTAGAATCCTCTGATTATGAAGACTACTGCAACTTATCATTACAAGCTGCTAAGGATTTATATGGCGAATGCTCACCAGAAGTAGTTAGTGCATCCTCAGCTTGGTTTGCAGTCGGATTAGGTGAGATCATAAGAGGTGCTGATATTAGCTTAAGCAAGTTCGAAAATTTAGAGTCTGACTGTCAGTTAAATTCTGAAGAATTGATAGCTGTAGAGCTCGCTTACGAGTCTTGTGGGGATTTGCTTACAGAAGGTACAGAACTTACATTCGCTTACTCTATCAATGGCGGCAGTCCTATCACTGAGTTGTACACTATACCACAAACTATAGGTCCAAATGAGACACTCATATATACATATACACAAACAGCCGACCTGAGTAACGTGGGATTATATGAGATAAGAACTTGGGTAGATTATCATCCCGATGCTTACCCTGTCAATGATACGCTTCACATAAAAGTAGAGAATAGAATTTATCAAAATGAAGATATAAGATTGGTGGATATAATACATCCTAACCAATCTACAGTATGCGGTTTAACATCAGTAAATCCTACTGTGCAACTTCAATTCTTGGGATGTGACTCACTACCAAGCGGATCTATCATTAACGTCAAAGCTACATTGGATAATTCAGTGCTAGTGTCAGAATTTACACTTTCCAACGACCTCAATTATGAAGAAACTATAGAATTGACTCTAAATGGTGAATTACTAATAGACGACTATGGAGTCCACCAAATAAGTGTCGAGATATCTTATCTGGATGATCCAAACTTAGCAAACAATATTATAGAAAGTAATATAGAATTTATTGAATCAAAGGAACAGCCATTTATTTATCCATTTGACGATGCGAGTGAGTTATCATCACTTCACATTAGATTAGGTCCTGCAGTGGATCAAGATACATTGATAGACAGATTCGATGATAATAACGAAAGCCAGGCTCTTATGTTTACTGGGAGTGATGTCGTAGATCTAAGTACCAACGAGCTTTACATTGAGCTGGTAGAAAGTGAAGAAGAAATCTGGTCAAAAAATGTATCTCATGAAACCCGCACTTGTATGTGCATAAATGCCACAGAATGGGATGAGGCTTCCTTATCATTCGACCTATATATCCATCAGGTAGTAGGCCTCTGGAACTCACTCGGCATCAAAGACCCGTGGGCAGCTAATATGAGAGTCCTTATTAATGGCACGCCAATCACGGAGACTTACTCATATAATACTCAAAAACAGTTCGATAATCATATTGTTGATTTATCAGATTATGTAGGCACATCTTTCGAAGTTTGTTTCCAGTCTAAGTCGCTCATTGGAAGAAACCTATATGGGCTTATCCTTAGTGGTGATGATGCTCTTGGAGATCAGGTTATAATTGATAATATTAATGTTAGCGATGAGCCAATAACATCCAGTAATTATGAAGAAATTGACTACACAGGTATTTCTTATTATCCTAATCCGACTCATGACGAAATTAGTGTGTCACTATCGAGTAATTACAATGAAGATATTTATTTCGAAGTGATCAACACATTAGGAGAAGTCATTAAACGATACAAATACAATGTCACAACAGGCGACAATACAGTATCAATACCATTAGGTGAAATTAATCAGGGAATATACATTCTAACAACTCGAGCCCTTAAGAATAAGATGCATACAGCGACTAAGGTAGTTGTAAACTAACATACAATTATCAGCTGCTGAATTCAAGTTGCAAATGCAACTTGATTATTTTATTGACTCATTTTCTAATTTGGATTTATTTATTCAAATCGTTTTCTTTTTAACGGAAGGCTCTACCACTTTTTTTAACAATTCATCTTTTGATATTTAGAGATATAAGGATGCATCCGAAAATATCATCTTTAGCTTGTGGTCCTAATTCCTTCCTCCGCTTTAAATGACTGACTTCCATCCCGCAAAATTTCTTAGATAAATAATAAAATATAGTCTTTTTGATACCTAACTCTTGGCTGATGCCGTAAACTTTACGACCAGCTTCGTTTTAATTGATCTCCTTTAATATTTGGCTCTATGTGAATCTTGTAGTTTTCATACAACCTAAATTTATTGTTTTTTCTATTTTTAAGTTGTGCCATATTTGGGGAAATCTCAAATTTGAATTTTGATTTTTTCATTACAGCTTAATCTATCTTTATGTCTACTATACTGAGTAAGTCCATGGAAAAGATGCCTCACTGAACAGAAATTGCAGTAAGCTATATTATGATCTTTTTACTGATTTATTTTCACAAAACGTTTGGCCACATTATTTAACTGGAAAAAATATAATCCCGCTTCTAATTCGTTTAAGTCAATCATTAAAGCTTGGGAATTAGATTTTCCTTTTATAATCACTTGACCGATTTGATTGTAGATGGTCCATGTTATCTCCCTTTCGGCAAATGTAGTTTCTATACGAAGAAAATCTTTACTAGGATTGGGCATGAGTTGAAATCTTTGAATTTCTAAATCTTCAGTGCTTGATCCCATCGGAATTTCTGATACAAAGGTATTGAAAACCGTATTGGTCACAATCGCCGGATTAGAATCAAAGTAGATGTGTGCGGTGTTTTCTATTACTGTAAACTCATTTAGGTCTTCTAAAGTCTCAATGGAGAATTGAACATAGCCGTGACTCTCTGGTTCATTGGCGATGGAATCTATTAAGTTGATATCTTCGAAAGTAAAGGAAACCACATTTCTGTCCAACTTAATTTCAGTCACCGGATGAGATGCGTGAATGTATTCCAAGGTTGAAAAGTCAAGAAACTCACTGAGCGTATCGACAATCAAAATATCCTCTGCTGGAAAGTTTCCAGTGTTCTGAAATCGTATTTTATATTCTAAAGTATTGTCTTCGAAGAGGGTGTAGTTTTCTTCCTGAACACCAGCGGGAAAAACCTGCTTGTCGTTGGGGTCGTAGGCGCAGAGGAATACAACATCATAATCCTTCTGCTCCTCTATCGCGTTGCCATCAGCATTTTTATAACTAACCTTTCCCGTGAATTGAACTACATCTCCTGGGGTTAATCCCATGACAGATGGCGCGGTATAAGCAAGTGTAAAATATCTTGTTTCACCCGGAAGCATATCTTCCAGGGTAAATTCTATAAAACCATCGTTATCGGGGTCGGGAAAGTTGGAGGTCAATGTTCCAATTCCGCGGAATTCCAAATCTATATCCTGAGTGACTGTTCCAGTATTTCTGACAATTGCTGTCAGATCATATGCTCGATCACAGAGGAATAAATCATAGGCCAAACTGATATCCACATCGTAGACTTCTGCGGTCGGAACGATTCCGATTTCAATCTTATTCTGATTATCAACAGTAAGGTTATAAACATTGGTCGGCCCGGTTGTTTTCCAATTTTCTTCCGGAAGGTATTCTATCTGGCCGCTTGCATTTACATCAAAGAAATTGAAGACACCATTATTATGATTGGGAAGTACCTCATAAAAATCGTTTACTTTTAACTTCCCAATTGACAAACCTATCTCATCGACATCTCGAAGGTTGTCTTCATTCATGTCGTGAAAAACTAAAACCTGATTATTGCTACAAGATTCTAGAATATCATTGATAGAATTACATCCGGGAGAATTGTTTTCAATGATGACGGATGCAAAAGGTTGTTGCCAAACATGGAGGAAAATTGGAGTGGTATCTGTCGATAATTTATTGCAAATTGGAAGTATCGAACAGGTAGAAAGTAGTGGATTGTTTACAACATGTAAAAAGTGAATTACTCCATCAATGTTAGCTATTGGAAATAAAGTTTCAAGGGAGTCATTATTCCTGATAAATAATTCCGTCGCTTCAAAATCCACACCCAATGAATCTTGTGCAGGTTCCCCATTGATTGGGTTTAATCCAAATGTTTTTAAATTTCCAAGCGCGTTTATATTTTTTAAATGTGGTAAACCGATCAAACTTAGGCTTGCATCAATCTCATCTAAAGATTCTAGTCCATCTAAATTATGTACATTACAACTATAAATTTCTAAATTATTGACTTTCTTTAAATTAGTCAGGGCTTTAAAATTTTGAAGTTGTGGTAAACTAGTAAATCGGAATATGTCAGTAATGGTTTTGAGAGATTCTAATCCTTTCAATGATTTAAGAGACGGACAATCAGAAATACTAATTTCATCCATAGCTTTCAAGTCCTCAAGACCGGTGCAATCTTCTATAAATTCCAATCCTTGTATCCTTAAGGTTTGATCAAAGATGGAATCAGTAGAAAAATTAAGTCCTTCATAAGAAGTCAAACCTAGGTTTTGTAAATATGCCTGTCTTCCTATTTCAACATTTTCTAAAGCGGATAAGTCAGTGAGTTCTGATAGTCCATAAAGATCTAAGTCTCTGATTGTTTTAAGGGAAGTAAAAATTGGTATAGTTTTCATGAAATCACCTCCACGAAAAATAAGTCTTACGATCGACTCCACTTGGTCCAAATTTGAAAAAGGACCTTGCATATTTTTACCTCCAATTAACACGGATTCCATCTTAGGATTAAAGTTGATCCCTGCAATGCTCATTAAGGAATCGGATCCTAGGATACTAAACTCACGATCAACGTAGATGTCATATTCCGTGCCTAACGATTCAATATTCGAACTTGATAGGCTTAATTTTTTGACGGTGTCAACCTGACTTAAAATTTCATAAGCAGCGCCTGGCAGTTCGTAGGCATTTTGAGATTGTACAGTGATCATATTTTTACTCAAGCTGATGCTTCCTAGACTTGAGATTTTGCGGCTAGAAAACATAAATAAGGTACTGTCTATTTTGAATTTTACTTCATCATGAATATGACCAATATTGCAACTGTGCAGATTAAACTCTTGCACCCTCTGAAGATTTCGAAAAGCGTATAAGTCTGTAAGATTTGATGGGTAATTACCAGAGAATTTCAAGGCACCGCCGATAGACTCAATTATTGATAGTGGTTCCATCGATTGAATCAGGGTAGTGTCATATAGTATAAACTGCAGATCATGTTTGAAATCTTTACAGTTCGGAAATTCTATGGCAAATTGATCTATCTCCTCTTGGGTTTCGAGGGTTAGATTGTAGTCTGGGCACTGCGCTTGCAATGTGTTGAAAAGAAAAAAGAAAACTGCAATCGGGATGAGAGGTTTCAAAATTTTATTCAACATCATGAATTTTTAAAAGCTTGGAAAATTGTTTGCCTGTTCTACAACTCTACACACAAGATAACTATTCTATTTTTACAAATCGTTTCGTGATATTATTTAATTGAAAGAAATATAGACCAGCATTTAAATTACCTAAGTTTAATTCCTAAGCTTGAGTGTCAATTTCTCCTTGGTTGACCACTTGTCCTAATTGGTTATAGATTATCTAAGTTTGGCCCCTTTCGGCAAATGCAGTCTCAATGTGGATGAAATCCTTACTGGGATCTGGCATCAACTTAGAGTTTGATTTTTCAAGATCGTTTGTATTTGACCCCATCGGTATCTCCGAGACAAATATATTAAACACCGCATTAGTCACAATCGCAGGATTGGTATCGAAATAGATGTGGGCAGTATTTTCAATCTCCGTAAATTCCTTAAGATCTTCAAACGTCTTAATCGAGAATTGCACGAAGCCACGACTCTCTGGTTCATTAGCAATGAAGTCGGAGAGAAATATATTTTCAAATCTAAACCCCACGACATTTCTATCCAGCTTTATTTCTGAAACTGGATGTGAGGCGTGAATAAATTTCAAGGTGGAAAGGTCTAAAAACTCATTGAGCGTATCTACAATTACAATGTCTTCCGCTGGAAAATTTCCAGTGTTCTGAAACCTGATTTTATACTCTAAAGTCTTGTCTTCAAAGAGGGTATAGTTTTCCTCTTGCACACCGGCTGGAAAAACCTGCTTGTCCCTCGGGTCGTAAGCACAGAGGAAAATGAGCTTGTAGTCTTTTTGCTTCTCTTGAATATTCCCATTTTCATCATCGAAACTCACTTTTGCAGAGAGCGTGATTACATCACCAGGCATTACTTCTGTGACATCGGGGGCGGTGTTCAAAAGAAAGGTTTTTCGGATTTCACCTGGTTTTAAATTGACAAGTTCATATTCTACAAAACCATCGGCGTTAACCATTTGGATTGTGGAATTTAAAACACCACTTCCTTTAACTGCCAGATCGACATTTTTATAGGTGGTCCCGGAATTTTCAACAATGGCAGTTAAAACATATGTCTGGTCGCAGATGATTGCATCAAAGGCAAAGCTCACATCCACGTCATGAATTTCTTCGGTAGGAGCTATTCCAATTTCAAAGTGGTTAAAGATATCCGAACTTAAATTGTAAACTGCGGTTGGTCCTGCGATTTCCCAATGGTCTTCTGGTATATATTCTATGAAAGCATTTTCTCCTGCATCAAAAAAAATGAATTTCCCGTTACTATTGTTAGAAAGAATTTCATAGTTATCGTTGATGTTTAATTTGCCAATAGGCAGACCTTTCTCATCTTCATCTAATAGGTTGTTTAAATTTAAATCGTGGAAAACGAGCACTTGATTACTGCGACAAGCATCAAGAACTTCCTCCCTAGAATTACATCCAGGAGCATTGTTGAAGATGTTTACTTCAGTCATTGGATTTGAGAGTACCTGACAAATAGGTGCAATGGAGCAGACAGACAGCATTTCATTATCTTCGATGGTCAATGAATTGATAATGGCATTAATATTAGATAAGGGAAACAAAGTAAAAAGGGAGTCGTTGCCAGCAATGGTAAGTGTACGTATTAAGGGTACGACATTTGGTGGATTTAAACCAAAGGAGTTTAAGTTTTGAAATACATCAATATTTTTTAAATGTTTATTGTCTTCAATAATAAGTCTCAAATTAATTTCCTCCAATGCACTTAGACCTTCTAAATTATTTACACCAGTATTTCTTATTTGTAGTGTGTTTATTTTTGTTAGTTGGGTCAGTTAATTTATATTCTTAAGAGAAGGAAGGTCACTTAACTCTATTATGTTATCAACTTCTTTTAAGAATTCTAAACCTATAAGTGAATTTAAGGAAGAACAATCTCTGACCAATATAATTCCTGCTTTTTCGATGGCTGGAATACCTGAAAAATTTTCAAGATTGGGTAACCTTATAAAGGCTAATAAGAAGTCTGAATCTGAATTTAAATCTAGATTTAAACCATCTAAAGAATTTATGTTTAGATCTGCTAGGTCTAATTGTCTTGCTACTTCTATGTTTGAAATTCTAGATAAATCCGATAGGTCTGCTATGTTATTTAATTCAAGATAGTTTACTTTTCTTAATAAAGGGATGGGTGGTAAGTCCGTTATAAAATCATTACCACTAAATCGAAAGGTTTCACTTTCCGTTATATTTTCAAAATTATCAATGGGTCCCTTTATATTTTCGCAATTAAATACGTTTACCATTTTCATTTGATCGTTAAAGCTTATTCCTTCAATGCTTTCTAAATTTGAGCAGCTAGAAACTCTAAATTCTGAAGTCACTTTAATTTGAAAATTTTGATCTAAAGTTCTTAGGGTCGATTGACCTATATCTAGTTTCTCTGTTGTCTCAACTTCTTTTAAAATATCAAATGACGATTCATTAAGCTGGGTGCCTTGAAAGAATCGAACGGAACTCATATTTGTACTTAATCTTATACCACCTAAGTCTGTTAATTTTTTGCAATCGAAAAGATCGATATTGGAGTCAATTTGGAAATTGACCTCTTCATTTATTAGTTCTAAATCTGTAAATTTTAGATTAAATATTTTGACTGATTCTAAATTCCTGAAGCTGTTTAAATCCTATAAATCTTCTTGGACATCTCCTTATAAAATTAGAGCTCCATCTATAGTTATACGGGTGGTGAGCCCTTCCAAATTTTGAAATGCACTTGAAGTTGAGGGCCTTATTTTTACCTCATGATTCAGCTCAGTACAATTCGGAAAGTCTATCAGAAATTGGTCAAGCTCTTGTTGTTTTGTTAAAACAAGATCAAAGTAAGGGCATTGCGCCTAAATGGAATGAATTTGGACGATACAAAATAAAAGGGACAGTATAGATCTTAAAAAATGGTTCGGCAAGCTGAAAGTTTATTGATCCTAACATACAAAAAGTGTTCATAGGATTTAAATTTACTACTTCATATGATAGATCTTTCATTTGCTGACAAGCTGTAACTTATCAGTAATTACCTTAGTCACCTCTGGCAAGTACCTATACTTATTGAAATATTTTGTTTGAATGACAACACACTAAAAATTAAATAGAGGCTTTTAGGAACTTCGATTTTTAGTTATTGTCTTCTTTTACATTTCAAGTAAATTAATTATTAATCTTGCTCAAAAAAATCTTCTAATTTGTTTGAGAGAGATTCTGTAATAAACTGTAACTTGTCATAGAATTTAGCCCATCAATATATTTAGCCTTGGAAACTTACCCTATTCTCGAAACTTTTGATCCTGTTACTCAATTTGATCTGATTTTTAATGCGATACCTGATCTCGTTTTCTGGAAGGATAGACGCCTGAATATTTTGGGTGGAAATAAAGCCTTCAGTGACTTCGTTGGAAAGGATTTTATAGGGAAGAAAATACCAGAATTTATCAACCCGACGGATTCAATCATTTTAGAGCAGAGCGACATGCGGGTCATGGGCACAAGTGAAACCCTTGAACATATTATTAACATTGAAGATCCTAAAAAGGAGATGAGATGGTTCAGTGTCAAGAAATCTCCATTATTGTGTACCCTGCGTGGTTGCATAGGAGTCTTAGTCATTATGTCTGATATTACTGAGCAAAAAAAATCTGAGGAGGCACAAGAAATATTGCTAAATGAAGTAAAAAAGACAAATGAAGAACTCCGTTATGTAAAGGCGCAATTATTGAATGCTCAAGAAAATGAACGAAAGAAAATATCTGCGGAATTACATGATGACCTTGGGCAACATTTCACCTTGCTAAAATATGCCTTGCATAAGGAAAAGGTCAATGAAGAAACTAGTATTTTGCTTGACGAGGGCATAGAGCGCATACGACTGTTGTCAAGAAATATCAGTCCCAAATATCTACAGAATAATAATCTTTCAACACTGACAGAGACCCTCATCAGACGTCTTAATAATGTATTGTCTGGGATAGTTTTTGAATTTATTTTTCCTGAGAATATTTCAATTTTAGATGATCAGGTAAAATTACATTTCTTTAGGATAATTCAAGAATGCTGCAACAATGTTATAAAACATTCCAATGGTACGAGTTGCAAGATTCTTATCGAAAATCAAGAGGGCCTTTGTCTTCGCATAAAAGATAACGGAGACCCTTACAGCTTTGAAGAAGAATCTAAGAAGGATGGTTCGTTTGGATTATTGACCATCATGGAGCGTGTAAAAGGCTTGGAAGGAACCATCACCTACTTAGCCAAAGGTCCATCGGACTACAATACCTTGGAAATCAAGTTGGCTAAATAAATACTGCTAATATGTTTAGTAGAAATCTTTTGATAGTATTGATAATTTTAATTGCTTTTTGTGCATATTCTGTGTTCAAAATCTTTTTGGATATCAAGCGCAAGAAAGAATGTCCAGATGAAAAAGATTTGAGAAATACAGTTTTGGGATTGTCCGCAAGGAGAGGTGCTGACCCAGAAGGAATAATTTCTCATCTAGGAATTTGTCAAAAGTGTAGAGACAAGGTATCAGAATTTAATAGTGCCTCATAACAAGAAATAGGTTTTAAGTCTTCGCTTCAGAATTGAATTTATCGTCGACATATTTTTGATATCTAAAAAGTTTAAAAATCATTCCCCCGATGATTAAATAACTCGCCTTATGAATGTCTTGGAAATAACTAATCAAGCCGATTCCCACCACCACACTTATAAGTAAAAGAAATAGCGCTAGAGATTTTTTTATAGAAGGATTCAACCATTTTTGCGGAAGCAGTAAAAGTAAATACAAGGGATTTAACCATAGAAGATTCCAGTTATTTTTGGTTGCATCATGATCTGTTCCAAACCACATAAATAGCAAGATCAATCCTCCAATGCCTAATAGAAAAAACCAAATCTTATCATACACTTGAATCCAAGTTTTATTCTCTGCTTTGGTCAGAAAGTAAATAAGTAGACCTAGCTCAAAAGCAAAAAAGATAGAGAATACTAACCAGGGGGTCAGATAATTATTTTTATTAGTGTTCTGTTCCTTAATGAAATCGATCATCAATTTTTCATCCTTGACAAGTGGCTTGCCATCGATGAAAGTTTTGGCGTAATAATCGTGAACATAAATTGGTAAGAAAAATTGTTCACTTTGACTTGCCTTTCGGTCGGCGATGGACCCGATGATTAAATCAATTCCAAAATCTGTCCAAGGCATTTTAGTCAAATGTTCATCCAACATTTGCCGAAAGGTTATTTCTTTGACCTCAGAAGGATATTGCAGGCCACTAAAAATGATCTCGAATTTATCTTTTACAATCGTACTGCAATTATAGAAAAAGAAGTCATATAAATACTCCCGATTTTCTGGTTTATAATTTTCTAATAAGAAATTATATACCGCCTCTTTTTGTACTTGGTCAAGATTTAATATTTGTTGGTAAACCGTTCTTTTCTGTGCTGTATATTGTCTTACAAACCGATCCATATCTTGTGCCCCCATGCTGTACATCAATTTCCCTCGAAGAAACTTTGTCATGAAATTTGGGTCGTTGAAATCAAACAAACCGTAGTGAAAGGCATAGTCGATTCCCTGAGCAACATCCTTCACACGAATAGCCGTGTGACCAAAGGTAGAGTAGGCTTCATCTCCTGGGCTACAAGTAAGTAGGCTTATTTCAGAATTTGCTGATAGGGTTTTTTGGGCGTCAAGCGCAAATGAAAATAACAGACAAAAAGAAAAGAATATTGATCTACAATAAATCATATATTAAATGTAAGAATTCTATTTAACATAAGATCACCCTGCTGGGGTCATGAATGATATCTAACATAAGAAGACCCGCTAGGGAAATGAATGATGCGATTGGTCAAATAAGATTAGCTTATTGATAACGATATAATCTATATGCATTGATATTATAAATTGCAAAATATTATTAAAATGGGCGACCCCTCTGAGGTCGTAATATTGTCTTGTTGAAAATGGCTAACATAAGAGGACCCCGCTGGTGTCATGATGGTTAGCTTGGTTCATTTGAATATCTGACCGTAGGGTGGTCATTGCACGTTAGCGACCACAGAGCGGTCATCGAAGGTTAGCCCTTGTGAGGCATTTTAAATTCCGACCACAGCGTGGTCGCCCCATTATTCGTCAATCCAATTTCTGTTTGGACTTATATTCACATTCTTTTTTACAGCTACCGTAGAGGTTTAGGTTGTGATGAGTAATTTTAAATTCAAGCAATTCACCCATCATTGTTTTTATTTGTTGAATTCGTGGATCGCAAAATTCAAGGACCTTACCGCAGTCCACGCAGATGAGGTGATCGTGCTGTTTGTAACCATAAGACTTTTCATACTTTGTAATGTTGGCTCCAAATTGAATTTTATCAACCAAGTCGCAATTTACTAAAACTTCTAAGGTGTTATAAACCGTTGCTCTGGATACCCGATAATTTTGATTCTTCATATGGATATACAAAGCCTCCGCATCGAAGTGATCATTTTGCTTGTAGATTTCTTCAAGAATGGCAAATCGTTCTGGGGTCTTTCTATATTTATTCTTCTCAAGAAAGACCGTGAAAATTGTTTTCACCTCATCCAGAAGCTTAGAGGACGTATCTACTTTCTCTTGAGACATAATTTATTTTTCTATTCTTTTAACACTTTGAACGCCATCAAGTTTCTCAATGGCATGTACTGCCTTATTTAATTGATTCTTATTCGTCACAAAAGTGCTTATTTTTCCTTCAAAGTAACCTTCTTTTCCTTCGATTGAAAACGAACGGATATTTAATCCCAATTCTGTAGAAATTTCATTGGTAATCAATTGAATAACACCGACACCAGAATCTATTCCTGTAATCAAAAGATCCACAGCAAAATTATATGACATGTTATTCTGCCATTCTGCCTTCAAAACGCGGTATCCAAAATTTGCCATCAAGTGGGTGGCATTTTTACAGACCGTTCGATGAATTTTCATGCCAGTGTTAGAAGTAAGGTAGGCAAAAATATCATCGCCCTGTACAGGCTTACAACACTTGGCTAGCTCATAAGCCATGTCGTCTGCAGATTCTTCATTGATCAGAATACCACCTTCCTTTACCTTCGGTTGTCTCTGTGGCTTTTCTACTTTTGGAACTTCAGGAACGGCATTAAGTTCTTCCTCCGTCGGTGCAAGAACTAATTTTCCTTTTTCAACATTGAATACTTTAAGATCACTAATCTTTAAGTTTTCTTGAGAGAAAGCAAAGTATAGATCCGGTCTGTTGCTGAATCCAAAATGCTTCACTAATAAATCAATACTCTCATCAAAATCAACCTTCAGATTTTTCAGTTTTCGCTGCAATGATTCTTTACCAATCTGCCCGAGCTTTCTCTTTTCTTCTTTCATCGCCGAGCGGATTTTCGCTCTGGCTTTTCCAGTCACAACCATCTTTAACCAATCTTCTTTTGGCTTTTGATTTTTATTGGTTGTTACTTGTAATTGGTCTCCATTATTGAGTTTGTAACCCATGGGTACCAATTTATTATTAACCTTTATGGCTGTTGCTCGATAACCAACATCTGAATGAATGTCGAAAGCAAAATCTAGTGCTGTTGCTCCTTTCGGAAGAATACGCATATCTCCTTTTGGAGTGTAGACGTAAATCTCTTCATTGAAAAGATTGGTTTTAAAATCATTTAAAAACTCTAGCGCATCGGATGTGTTGTCTTCAAGGATGTCGCGAATCGAGTCCAACCATCGATCGAAAATATTGGCATTTCCATTGCCCTTCGCATTGACTTCTTTGTATTTCCAGTGGGCTGCAAATCCTCTTTCTGCAATGTCATCCATCCGTTCTGTCCGGATTTGAACCTCAACATATCTACCCCCCAGTCCTATGACAGTAGTATGTAGTGATTCATAGCCGTTTCCTTTTGGAGTGGTTACCCAGTCTTTTAATCTTTCGGGGATCGGTTTATAAAAATCAGTGATAATACTATAAACATTCCAGCAGGATGTTTTTTCTTTTTCAACGGGCACATCCAAAATAATTCGGACGGCAAATAGGTCATAGATTTCTTCAAAACTGACCCCTTTCTTTTTTATCTTATTGTAGATAGAATAAATGGCCTTTGGCCGCCCAATGACTCTATATTTAATCCCAAGTTCATCCAGTTGCTGATGCAGAGGTTTAATAAATTCCGAAATATATTTCTGTCTTTCATCTTCTGAACCTGCGAGCTTCTCAGCAATTTCATTATAGCTATCAGGCTCATTGATCTTCATTATAATGTCCTGAAATTCAGTTTTTACACCGTAAAGACCCAGTCGATGTGCCAAGGGAGCATATATGTAAGAAGTTTCAGCGGCAATTTTTAGCTGTTTATGCCGGGGCATAAAACTGATGGTCCTCAGATTATGGATTCTATCGGCCATTTTTATCAATACCACACGGACATCTTGGGTCAGGGTAGAGATTACCTTTTTGAAATTTTCTGCTTGAGGACTTTCTACATTGTAGAGACCATCCAACTTTGTAAGGCCATTGACAATGAGGGCGATTTTGGGTGTAAAATATTTTTCAATGTCCTCTAATCCAAAATCAGTGTCTTCAACGACATCATGTAATAAGGCTGAAATAACAGCCGTAGGGCCCAATCCTATTTCCTCAAAGCATATTCTAGCCACCTCAATAGGGTGGAGGATGTATGGTTCGCCAGATTTCCTTCGCTGGGTCCAGTGTCCCTTTAAGGCAATATCATAGGCTTTTTGCAGATAAGCTTCATCATCGCCTTTTAATCTAGGGCGCACAATCTCATGCAAATTGTCAAAAGCTTTTTTGACAACCACTAATTCTTGTTCGTCTATCGGTTTCCTAGCCATACATAAATGAAATATTCACCAAAAATACGGACATTTAATGAAGGATACTATACATTTTGTAAGGATCATTTGCCTCAAGGGCAAATAGATTTCAATTATAAAAAGGACTTGTAGGATCGCAAAAAGAGATTATATTTGCAGCTCTTTGAAAGTTTGGGCGGGTATGATGGAATTGGTAGACATGCTAGACTTAGGATCTAGTGCTTAACGGCGTGGGGGTTCGACTCCCTCTACCCGCACATTTTTCAAACACATCTTCTACCTCACAATTATGAATATAGATTTTAATAAGAATGACTCCCAAGTCGGGACTCTAACTGTCAATATCGCTAAGTCCGATTACATCGATCAATTTGATGAAGAAATCAGAAAACAGCGAAAAAATGCCCATCTCAAAGGATTCAGAAAAGGTAAAACACCCGTGGGTTATGTCAAAAAGCTCTACGGAGATCAAGTTTTGGCCAATCTAGTGAATGA
>ENA-ORXT01003583-ORXT01003583.1-marine-metagenome-genome-assembly--contig:-NODE-3583-length-16958-cov-4.577454_pt1 | contig 16958 bp, 18 predicted proteins | sample MGYA00237868_ERZ511482 | MGnify/ENA metagenome assembly ERZ511482 | reverse complement strand
GAACCTCGAATCGAGCGAGCTGGTCGGCATCAAGGTCGGCCCGACGCTGCAGTTCGGCTGGGCAATCGCTGCCGCAGTCGGCACGCTCGGCGTGTGCGTCTTCGTCGCCTCGCCGTTCCGTCAGCTCGAGCCACAGGTGATGGTCACGGGCCTCATCTTCGCCGTGTCCGCCGCAGCGCTGGGCGGTCTCGACAGTCTCGGCGGTGCGATCCTCGGCGGCCTCGCCATCGGGCTGGTCCAATCGATCGCGGTGCCGTACCTCGGCATCCCGAGCGAGCTGAGCCTCTTGGCCGCTGTCGTAGTGCTGTTGCTGGTGCTCGTCTTCAAGCCGTCCGGACTGTTCGGTACCCCACAGGTCGAACGAGTCTGAGGAGCAGAATCACATGGCAACTTCACCGAAATTCCTCTTCACGCAAGGCACGTCGCAGTACCGCACATACAAGCTCCTCGGTTTCGGGGTGCTCGCGCTGCTGCTGCTGATCGTTGCGTTCGCCTACAACGACACGGGGTCGCTGACCCTGCTCGACAACGATTACAAGCTCAGCCTCACCCGAGTCACCAAGTCCATCGCGTTCATGATCGCGATCCTCGGCCTCCAGGTGGTCGCCGGGTTCACCGGTCAGCTGTCGCTCGGCCAGGGCTTCTTCTTCGGCATGGGTGCGTACGTCTCTGCGTGGCTCGTCGCTGATCACAACTGGGGTTTCTTCACGACGCTGATCGTCGTCGTCCCGGCGTGCTTCCTGTTCGGGTTGCTGTTCGGCATCCCGGCGCTGCGCATCAAGGGTTTGTACCTCGCTCTCGTGACGCTCGGGCTGGCGGCGGTGTTCCCGTCGTTGATCCTGCTCGACAAGCTCGAGCCGTACACGGGCGGTGCTGCGGGTAAGCAGGTGGGTTACAAGTTCGTGCCACCGGGTTGGCTGCCGCTCGATGGCATCGTCGACGCGTTGCACAAGATTCCGCTCGTGGGCCGCTACTTCGGCGAAGGTTCGGGCCTGTCCGACAAGGAAGAGGCACGCGTGTGGACCTTCTTCGTGATGGTGCTCCTCGCAGTCGTCTGCTTCAAGATGGTCAGCAACCTGGTCAAGAGCCGCCCCGGCCGAGCCATCAGAGCCATTCGCGACAACGAGACATCGGCCGCGGTCAACGGAATGAGCTTGAGTTTCCACAAGACGATGTCGTTCGGTGTCGCATCGGCGCTCGGTGGCGTCGGTGGCATGGTCTATGTCGCCGAACTCGGTATCGCGTCGCCGGGTGACTTCACGCAGCTGATCTCCATCCTCTTCATCGTCGGCATGGTCGTCGGCGGCGTCGGCACGTTGTCCGGTGCAGTCATCGGCGGCCTCGTGATCGCCTTCGTTCCCGACTGGGCGTCGTCGACGCAGAACCTGCCGGGTGTGCCCGAACGGTGGTTGCAGGGTCCGACCGGCGGCTTCATCCTGGGTGTCGGGCTGATCGTGCTCACCTTCGTGCTGCCGGGCGGCATCATCGCCGGCGTGCGCCAGATCAGGGCGAAGTTCGTGCGAGTCATTCCGCAACGGCCGCAGCTGATGTCCGGACCGACCACCTCGGAACAGTCCTGAAAGGCTACGGTCACGGCAACAACAATTTTCAAGATCTCGGTGCCGTAGGGGGAGCCGCTGGTTCGACACCCGTCGTGCCGCGATTTCTGAGCGCCACCGCAGAACCGCCGAGTCATCGGCATCAACCACACCAATAAGGGGAGAATATGCGCACATCACGTATCAAGCGTTCTGTCGCTGGAGTCATGGCCGCCGGCCTGATCTTCGCGGCATGCGGCAGCGACGACGCAGCAGAAGTCGAAGACGCAGCAGACGAAGTCGAAGACGCCGCAGAAGATGCTGGCGAAGAAGTCGAAGACGCAGCAGAAGATGCTGGCGACGAAGTCGAAGACGCAGCGGAAGACGCTGGCGAAGAAGTCGAAGACGCCGCTCCGAGTGGCGAAGGCCTGGCCATGGAAGGCGACGTCGAAATCGCCGCTGGCACGACGCTGACCCTCGACGAGTGCCCCGACACCTGGGACCCGATGCGCGGCGTCGACGGTGACGAGATCCGTATCGGCCAGTCGCTCCCGCAGTCGGGCGCGCTCGCTGCGTTCGGCGCCATCGGTGAGGGCATGTCGGCGTACTTCGACTATGTCAACGCGACGGATCCGATCGACGGCAAGGACCTGGTCCTCATCGCCAAGGACGACGGCTACGAAGCCGGCCGTACGGTTGCGAACCTCGAAGAGATGATCGACTCCGACGACATCTTCGCATTCGCCCACATCATCGGTACGCCGAACAACTTCGCAGCTCGCCCGATCACTGACGAGGCCTGCGTTCCGCAGCTCTTCAACTCGTCGGGCTTCCCGTTCTGGGGCGATCCCGGCAACTTCCCGTGGACGGTCGGCAACATCTTGAACTACGTCACCGAGACGGAGATCTGGTGCACCGACATCAAGGCCAACATCGGCGAAGACGCCACCGTTGCTGCCCTGATCATGAACAACGACTTCGGTAAGACCTACCAGCAGACGTTGAACGAGTCCGAAGCTTGCGCTGGCCTCGACATCGTCTCCGAGCAGGTCCACGACCCGGCAGGCGCCGACGTCACCAACGAGATGACCACGTTGATCGCCACTGACGCCGACGTGTTCCTCGCAGGCACGACCTCGAAGTTCTGCTCGCAGTCGACGGCAGTGCTCGCCGGCTCCGAGTGGCGCCCGACGACCTACATGTCCTACACGTGTAACAACCTGTCGTCGTTCTTCACCCCGGTCGAAGATGCTGTTGCAACACTGTCAGCCGACGGTGCCGGTCCGATCATGGCCAACTCGAACAAGATCTGTGGTGACCCGGCATACGCCGACGATCCCGCGATCATCCAGATCGAAGAGATCCTGGCCGAGTACGCCGACGTGACCTGCGCAGACGGTTCGTACTCGACGGGTGTCCTCTACGGACAGTTCCTCGAAGACGTGCTTCGCTCGGCTTCAGAACTGCCCGGCGGTCTCAACCGTGTCAACCTGATGGCAGCAGTCTGGAACGCTGACACGACGAACGACAGCCTGCTCGGTGGCACGCTGAAGCTCGACGGCGTGAACGATGCCTACTGGACCGAAGCAGCACAGCTGCAGCAGGTGTCGATCGTCGACGGAGCACTGGCATTCGTGCCGACCAGCGACCTGGTCGACTTCGAAGGTGTCGGTGGCGCCTACGAAGGCTGATCCATCAACACCGATGGACCACTGCTGATCTGATCAGCTGAAAACGCTGAGAGCCGGCCGACCCAGTTCGCTGGGGAGGCCGGCTCTTGCCGTTTTCGTGCCTGCCCGTCCAGAGATGAGCGGGAGAATTAGACGATGTTCAGCCGCCGAGGTCGGTGCATTCGATCAGCTCGGTGGCGAGCTCCATCGAACGCGCATCGTCGCCGTTCTCGGACAGTGCCGTGATCTCATCGTCGCTGTAACCCTCGAACACAGCGTCGATGCAATCGCCGTCGACAGTGCCGCCGATCTCTTCCATGTCGGAGATGAACTGGTCGCGAGTGCCGTCGCGGTCGACGCCGCCACAGGCGGACAGAGTGAGCGCGCCAATGGCGAAGACGGCGGTGAGCGTGGATTTCATGAGGTTTCCCCTTGTGGTTCGGTTCTTCGTCTGAGTGACGAAGCGGTTCGATGTTCTTCTGCATGCTGGCAGACCACCGTCAACCGGATCGGGAATTACCCATCACTCCTGGTCATGTAGATGCTCAGGGACGACGTGAGACATTGACGGTGAATTCGTTCTCGGCGTCGATCTCGTTGTCGAACTCCCAGACAGCGCCGGCTGCATCGATTGCCTGGCAGGCGAAACGCGTGCCGATCTGTTGATCGATCGGCTGATCGCAGTTGACGCTGGAGAACTCGGCGCCGACCTCCGGAGCGACCTCGTCGGAGATGAAGGTCTCGGCATCGGACTTGAAGTCAGCGGTCGACGTGAAACACCCGGCCAAGCCGACGACAGCGACAGCAACGGCGACCGCTCGGCGGGTGCGGCCGGCGCCGGAGGTGCGGCGGGAGGGAGACGAAATGAACATTCCGGTCACGCTACTGCGAGAGCTTCCTGTCGTCGCTGACGTCGCGTCGACCGGATGCGGTCAGTCATGACGACCACGAGTGCAACCCACACGAAACTGAAACCGATCAGTCGCTGGAGCGGCATCGACTCACCGAACAGTGCCCAGCCCAATCCGAAGTTGATGACCGGAACCAGGAGGTTCAACGGGCCCAGCAACGTGAATGGGATCGATCGCGCCGCCGAGGCGAACAACATCAGCGGGATCGCTGTGATCAGCCCCGTGCCCAGGAGGAACCCCCATTCGACACCGGTTCCGATGTCGACAGCACTCCCGGTGCGCAGTGACAACGCAGCGGTCAGAACGAGCGCCGGGACGAAGAGCACGAGGGTCTCACCGGTCAGGCTGTCGATCGCGCCGAGGCCGATGTTGCGCTTGCTCAGCGCATAGGCGCTCCAGGTGGCGGCGAGGATCAGCGCGACCCATGGCGGGCGGCCTGCACTGACCGTGAGGATGATGACGGCGATCGATGCGCAGCCGAAGGCCACCCGCTGGGCGTTGTTGGCCCGCTCACCGAGCACGAAGACACCGATTGCCATGGTCGCCAGCGGCGCAATGAAGTAGCCGAGCGCGGTCTCGATCACCCGATCGTTGACGACGGCCCAGACGTAGCTGCCCCAGTTCGCAGTGAGCAGCAGCGCCGCCACGATCAGCCGGCCGACAGTGGTCCGGGAACGAAATGCCGCGACGATGGTCGCCCAGGTGCCGCGAGCGGTTGTGATGATCACCATCACGAAGGCCGCCGTCACCATCCTCCAACCGATCAACTCGAGGGCATCGAACGCGGAAAGCTGCTTCCAGTAGATGGTCAACAGACCCCAGATGAGGTAGGCAGCGATGCCGACCCGCACTCCGTTGCGCTCTCGAACATCGACCACCGCTCCACCGTATTGCCGACACAACCGATCCGCCCGCCCCGGCCCTGGCTCCTCGTCAACGCTCGTCCAACATCTTTCGGGTCAGCGCGCCGCACTGCCGCTCGTGGGTGGCGCGTCGCGGTGAATTACGGTGAGGGACGTGGCACGGGTGCAGGTGACGAAGTTCGGAGCAGTGTCGGTGCGGGTCTCCGACGACCCTGCCGGCGATGTGGCTCGATCGCTCGCGGTTCGTCTGCGCGCCGCGATCCGGCGTCGGGGATCAGCGTCATTGGCGGTGAGTGGCGGATCGACGGCCCCGTCGATGCTCGCTGCGCTGGTGCACGAGGACTTGGACTGGAATCGACTGACCACCTGGCAGGTGGATGAGCGTGTTGCGCCGGATGGTCACGCCGATCGCAATGCCTCGCAACTGTGGTTCCTGCCGAGCAGAACCGAACTGATGCCCGTCGCCGGTGACGATCTCGCCATGGCAGCAACGCGGTACGCCGACTCGCTGCCTGACCGATTCGATGCGGTGCACCTCGGACTGGGTGGCGATGGACACACAGCGTCGTGGCCGCCGGCGCCGCACCCGGATTCGGTCGTGGTCAGCAGCGCGAACGACGTCGCCATGGTCGGCGACTTCAACGGGCGAGGCCGGATGACGTTGACTCCTGCTCCGATCAATCACGCCCGCAGTCGCCTGATTCTGACCGCAGGAAAGGCCAAGGCCGACATGGTCCGGCGGTGGCTCGATCGCGACCGGTCGATTCCGGTGAGTCACGTGCGACGGTCCTCGACCACGTTGTTCCTCGATGCCGCTGCAGCATCCAAGCTCTCGCTCTGAACTTCCCGCTCCAAGCCGTCGATCCAGAAGGAACGGTGTCGCTTTAGGGTGTACAGCGATGGAAATCTCTGACCTCTCCACGCTGCTGCCGCCGCCACACCTCCGCACGCTCTTCGCCGATGACCCCGGCCGGGCCGAACGGTTCACGCACGACCTGGCCGATATGCGCGTCGACCTCTCGAAGCAACGCATCACGACCGACGTGATGGCGGCGCTCCTCGAACTCGCAGCGACGTGCGGTGTCGAAGCGCGTCGCGACGCAATGTTCGCTGGGGAGCGGATCAATGTCGCCGAAGACCGAGCAGTCGGTCACGTCGCGCTGCGGATGCCGCAGGGAAGCGCGTTCGAGATCGACGGCGCCGACGTGGTTCCCGACGTGCATGCAGTCCTCGACTCGATGGGTGAGTTCGCTGACCGGATCCGAGGCGACGATCAGATCACCCACGTCGTCAACATCGGCATCGGTGGTTCCGACCTCGGTCCCGCAATGGCATACCAAGCGCTCGACGCATACCGTCATCCGCGCCTGCGCTGTTCCTATGTCTCGAACATCGACGGCGCCGACATCGCGGCGGTCCTCGCCGACTCCGACCCGGCATCCACGCTGTTCATCGTCGCCTCGAAGACCTTCGGGACCATCGAGACATTGACCAACGCACGAACGGCGCGCCGATGGCTTGTCGATGCACTCGGCGAGCAGGCCGTTGCCGAGCACTTCGTCGCCGTGTCGACCAACGCGGAACGCGTGGTCGACTTCGGAATCGATGCAGACAACAACATGTTCGGCTTCTGGGACTGGGTCGGCGGGCGGTACTCGGTCGACTCGGCAATCGGGTTGTCGCTCATGCTCTCGATCGGCCCAGATTCCTTCCGCCAGTTCCTCGCAGGCTTCCACGCCGTCGACGAGCACTTCCGAACGACGCCGCTGGCCGACAACGTCCCGGTGCTCCTTGCGCTTGTCGGGGTGTGGAACGCCAACGGGCTGGGCCACGACACCAAGGCGGTGCTGCCCTATGCCGACGAACTGGCCCGCTTTCCGGCCTACTTGCAACAGCTCGACATGGAGTCGAACGGCAAGTCGGTCGATCTCGAGGGCCGTCCCGTCGATCACGACACCGGCCCGATCGTGTGGGGCGAACCCGGCACGAACGGCCAGCACGCCTTCTACCAGTTGATTCATCAGGGCACGCGCGTCGTACCGGTCGACTTCATCGGGTTCGCGCGGCCGCATCATCCGTTCCAGGAACATCACGATCTGCTGATGGCCAACTTGATCGCTCAGTCCGAAGCGCTCGCTTTCGGACGGGAGAACCTGGACGAACCGTGGCGGCATTTCCCCGGTGACCGTCCGAACACCGTGATCCTCGCCGACCAGCTGACGCCGTCGGTTCTCGGTCAGCTCATCGCGCTCTACGAGCACATCGTTCACGTCCAGGGAACGATCTTCGGCGTCAACAGCTACGACCAGTGGGGTGTCGAGCTCGGTAAGGAGTTGGCCAATCAGGTGGCGCCCGAACTGACCGAAAGCCCCGAGCCCGCAGCTCACGACAGCAGCACGAATGCCCTCATCGACTGGTACCGATCCCACCGGTAGTCAGCCACATCGGGGTCGGACGATTTCGCCACTCGATTGGCGGCTCGTTTCGTCTGGATCGGACTGCGTGGGCGATGCTGTGCGGTATGCGCAACTTCGACAACATCTACATCGACGGTGCCTGGGTCCCGAGTGACGGGAACGGCAGCATCGAGGTCATCAATGCAAGCACCGAGGACGTCATGGGCTCCATTCCCGACGGTGTCGCCAGCGATGTGGACCGTGCCGTTGCCGCTGCTCGAACAGCGTTCGACACGTGGTCCCAGACACCGGTCGAGGAGCGCCAGAAGTATCTGGTCCGACTCAACGAAGCACTGCAGGCCCGGTCCGCCGAAATCGCTGAGACGATCGCCGGCGAGGTCGGGATGCCGATCACTTGGTCGACCATGATCCAGGCGGGCCTCCCCGCTGGCAACATGGCGACCTTCGCCACACTGCTCGACAGCTTCGAGTTCGAAGAAGAGATCGGCAACAGCCTGGTCGTCAAAGAGCCCGTCGGAGTCGTCGGAGCGATCACGCCCTGGAACTATCCGCTCCACCAGATCGTCTGCAAGGTCGGCGGCGCACTCGCTGCAGGTTGCACGATCGTGTTGAAGCCGAGCGAGATCGCACCGTTGAATGCCTTCATCCTCGCCGAGATCATCCACGAGGTCGGTCTGCCAGCAGGTGTGTTCAACCTGGTCAGCGGCAGTGGCCCGACCGTCGGCGCCGCCATCTCGGAGCACCCCGGTATCGACATGGTCAGCTTCACCGGCTCGTCGCGTGCCGGCAAGCAGGTCGCAGCTTCCGCAGCAGACTCGATCAAGCGTGTCGCGCTCGAACTCGGCGGCAAGTCGGCGAACATCATCCTCGACGATGCCGACTTCGAGAAAGTCATCCCGAAGGGCGTGTTCGCCTGTTTCCTCAACTCGGGCCAGACCTGCACCGCCCACACCCGCATGTTGGTTCCGAACAGCCGATACGACGAGGCCGTCGGCATCGCCGCAGCAGCGGTCGAGGCGACCCAGGTCGGCGACCCGACCGAAGAGGGAATGCATCTCGGCCCGCTCATCAGCCAAGCCCAGTGGGATCGCGTGCAGGAGTACATCCAGGCGGGGATCGACGAAGGAGCGGTTGTCGCAGCCGGCGGGCTCGGGAAGCCTGACGGCAAGGAGACCGGCTTCTACGTCAAGCCGACCGTCTTTGCGCAGGTCACCAACGACATGAAGATCGCCCAAGAGGAGATCTTCGGCCCGGTGCTGTCGATCATCGGCTACGACGATGACGACGATGCCGTGCGCATCGCCAACGATTCGCTCTACGGCCTGAGCGGCGGTGTGTGGTCAGCTGATCAGGACCGTGCAATGGGCGTTGCCCGCCGCATGCGGACCGGCGCTGTCGACGTCAACGGCGGATCGTTCAACATCGCTGCGCCGTTCGGCGGGTACAAGCAGTCGGGCTATGGCCGGGAGAACGGCCCCTACGGCATCGAGGAATTTCTCCAGACGAAATCGCTCCAACGCTGAGCCGGTCCGGCTCCGACCCCGACCCGCCAGACGTGACGATCGTGGGTATCAGTGCGAACCAACGAGGCGGGTACTGTTGCGGCGATGAGTGACACGATCAGGCCAGACATTCAGCGAGTCGGAGTCGTCGGGTGCGGCCAGATGGGCGCCGGCATCGCCGAGGTGTGCGCGCGAGCAGGTCTCGACACGGTCGTACACGAGATCGATGCTGCTTCGGCGGAGCGAGGCCGAAGCCGCCTGATGGGTTCCTTCGACAAGGCCGTTGCCCGGAACCGCATGACCGAACAGGAGCGAGTCGCAACGATCAGCCGGCTCACGTTCACCACCGACCTCGCTGACATGGCCGACCGACGAATGGTGATCGAAGCAGTCATCGAGGACGAGCCGCTCAAGACCGAGGTCTTCCGGACGCTCGACCGGGTCGTCGAAGCCGACGACGCCATCCTGGCAAGCAACACGAGCTCGATCCCGATCATGAAGTTGGGGATTGCCACGGAGCGGCCCGAGAGCGTCGTGGGCATCCACTTCTTCAACCCGGTTCCCGTGCTCAAGCTCGTCGAACTGGTCACGAGCCTGATGACCAATGAGGCAACGGTCGACGCCGCCAACCATTTTGCCGAAGACACGCTCGGCAAGATCGTGATCCGCAGCCAGGACCGTGCCGGCTTCGTCGTCAACGCACTCCTCATTCCCTACATCCTCTCGGCGATCCGGATGATGGAATCGGGCTTCGCGACCGCCGAAGACATCGACCACGGCATGGTCGAGGGCTGCAATCATCCCATGGGCCCACTCAGCCTCGCCGACCTGATCGGCCTCGACACCACGCTTGCGGTCGCCGTGAGCATGTATGACGAGTTCAAGGAGCCGCTCTATGCCGCTCCGCCGATGCTGTCTCGGATGGTCGAGGCGGGTCTCCTCGGACGCAAGTCCGGTCGCGGATTCTACGACTACGCGGCTCGGGGCTGATCGGAGATGGCAGGTGAACGGGTCCTGGTGGCCAAAGTCGGCCTCGACGGTCACGATCGTGGCGTGAAGGTGGTGGCGCGGATCCTGCGCGACGCCGGCTATGAGGTGATCTACACCGGGTTGTTCCAGACCCCCGACACCGTTGCGTCCGCAGCGGTCGATGAAGATGTCGACGCAATCGGGCTGTCGATGCTCTCTGGTGCCCACATGACCTTGGTGCCGCTCGTCGTCGAGAAGGTCCGCGAGCGCGGCGCCGATATCCCGGTTGTGGTCGGCGGCATCGTCCCGGACCGCGATGTGCACGAGCTCGAGGCTGCAGGTGTGGCCAAGATCCTCACGCCGGGAGCCACTGCTGCACAGGTCGTCGAGGCCATCCGTTCGGCGATTCACCCTGACGAACATCCCGTCGAACACCCCGTCGACGCAGGCTGAATAGTGGCCGAGCGTCGGGTCGACCGCGTCGAACGTCTGACCAACTTGCTCGCGCTTCTGCTCGAGACCTCGCAGCCGTTGACCATGATCGAGGTTTGTGGCGAGCTCGCCGGGCAGTATCCCGATGAGGAACGCAACCGCCGTGCAGCATTCGAGCGTGACAAGGCGGCGTTGCGTGACCTCGGAGTTCCGATCGAGACGGAGTCCAACCTCGGTCAGGGCACGCCTGCGACGTATCGCATCGATCGGCGTGCCTACGAGCTGAGCGACCTCGACCTCGACGCCGATGAGCGGCGGGCGCTCCAGGTCGCTGTCGCCGCAGTGCGGACCGACGCGTCGGCCGGGCGCAATGCCATCTGGAAGCTCGGCGGATCCACTGCTGGCGAGGTCGGCCCGGTGTCGGCAGTGCTGCCCGACCGGCCGGAGCTGCCGATCATCCGAGCGGCAGTGGCGAATCGATCGACGATCACCTTCGTGTACCGCGACGAGCAGCGACTGGTTGATCCATGGGGCCTCTTGCTGCGCGGCGGGTTCTGGTACGTCGTCGGCCACGATCACGGTCGCGATGCGAAGCGCACGTTCCGCATCGACCGATTCGGCGGATCTTCCGACGACATCGAGGTGGGCCCGGTCGGTGCATTCGAGCGCCCGGAGTCCTTCGACCCGCGCGAAGCCTTCCCCACCGACCCCAAGCAGATCGGACATGCTGTCGGTGACGGATTGATGGCAGTGGTCCGCATCGACGATGAACGGGCTCCGGCGGTCGAACGAGAAGTGGGTTCGGATCGAGTCATCGATCGTCACGCCGACGGCTCGATCGACGTGCAGGTGGCGGCGTCAAACATCGATGCATTCAGATCATGGGTGATCGGGTTGCTCGACCATGCTGTGGTGATCAGCCCACCTCAGGTCCGCTCGGCCATCATGGACTGGCTGGCCGCGGTGTCTGCACGGAGCGCGTCATGAGTGGCCCCCGCAATGCCGAGGAGCGGCTGGCTCGGCTGCTCGTCATGCTGCCGTGGCTGATGGAAGTCGGCGAGGTGCCGCTGGCGGACGTCGCGGCGAGGTACGACCTGTCCGAAGCCGAAGTGCAGAAGGACCTGGAGCTGGTGGCGATGTGCGGCTTGCCGCCGTTCGTGGACGAGATGATCGATGTCTTCGTCGATGACGGACTCGTCTTCGTCGGCGTTCCGCGGCTCTTCACCCGGCCGCTGCGGCTCACGGCTCCCGAGGGCTTCTCGCTTCTGGCGTCGGCGCGCGCCGCAATGGAGTTACCAGGAGCGGATCCCGATGGGCCGCTCGGGCGAGGACTCCTGAAGCTTGCGCGGGCGCTGTCCGACGCCGGATTGGACGCCGCAGACCGCAGTGTCGACGACACCGCTGGCGTAGCGATCGACCTGCATCGGCCGCCGGCGACCGATGCCATCGCAGACGCGGCGGTGATCGGAGCCGAGCTCGCGGTCACGTACTTCTCGCCGGCTCGTGACACGACGTCACAACGACTGATCGTCCCCCGTCACGTGTTCGTCGATGCAGGCAACTGGTACGTCGTGGCCGACGACGACCGATCGGGTGAGCGCCGCACGTTCCGGATCGACCGGATCGACGATCTGGCCGCAACGGGACGCACTGATCGCAGCGATGAGATCATCGAGACGCCGGGGGCCTTCTTCGACGACGAGGATCTCCCGCTCGCAACGCTGCGCCTCGCACCGCAAGCGCAGTGGATTCTGGATCGGTACCCGGTCCGCCGGCGAACTCCGATGACCGACCCCGCCGGTTGGGTCGAAGCCGAGCTGCCGGTGGCGAGCGAGCGGTGGCTGGCGCGACTGCTGATTCGCCTCGGTGCCGATGCCGTCGTGGTGTCGCCCGCCGATGCGGGCGCCGGCGCAGCTGCGCTGGCGTCGGCAATCCTGGCGCGCTACTGACCCTGGCGCGTTCTCGTTCCCGGCGCGACGTTGACCCTGGCGCGCTCTTGATCCTGGCCGCGCCCTTGACTTCGACGGGTCACTGCCGAAGCATCGACCACCCCGACCGGCGTTTCCTCGGCCGAGATCTGGACGGTGATGCGCGATCGAAGAACTGATCGAGCTGGGATGTCTCGGACACTCGATGTGCGTCGAGTAGATGCGGAAGGATTGCTGCGGTCGCAGCAGCGTCCGCAAGCGCGTTGTGCGGGTTCACCAGGGCGACTCCGTAGCGCTCAGCGACATCGACGAGCCGGTGCGACAACTTCCGGTCGGGGTCGAGGCGACGGGACATGCGCAGCGTGCACAGCCGCGGCCCGATTTCGAAGCCAGCATTGCGACGCGCCGCATGATCGATGAAGCCAGCATCGAATCGTGCGTTGTGGGCGGTGAACACGGCGCCGTCGAGGCGCCTGGTCAGCCCATCGAGTGCCTCAGCGAGGTGCGGCGCGCCTTTCAGCATTGGCCGGGTGATGCCGTGGATCTGGGTCGGACCGACACCCTGCAGCGGCCATCGGAGCTTGACGAGTGTGCTCCATTCATCGACGATCGTGCCATCGCCCTCGACGACGACGGCTCCGATCTGCAGGATGCGATGGCGGCGATCGGAGAGGCCGGAGGTCTCGACGTCGACGACAGCGAAGCGGGGAAGGGGCACGTGGCCCACACTAGACAGCCGCACTCATAGGGTTGGCGGTGAGCACTGCTGCGATGTCCGGCGTGCGGCCGAGACTTGCAACAGATCAGGTCAGATCAGGTCAGATCAGATCAGGTCGTCTGTCGAGTCAGCCAGCCTGCTGGGCCAGACGGCTGCGTACACCGATCGGTGCGGCGACCGTGAAGCCTGCGAGGTGGCGTTCTTCTTCGGACTCGCCCGCCCAGAAACCGTACTCGTGATTCTCTCGCGCGAACTGCTGGCACGGCATCCGGACCGGGCATTGCTCGCAGAGACGGTCGGCTTTGGCTTCTCGACGAGCCCGGGCCTGTGGCCGCTCGGCTTTGGGGGGAAAGAAGAGCGGGGTCCGACCAGAACAATTGGCGAACTCTCGCCATTCCTCGACTTGGGCCGTCGGCTCGAGATCGTCGGAAACCTGCATGGGTGACTCCTTTGGGTACATCTGGTATTCATTTAACACTAAAAGTTCGGTACCGATGTGAAAACGGATGAAAAAGCCTGTGAGCAGGCTGTTTCGGGACCCCCAGATCAGCGATCTGCGGCGGGTTCTGTCAGGGGCCTCCTGCTCGTCGACTGGCCCGAACGCAGACGCCGCAGTGGCACTGCAGGAGCGCGCAGGCGGGGTCAGAGAAGTTCGGCGGCGAGGCTTGCCACGTCGCTGCGCTCGCACGCAGTGAGGGTGATGTGTCCGAAACAGCGCTGATTGTCGAACGCCGCGGCAAGAACACTGAGCGCATTGTTCGACTCGCCGAGGTACGGAGCATCGATCTGGCTGGTGTCGCCGGTGAAAATGACCTTGGTGCCTTCGCCGACCCGGGTCAGGATGGTTCTCAACGTGGTTGGTTCGAGGTTCTGGGCCTCGTCGATGACAACGATCTGACGCTGCAGCGAGCGACCACGCAGGAAGGTCACCGATTCGAGAGACAGTTGGCCGCGCGCGGTGAGTTCGTTGACCAGGTTGCCGGCGTCGTGACTGTTGCCCAGGTCGGTGAGGGCGACAACGGCGTCGTGAATGGCGGCCATCCAGGGGTCGAGCTTCTCGTCGAGGCCGCCGGGGAGGAACCCGACGTCGGCACGGCCGACGGGGACCAGTGGCCGGTAGACGGCAAGCCGTTCGTAGCGTTGTTGCTCGACCACCTGCTCGAGTCCGGCCGCGATGGCGAGCAGTGTCTTGCCGGTTCCGGCCCGGCCGTCGAGTGCGATCACTTCGATGTCGGGGTCGAGGAGCAGTTCGAGAGCGAACCGTTGCTCTTTGTTGCGTGGGCGCAGACCCCATGGTTCGGGCGCCGAATGGGGGAGGAGGACGAACTCGTCACCAACCGCCCGTACCAGCGCTGACTGTGATCCGGATCGCAGGACGGCGAACTCGTTCTCGCTCGTGGTGACGGCGACGTCGTTGCCGAGGTCGTCGAGCGTCGAGACCGCATCGGTTGCGATCCCGTTCGCGGCGTAGAGGCAGTCGATCACCTCGTGGGTGGTGTCGATGGTGGACCAACCGGTGGCGGGTCGGTCATCGAAGCGACGGGTCCGGGTGTGTTCGATTGCGGCAACGCCCAGATGTGCAGCCTTGATGCGGAGTGCTGCATCGTTGCTGACCATCGTGGTCGGACCGAAGTCGGACTGTCCGATCGCAGCGCCGATGATGCGATTGTCCGCAATCGCCGGGTCGAGACCGTGTTCGATCAAGAGGTGCTTGCGAATGTTGTTGATCTCGATCTGAACGGTTCCGCTGGCAGCCCCGGTCGGGACGGGCTCGGCAAGCGAACCACCGTGCAGGACCCGGAGCTCTTCGAGGGTTCGTAACGCCGTTCGTGCGGCGCGGCCGACGTCGTCACTGCGGGTCTTGAGTCCGTCGAGTTCCTCGATGACCGTCAATGGGACGATGACATCTGCATCGGCGAACTCGAGAACGCAGGCCGGGTCTGCAATCAGCACCGACGTGTCGAGCACGAGCCGACTTCGGCGAGCAGCGGGGTCGATGTCGGGCTGAGAAGGCGAACTGGACGTCGCATTGTCAAGGTCGGCAAACAGTTCGGTCATCGTCGCTCCTCGGCCAGCATCTCAGGTGATGCCGGAATCAGCTCTTTGTGATCGGTGCTTCATGGCTACGTCGCAAGTTGTACTGCGTTGCTGCGCTGGGATGGTGGATCCTGAGGCAGCACCATTACGCAGGGGTTTCGCGGAGATTGACGTGATCGATCCGTGTACCGTAAGGATCTTCTGGTTCATGTCAGTGCAAATGCAACGTGTTTGATACTTGTATGATTTGCCGCAGGTAAGTCACATGGTTGTCATTCCCGCTGCCAATGGCGGGATCGGGCCCGGCGCAGACTGCGCTGGGTTGAACAGATCAACATCATTCGAAAGAGGACTCCAATGGCAACCAAGGCAGAAATGATCGAAGCAGTCTCCAGCGAGTCGGGCGTCTCCAAGGCTGACGCAGAGCGCACCCTCGGTGCGTTCTTCGACTACATCGTCTCCGAGACCAAGAAGGGCGAGAAGGTTGCATGGGCAGGCTTCGGTTCGTTCAGCACCACTCAGCGCGCCGCTCGTGAAGGCCGCAACCCGCAGACCGGCGAGCCCGTGAAGATCAAGGCGTCGACCGCCATGAAGTTCAGCGCCAGCTCGACGCTCAAGCAGGCCCTCAACGGCAAGAAGAAGTGACCTGATGGCAGCGAAGAAGGCTCCGGCCAAGAAGAAGGCAGCTGCCAAGAAGGCTCCGGCCAAGAAGAAGGCAGCTGCCAAGAAGGCTCCGGCCAAGAAGAAGGCGGCAGCCAAGAAGGCTCCGGCCAAGAAGAAGGCGGCAGCCAAGAAGGCTCCTGCGAAGAAGAAGGCGGCAGCCAAGAAGGCTCCCGCGAAGAAGAAGGCTCCGGCCAAGAAGAAAGCAGCTGCCAAGAAGGCTCCTGCGAAGAAGAAGGCAGCAGCCAAGAAGGCTCCCGCCAAGAAGAAGGCTCCGGCCAAGAAGAAGCGCTGACCCGAGGGTCTCGCTCAGAACACCTTGAACAGGAGGCCTTCGGGCCTCCTGTTCGGGTTTTCGACCGCGACGCTGGCCTGAGACGTCTGAAACATCAACAACGTCAGAGACTCGCGATGAGCTTGAACACTTCGGCAGCTTGCAATCCGTGTGGGCGGCCAAGGCCAGCCAATCGGTCGCCGATTCGCTCGCGGAATCCGCCGAGCTCGCTGTCGTCGACTGCCTTCATGGTCGACTCGAACTGGCTTTCGTGGGCCAGAAGCGCGTGCAGCTTGGTCTCGACGTGAGCGCTGACGTCTTCGACGTGATCGGGCTCGTCGGCCTCCCAGAGCAGCAACGCATCAGGACGGTGGTGCGCAATCCCGTGCTCCTTGAAGAAGTGCGGGTCGCGCGCCGCGACGATGCCCTCGCAGGCCAGCAAGCCGGCATGACGATGGTCGGGGTGCAGCCGGTATCGCTTCCACGGGTCATGGCCGAGGACGATCTGCGGCCGGATCTCACGAATGATCTTCGCCACTTCGCCGCGTTGCACGAGTCCGCTGTCGAGCTCGCCATCGATGTATCCGAGGAACCTGACCTGCCCCGCCACGTCGGCGTCGCCACCAGCGAGGCGCAGTGCCGCTTCGCGCTGTTCCACCTTGCGGCGCTCAGCGAGAGCGGTGACGTCGGCGTCAGCGTCCCACGTGCCCTTGGAGCCGTCTGTGCAGACGAGGTGATGGATGATGCAACCGTCTGCTGCCCACTTCGCGAGTAGTCCTCCGCAGCCGAACTCGACGTCATCGGGATGTGCCCCGATTGCGAGCGCAGAGATCGGTGTGGGCCGATTGATGGTGTACGTCGAGTAGTCGTCGCGCTGTTGCGGCGCGTTCACGTCGGGTTGACCGGGTTCGTTCGCAGCCATGATGGAAGCGCCTCCTTGATGCGGGGATGGGTGAGATCGTCGGGGGTGTCGACATCGAGCGACAGGTCGTGATCGGCGCGAACCTCGACGGTGATGCCGAGCGCTCGAGCGGTGGCC